>Ga0247780_1000018_pt1 | contig 150884 bp, 156 predicted proteins | sample UWRJL079202R5_FD_179927 | JGI IMG/M metagenome (GOLD analysis project Ga0247780, IMG submission 179927) | Plant litter microbial communities from Arlington Agricultural Research Station in Wisconsin, United States - UWRJ-L079-202R-5 | ecosystem: Environmental > Terrestrial > Plant litter >...
TGGGAGGTGTGGGGGGGGGGGGGGGACAGACTGGCCTGGAGATAGTTTCTGAAATTTGAATTCAAACACGTGCTCAGGAGGCATGGGTTGATACTCCACCAAGGGTTCGTTTTGAAAGTGGAAAGCGAGCTGGGATGCACGGGGAGAAGCTGGATATCAATTTTTCCGATGGAAGACGCTCTTGCTGCTAGATTGGTAGTGGATGTAATTACCCTAATCCCTATTGCAACTACCTCCCTCTTAGGACTACAGTAATAATTTGGGAGGTCCAGTCACACTTGGAATCTGCACCTTCTTGATGTCAAAGTCAACAGAGGGCTTTATAAATATCCCACCGCGTCGTCCGTTGGGCTTCTCCATTCTCAACATTATCATCACCATCACCACCAGCAGCAGCAACAACAACAGCAGCAGCACAGCACAACTTCAGTATTCTTATGGGCGACGAAATCGGATTCTCAAGCCTCCACGTGGCGACCGCCTGGATAGTACCAGCCGCAAAGTTGTGGAGAGAGACGTACCTTGCATGCACGTGAACTCTTCGTAAGGGCATGCGAGGTTTTGTCAGATGAGTGAAATCTTCGTCAGGACAATTCGACTTTTCTTGTGACATTAGGTATTGATGCCTGTAAATCCCTCCGTTATTTCATCCTTGTCTGCAAACTCTTCCACTGTGACGGCACTGGCCCTGGCACTGGTCTTGACCTGAAAGCATTAGGCAGGGAATCGCATCACCGTGAGATTTGATAGCAGCGATATCCAGTCGCTCTTGTACGACACCGAGACTCCAACTATCATCATACCGATGTACGACGGCTTCCCAAGCCTGGATTAACGAAGGCTCCATGGTGAATTCCCACGTGGCTCTCCAAGTAATGGTAGCTTGCCGTACGTTGCGTGATGATCGAGTCCGAGTCTGATACTGGAAAACTGCTGCCAGCGACTTTCTTCCGTTCCAAATCTCCATGGTTTCCAATCGTGGCATTCTCATGGCCGCGGCTGCCGCTGCCTGGAGCAGCGCTTCAATCTCGGCGGGATACTCACCAGGCCTCAGCACCGTTGTTGTAAGCACAAGCGAGGTTAGGTTCGGCCACTCCCAGGAGGGCTCGATGGCGAAGAAATGACAGGCATCTACGAGGAAGGATGCTGCAAGGTGCTCGAGCTGGAGGCTGGCGAGCGCGACCATCCGGCTAACGGTTGGGTGTGGCTTGCGAGTACTGTGGCATCCTACCAATTCCTCCCCAAATTGGAATCGTTGCAGAATAGCCGGGTATTGCTGATTGAAGTTCTCAAAGACCACAAGCCTCTCGAGATGAATGTTGGAACTTCGGATGGACTCGAAAAGATAATGCAAATGTACGTAATAGATAATAAAACCGGATGATTAGCGATAGCTGAAGGACATAGGCAGATTGGCAGCGATACTCACCCCTTGTCGGTCTTCCTTTGCATGCAGTCCCATTCCCTCCAGGGCTCGTAATGGATTTCTTGGAGTCTTGGAAACCGGGCAAACATGTGCGCGAGCGCGTCAGGCTTCCATCTCCGGCGGCTTTGTTGACGGAGAAGCACGCTGGTCACCGCCGGGACTGACGGTAGCTGATCCCACCACTCGAACTCTAAAGGATCGCTGTCGAATGGCCCTAACTCCATAACCGGATTGAAGACTTTAAGAAATGCCTCGCGAGGCGGGGCGGCGTGTTGAGAACCGGCAACCCAGCCATGCTGAGCATCCTCGTCGGCTTTGGTCAATATTGTCTGCGAGGGGTTATCTGGTAGGAAGGTCAAATACTTGAACCAGTGTTCAGAATCGCTTGGTGAATAGATGCTAATGTCGAGCGTCAAGACGCTATTCTTGGGATCCCATGTGCTGAGAATCGAGAACAAGGCTTGGAATGATGCCGTGATAGGGCATTTATCGGTATCGCTAATATTAATTGCCTCGCCCAACTCATCTAGATCGAGAGGCGACCCGTGACCAGGCGCGCACTCGGTGCAGTCGTAGTCATCAAGCTCCAAGCAGAACCAGATATAGCTGACAAGAGCCCGGTTGCGATGAACCATGGAGCTGAAATTCGCGAGGCGTAATGGCGTCAGTTTGATTCGGGCGAAGTTGTGTCGCTCGAGCTCCGCTTGCCATTGTCGAGACACTGTGGCCAAGTGAGCCAGCTTGCCGCCGTCTTGTATCAGAGCTTTGAGGATCAGGAGACGGATTTCTGGTGGTAAGCCATCCCATCTTTGCTTCTTGTAGGGGGAGATGGAAGACGACATGATGCTAGACCGGAGCTGCAGACTGGCCAAGCGCTGTGTTTTTTCGACGCGTTTGGGATTATTGATGGTATGACGAATGGAGTAAAGGTGGGAAGGTACCACCTATATACCTACATGGTCGACGTTAAGCTTTTCTGTGTACAAGGCTTACTCGGGTCGTGACTGCTCAAGGTTTTCTCGGTCCGCCAATTCGAGAAGCCTTGTATTTTAAGGCTTTCCAGAGGAGTTCCTGAGGCTCTCCTTCGAAAGACCTAAGGATGTCCTAAGACTCTCCTAGGAAGACCCGAGGCAACCCCATACTACCTTGTGTTCCGTCCTTCGTTTACGTGCCTTTCGCGAACCGATGCACTTCTCAGCCACGACATCCCCATCTACCTAGGTCAAGAAAAAAACTTGTTTTGCAACGTCACCCCCGTCGTCGTTTGATACCCATGCTGAAGGCGTGACCGAACTACGAGTTACACTGAGGGCATCCGCGGCGGTTGAAGCATCCAAGCTGGCCACTGGGTAATATCCAATGGGCAGCAATCGAATTCTCGCTGGTTGGTACAGTTTTCAAGTTAGGGTGGGCTCTAGGCGGGCTCCAGGCGGGCCTCGAAATGATATCTGAAATTTGAATTCAAACAGGTGTATAGACGGGCAGATATGCCTTCACCAAGGGTTCGATATCAATTACGGTAGTGGCGTTTTGGAGGAGTGTAATAGGAAATATATCATGACATATAGGTAACTGACCACCACGGTAGCAGCTCAACTCGCCCAAACCTCCCAAGTCAAAGACAAACCGGGTCCCACTCTAGACTTTAGACCCCCGGGTACCCAACAAGAGCCCAGGGTAGACTTTGATACTGACTCGAGCCAACCCCATCATGTGGGGCTTCGGCAGCCCACCAACCTCCAAATTCCCAACAGAATCCACCGTTGATATCGTGAAATTCTCGCAGAGGTCTCCATCAACAACCAGGCGCACGCCCGGCTAGCTCAATCGGTAGAGCATGAGACTCTTATGGGGATACATCCTCCAGGTTCGCCCCCACCAGATCATCTCAAGGTTGTGGGTTCGACCCCCACGTCGGGCTCAATTCCCGGCGATTGCCATTCTTTTTGCTCTTTCTTTCCACTCCTACCTACCTACTAGGGTGGTGCGAGGTTGATCTAACAATAGTGTGTCGGAAATTCAGTGGTATTGAATGTTGTCACTGCAGCTGCACAACACATCGGTCTTTCTTCTTCCCCTGAAGAAAAAAGCAAGCTGTTGGAATACCCTAATTAATCAATGCATAGCCGCCGATAGGAACCACCACATCAGTTGGGCATACCCTGTAACAGATCTCCGGGATCGATATACGCTGAGTCCGACCTGGCCACTGGGTGGGCGAGGATTCGCCACGGTAGATATTGTGCAAAGCCACGCAGCATCGACGGCTGAATCCTTTTCCATTTCCTTGCGTCAATCGACTATCTTAAGTCTAGAAGGCGGGAATGGGTTCACGGATATCTTGGCGGCTTGCAGGATCAAGTACTATAACTCGAGTCCGAGTCGCCGATCAGGACGGCACTTCGAAAAACCGTTGCCTAGATGTTGAGATGAAGGGCAATCTTGTTTCCACGCCTTGATCTACAGTGATAGCTTCAGGTATAAAAGAACGATGTCGACATGGCATCGGAGGTGAGAGCTCGATGCTGTTGGCATCGACGTCAGCACCAAGGAACTCATACAAATACCAACAAAACACCCCAAATAGGTAAGCTTCAGCATACCCGGCAGTGTCGATCAACTTGACCAAAGCTAACCCCCAACATTCAGGACGGACAAAATGAAGTTATCTCTCATCATCTGCGCCGTCACCGCGGCTCTTGCCTCGGCCGCCCCAGCACTTCCGCCCAAGGAAGTCCTCGATGCCATCGCAAATGGATCCCTCAGCCCGGCGTGCACGACGTTTTGCTACCCTGCCGGTGGCACTACCCAGTGCTATTGCTTCTAGATACCGAGAGGCCAATACTTGTTGGGTGGTCAATATAGGACCGCTGCCTACTTAGCTTGAGAGTTGAGAGTGATGTCAACAGAGCAACTTTGTGCTGAAACACCACTGGCTCTGCACATAGTGTCAATATATGTACTTCCGGTTCACGACGATACATGGATGGCACTTTGAGCCCCTGTTTTTCCTCCGTGCCATACACATCGACTGGTCCGGTTGTGAGAATTGCTGTGCGTTGCGATGAGAGTGTCTCATCTCATCGCCATCACTTGGTGCTTGTGCACGTTCCTTGGCTCAAAATAACTTCTTCCTACTGGGTATTCGTATATTTCAACGTAATCTGACATCGCCTTGGACCAAAACCGAGTTACGGGTAGCGTATAATCATGCACTACCATCCAATGGTTGCGCGGCCCTCCGCTTTCGAGATGTGGCAGCGCTGTTTAGATCGCTTTTCAGCCCAATCACAGGCGGCCAAGGGCCTGTGCGACGGGGATCACCGAGAACGGATCTGCGTAAAACAGACGACCTCAGCTGACCTCAGACATTCAGTCCAGCGCTACGAGGTGTTGAAAAGACATATTTGAAGAGGAAGTCCATCAAGCAGCGTTTCCCACGATTCCTGCTTTCCTCCACCCGATCTGTGGCCCCGACCGGGAATTGTGCACGGAGCAGCATTATTTTCTTCCCGGGGAGGAATAGCGGTATGTACGGATGGACTTGTCTGCCGACAAGGGACTGATGAGAACGAGCTGTGGGTGGACTGACGTCTTCCAGAGTTGAACGCCATCCAAATGGACAGGACATGACTGCTGAAGGGTGACAGATGCCATGCGGTCTGTCAGGGGCTTCCAAGGCTAGGCCACGGACCAGATCTCTACCTAGCAACACCATTACTGATGTGCCTGGCCGTACTCGCGGCCATGGTGACGCTTGGATGAGCTGACGGCAACCCCGCTGCTGGGAGGAGCCAGGATCTGTGAGTCAGGTATCACGACGGCTTGCTTGAGGAAAGGGTGGCCTGAGAACAGGCCTACGGCCGCGAGGCAACCAGAGACTCCCAACTCGGTGAGCCGGCCACCAAAATGTCGCCCCCTTACCTTCCGCTACCAACGTATGTGGCACGAATATCCCTCAGGCCTATCTCAGTGGTGTGGAATCGACCCCTTGATAGCGGGATGATTCTGCCAAGTCTCCCGGATTGGTCGACCGACATGAACGGACACTATTTCTCGGACCCCTTGGACCCCCTTGAACAAAAGAGTTGACCGCTATAGGGAGGCCCGTACGACCTCGAAGCACATTCCCTCGATGTTGTCAACGGATGGACTGCAGGACGCGGCTAGGTTGATGTTGGATCCAGCGTCTGAGCGCTCGGGGTCGACCGGCAATCCCGAACCGTGCCCAAAAGATCAAATTTGGATCGATAAGCCTTAACGTTGCTGAACGTTCTCATTCGGGAGAGTGTGCATTGTGGTGGCCGTTGGAGACAAGGCTGTGGGTGTTTCGAACGACTTCTGTTTGACACCCGCATCTCACCCACAGACAAGCGCGGGCTTGCAAAAATTAGCAGCGCGGCTCGTATGTGACGGTTGTCAGCTATGGGAATGACGGAGCGGGGAAGACGTCCTGGTTCGACACGCACAGCTGTGCAACGGCGGCGGCCTCCAGATCTTATCCATGTTTCCTGTCCCTGTCGAGCTGAGAAACAAGGCAGAATCCGCGGCTTGGGAGTCATTGCGCTTATGGCCGTGCGCTGCTTGCTTCGGCCCCCACGGCAGACCAAAAGACCCGGGCCGGATCACTGATCTTGCTTGCCCTCCTCAATGCCTTCTCCGGGATGATGCAGAGGTTGAGAGGTGGCGCAGCGTTAGACGCAGCAAATCGCGACTTCGATGCCGGAATGGTGGCGTCGCATCGTTCCTAACCCTTTTCAGCCAGTGTGCGGCTGAGGCGCTTGCTGATCACGACTCAAACCGTTGATGCGAGTGTGACGGGCGCCACGACCTGGATGGCCATCTTCACAATCCTCGAAATGAAAAGGCTGCGGCGCGAACGGGAGCGGGGGAAAACGAAGCCGAAGAACGGCAAGTACACTGCTTGCAGTGGCCTCGAGTTCCATTTTTGGCCTCCTGAGGCTGAGAATCGCATGTAACGTTGATTGAAAGCAAATTTGCTAACTCCAATCGAATTCAGGTACGTATCATCAATATGCAGGTGTAAGTTCTTGCGAGTGCAGGAACTGTTTGGCAGAAGAGGTTGGAGAATTCACCATGAGAGGTGGATTTTGGGGATCATGCGGCTGGCTCTTTGGGACAATGACGACAGGCCTCCGGGCAGCCTTACAGGGCTTGACCCACACTGGACCGTTTAGCGCCAGTGGCTTCGGGCGATCATGACCCCTTCCTTGTCCTCACACCTCCAGTCAAGGACGGAGTTCCCAGCAACCCGCCCATTCGACAATTCAATCTGGAGCTTCAACCTTGCATCGGATGCAACTCAACGCGAAACTTGGATGGGATCCTGACAAACTACAGTTCAGCCCTCACTTTTGGCTGAGCAGGACTTTATCTTCAGCTCCAATCCTGGTCGCGACACAAGTTCCTCGCGTCCAACTGCAACATGCGAGATGCCATCAAGGTCAACAGAACCGACCAAATATACCCCTCCCGGCTTACTGGCTGAACATCGCGCAAGGGCTTGATTGCAAATATTGCGAAGCTGTACACAGTACCTCTCGATAGCGGTCGTGCTAGGCTCCTGGCGGCCGCTCTTTTTGCCTCCGGCATGGCGAAGGGCTCGCAAACGGGTGCTTGGAACTGAAGTGTTCGATCCGAGCTTTCCCATACGGTCGTACGTGAAAGCAAGTGCTTGACAGATTTCCTAGGGTTGCATCTCGGTCAATCCCTTCTCTCTTCCGCTACCTTATCATGTAGACGCATTAGAGGACGGATGCTGTACGGATCCGTACCTCCTGGGAGTCAACGCGCGCGTGTGTGTGTGGGGAGGGGGCAGCGGCCATGAGCCTGGCCCACGAGGCTCTGCATGGCCACACACATACTCACACCATACCACCACCTCACCTTGGCTGGAGTTTCTCCCACCAGCAGCAAGTTGTTGCCTGATTTGCTCCCTTTAAAACAACCCTCACCCGACCCGCTTGAGCCATGGTCAAGACTTTCTCATCATTCGTTCTTCACCTTGGACGCATGCAGCTGTCACTTGCATACGGTCTAGCTTAGCCTTGCCTCTACTGCTCATACATTTTGACGAGAAAGCCTTATTGTTGCAAATCTCTCCCTATCAACCCACCCCTGCGTCAGTTGGACCCAGCTACTTTCGTTCCATATATTCTGCAACACACCCTCTGGCCAGTTTGGCGAGGAGCTTCACCCAACACATACAGCAGGACCATCTGTTGTTTTACGCATGCCGGGCCACGGCCATCGAGTGTTTATCGACGTCCCATCACCTCCAAGAAGTCCTCACCGGGCCCACTACCGCCGGCACAGCTTGACTCTTGACGAGCGACCTGCCTTCATCTTCCGGGACGACCTCGACGTCATGCAGGAGCGCGAGAACGGCCTGCGAGTGGCCAACGACTCGCTACAGCGGCACAACCAGGTCCTCAGGGGCCAACTCCAATCCAAAGAGAAAGCAATACGGGACCAGCAAGCATGGATCGACCAGCTGGAACTCGAGAACCATGAGCTTCGCCGCTCGCTCGAGAGTAACTCAGACGTGGAGAGCCGACGCGAGACAAAACTCCGAGAGCTGCGCAAGAAGAACACCAGGCTAGAGACCGAAAACGACTCCCTCAAGACTCGTGTCCGGGAGGTCCTGCGACTGGCCAAGGACGCAACAGATGACCGCGTCCGGCAACTCAAGGATGAAGTTCTCGAATGGCGTCGCCGGTACGAAGATATCGACCGCCGTCTCAAGCGGCTCCGTGAAAATTTGGACGACCACATCGAGGCAAACCAGCGGCTTACTAGCGAGAATGAACTGCTTCGCCGGAATCTTGAGATCGAAGAGAGGTTACGCCGCCGCCACGGTCACTGAGTGGTTTCTTTTGTACGGTCATGTTCTCTTTCCTTCTGTACTGCATAGGGACGGGATGGTTTATTAGGACAACAGCTCAGCAACGGGCGAGGATACTGGGACGGATCTTTGGCTTTTATTGGTAGTATGTGGGATTGTTCGCTGATTTAGACGGGTTACTTTCCTTTCACTGGGAACCAGCCCCTTTACTGGACGGTGGGAGTTTGTATTCATTTCTTCCTCTCCTTATCTGCTAGATCCCCTTTCCCTCTCTTTCACCCCCTTTCCTTCAATTATCATTTGTAGCATACCACCTCTGCAGGTGAGGACGGGAGTTCAGGGACAGAATTGCAACTTGCTGGCGGATGCTTATCAGAGCCTAGGAAGCAAATACATTATTGCCTACACAAACACACGAGTTCTAACACCATTCCGTGAATGTCACTTTGTCCCGTGCTGTGAGAAATGCCACCGTTTACGCTTCATCAATATTCAGGAGACTGGTTGGAGTCGCACCCGCTGTTACACGGCGGCCTAGACGAGACACGCAGCGGGAGACAGGCAGATTCTGTTTTTTACAATCCTCTAGGTACCGACCTATCTTGATGTGACTCAAAAATGGGAAAGGAAAAAAGAGGGGTTCAACTCCCGCCCTGGACAATTACCGCGCGATTAGATCGGCGTCATTGAGTTTGCTTGGATCACCAGATCGCGTTGCAACTGCAACCTGTAGAGTTGCGGGGTGGCAATTTTATGTGTGGCATGGCTTGGCTTAGCTGTTGGCTGAGCAGGGTCGCGGCGTATAGCACTGGTGAGGTGACTACCCGAAGGATCGTACGGTAATGTCAGGGTTTCCAGGCAGAACCCCCCTTTTTGGTTGCTGTGACGGTTTGTTGGGGATGGATCACCCATGGGGTTAAGGCACTTGCGTGGAAACATCGACGGACGGGATGGAGAAAAAAAAGTCCTATGACTGCCTGCGGAAGAGAGGGGTTCCCGAGGTCGGGGCAAGGTGAGAAGAGGTGAGGGCCGGGGTGAAGTGCCGGAACCTGACGTGCCTGGGAAGCGGTCCTGGGGTAGTTGGTTTTGGCACGCCGCAACCGGGAAGTTTCGATTCCACGTTGCTGCATGTAAGTGAAGCCCCGTATCTGAGGGATTCATTTCCATTATTGGCCACACCATTCCACGAAATGCGCAGCTGCGCAAAGTTGAGACCTGAGGTGTTTTTTTCTCTCTTCCGTCGGGAAGATTGCAATGGGATAAACTAGCCGACTCTCATTACATTGCGCATCTGAGAATATGGCTCGATTGCCGTCCTCGCCGTCCTACGTCGGCTTTGAGCAAAGGTATCGAATCCTGCACACGGAAGGTGATGCTCGCCGGTTAGGCAATTGGCTGTGGCCCGACCGACCTTTGCCTTGGTTTTCCCCACGCTACTTCTTCGCTTCTCCCTCCGGGTTTAGTAACAAGCAAGGGACGGAGACGGCCATATCGTCACCCTCCCGGTCGAACTAACTAGAGGGCTGAGCGTAAATGCGTAGGACCTCGACGTCGACGCTGAAGACATCTGCACTGCTTTCCTAGACACCAGAGGGGGGACAGGGAGGGACGGGAGGCCACGCAAGAAGACGCCATTCCTGGCGCTCATTGGCGACTGCAACATGTGAGGTACGGGGAGTTGTTAGACCGGCATGGATCGATGGACCTGTCAGGAAGCCAGGTCTTCCCTCAGGCCGCCCTCCTGCCTGGTCAGGTCGAGCATATCTCGATAATTTCACATCAACCCCACTAATGGAGGTTGGCGGGGTCATCCTGCGAAGATGCGGAATGTGGGTTTGCTACAACGTTCCGAAGACACCATCCCTGATGGCCCCTCGCCGTGTACCCATCCTTAGGGCTGCCTCTGAATGGAACCATCGTGTTCGTTAGCCAAGACAACTCGCTGCAGCGGTTATGACTTGCATTTCCGCACCGGGACACCAAGACATTTCATACGCCGGACGGAGATGCAAGAGAGCGGCCGTCCTTGTGGGGTCGCCTTTTTGCAGCTGTCTGTTTTGCAGCTAGTAGCTGCAGACGCCCGTCTCTCAGTACCTCGCATAGCATGTAGACATCACATCAAAGGCGCAAGAGAAACGAATTGTTCCAATCGAGTCACTTCGAACAAAGGGGAACTTGGTGGAAAGGGTCCATCTCCTGGCGGCCAGCGACAGGTACGAAGTACCGCTACATGAGGGGTAGTGTTGGGTTGACCTCAGGCGAGACCGCCAACAGCTCAATAGCTCGAATTGTGAATTGTCCACAAGAAAGAACTTGTCTCCCGATACCCACAGATCTGCTGAAACTTGGCGCGGGGTGAGGGTGTGCGGCCTCAGCCTTGTATGGACGCTCCTCGTGACAGCTTGTGGACTAGCGTGTGTGGAAGAAGTCGAATTTCGAAGGTCAGAAAGTAATGAGAAGACCCGTTCCAATGTTCCGCGACCACTTGCTTTGGCATTGAAGGGGAAATGACAAAGGAACAGCTATAACAGCAAGATCGTACACGGTTTCAGTGGTCCTAATAGTGAGAAACCACGAAATAATCAATTACACGGACAGTAGTTCTAACATGCTCAATGCATGAACTACATGCTTCTCCGTGACTCACCTGTGTTGACAGGTCGTCCACCTCCGAGACAGCTGTGTGGCTTGCTTTCGAAGCTGCTCATTCGCCGCTCGCCGGACCCATTTCAGTCGGAGAAGGCGCCCAGACCGCCAGGCCGGAGCAAGGAGCTGTGTAATTGGCTGAAACGGGCTGGATGGGTTGGTGCGCGACCCATTGCCCGAATTTTCAGGCAAAATGAAAATTCGGTGAGATGAGGCAGCCAGACTGGCTCGCTAGGTTCTCGGCGGGACGGAGCTCGAGGGAGAGGGCCGAGAAAGCGTGTGTGAGAAGAGGAGGAGGGCCCCAAAGAAGACACAGAACCAGAGAATGCCTTGCGGGGACCAGCTCCACGAGGTGTCCGCTGGTTCGCACGACGGCCCGCTGCACCGCCCCGAATTCTGGCCCAAATTTGTCCCCTTGATCCTCGCTCTTTCTCACCCCTGCCCTGCAAAGTCCTGGGTGCTGAGGCTCATGAGTGCGAGTTTGTCAGTCTGTGGATGGACGGACAACAGAGAACGGGATGGAGGGGTTTGGAAGAGGGCAGAGGGGTGTGGGCGACAGCGCAGCGCAGCGCCTGTCCCCGTGTCTCCCTCGGTGTGAGCTGCCTGGGAGAGTATGACTCTACGCGCGGTCGCAGGATGAATTCGCAGTGTACTGATACCTTGGCATTCCAGAGTCTGGTCCGTCCTCCCACCATTGCCCCTCCATCCGGCTTCCCCCCTTGTCCACTTTAAACATACCTCTCCCGTCTTTGGTGTTGCGACTGAAGGCAGCAGTGGGCTGTGAGGAATAAATATGATCGGTGAGAAGTCAGGATCGTGCCCTCCCTCCTCTCCCCTCCCCATATCGTCGTTCTTCTCAAACCAGTTTGTGTGCGAGACCAAGCGAAATTCCATTCCTGCCCAAAGGACCACAGTGCAAGGGGTAGCGTCGCCTCTTATACACCCGTCCTCGGCTAGTGAATGCTTCCTTGCCATTGAAGCCCAACGCTCGACGCCCGGCCACACCGCATTCTTCGCAGCCTTGTGCCGCCCCCGGCCTGCCAACCCGTGCCAATTCGCCCAATTTCGCCCACCCGTTACCACCCCCTGGCGCTCTCCCGCACTTTTTCTCTCGTTTTTCTTATAAGCAGTCGGGCACCTGTGCAGCGCCCGCAATTGCTGGTCAAATCAGCACACAACACATTTTTCTGCTGCTTTAGCCTACAGGCTTCCCCCCTTCGTCGCCGGGCAGCATCATGTCCAAAACAGTCAAGTTCCGCAGGGACTCGCCCTCGGGTGGGTCGTACCTGGATCACCAGCGCAGCGACTCGGGAGTTGGTTCGTTCAGCAGTGACAACGAGAGCCGCACCGCATATCCTGATCGCGCCTTTGCAGGCTCGGACTATGACAACTCCAGCCTCTATGCCCTACTAGCTACCGAGACCAACGAAAAAAAGGAGTGGATGGACAAGGCCCAGAAGCTCGACAACCTCCTTATCCGCGCCCACAAGGAACTCAAAGAGACCCAAGCACGACTGCGCGGGCTTGAGGACCACGTCGAGGAGCTCGAAGACGAGAAGTCGAAGCTCTCAAAAGAAAAGCAGTCACTCAGCGATGAAAACGCACGTCTCAAGGAGAGCCTCAAAGAGTTCAAGGATTCAAAGCGGTCGTCGCATCGCAAGAGCGGGTCTCCTCCCTCCATGAGCGGCGCTAACCCTGTTTCCACCGCCGCCGACGACGACAAGAGGCCACGGCGAAGCGCCAGCAAGCGTCACAGCATTGGCCGGAGGGAGCAGGACACCGAGAGGATCGAGATCGAAAAGGAGCGCGAGCGCATCTCGAGGGAGATGGAGAAGGAGAGAGAAAAGGAGAGGGACAAGGAGAAGGCGCGCGAGAAGGACAAGGAGATGGACCGTCTTCGCAAGCGATTCGACAGCCGCGCCGCCGGCGAAGAGAGCGACGCCAACAGCAGCAAGACCTCTAGCAAAAGCAAGCATAGCCGGCGCGGCAGCTATGTCGAGCCTCTCGGCCCTGCTGGAGTCAGGCCACAGGCGTCTCAAGTACCTCCCTCTCCATCCGCGCGACACGGACAATATCCTCCCTACTCAGCTAGCGGGTATGCGCCGCAGCCCACCTATGCACCCAACACCGTGCCACGGGTTGTGCATCCCCAAGTCGTCGTCTCCTACAGCGACGCATTCCAGGACGAAGAAGACGGACTCTATCACCCCCACCCTCTCCCCAGCAGAGGGCAACGATCTCCCGATCGTAGGGAGCGAAGGTGATGACATCCCCAGATGGAAGTCATCGAAATGCGACAACCAATGCCGCTACTTTTTTTTCCTCGGCTGCTCCCGATCGTGCATTCTCAACACCAATCCGCTGTCATGACCCAGATGGCCCGATTGGCTTGTGGCCACAACAAACCTTCTGCACGGCTACCTGACCTCACCAACCATTTCAGGGGGAAAATCCAATTTCGCGAAAACCAACCGACGAAAAAAAATTACCAGCGCACCAACTTCTCGGAAGCAGGCCGTGCAGACCCACTTCATCCTTCTTCAGCCCTGATTTCCCCCGACGCTGCGCACCAGGGCACCCTGGTCGTCCCGTCCGAACGGATTGACGGGCAGAGGCCGCCGAGGCTTTGCTCACTTGCGGAGAGTCCCAAGCCTTTGCGGCTGTGCCCGTTTCATCGCATCCCCTCTTGACCCTCAACGCATCATCATTGGGCTGCATCGCACTAGGCTTCCCGCTCACACCTCACTTTGCACGAGCTTCATTGAAGCTTGCTGGTCCCCGCCCTCGGGACTCGATTGGCCAGCAACGCCAAACCCGTCCGAATCGGGCTGTTGCTGATGGGGCGTTTGGATTGCTGTCAACGGCGTTTACGGAGCCTTCTTGCCCCGCACATCGTCTGTCTTTCAATTGGGTTGTCACGTCGTCACATTTTGAAAAGAGGAGGAGAACTTTGTGCTGGGAACCCCGACTGTCTTTGGCTCGCGCCGGACAGCTTTCTCCCCCCCCCCTTTTTTTTGCTTTTGTCTGCTTCAATATACCCCCCCTTGTTGCTACTGTATTATTGTACCAAAAACTTTTGTTATTTATTGTTATCCCCTCCGAAGCTCGTGGACACACGAACAACTTCGAAGCGTCGGGAACTGTTGATACGTGGGCTTGAAAGTTCGGAATGAAGATATGGGAATTGAACTCATGGGATATATATATAAGGGGCATTTGCATTAACCACATTAGAATAGGTAGAGGTGACGGACACCCTAGATAGACTTTCTTATTCTCTGGTATTCACGGCAACGGACCCTTGTCCATCATGTATCCTCAACGTTCTCATGTATGCCGGCGGTCGTTTGTTATACGTTTGGTTTGAGTCTTATCCAAGCCTAGGGGGCCTGCCATGAGGAGGAATAACCCCCCAAAATATACGTTTCACACGGTGACTAAATGGTATCTTAGTGGTGATTTTTGATTTGCTCCTGTTGCGATCCTTGACACGCCCGGAAAGTGAGAGTAACTTAGCAGCCTGTCCTTCTCTTCGAGCCGGAAACCGGCATCACAGGTATTCATCACATTCCGAGTGCATGGAACTAGTTTGTTATCCGCTCTATAACTGTTTCTTGAGGATGCATTCGCTTTGGTGCAAGCAATGTGGAGTAGATACTGTACCCCAGTCAGAGCGATCCAAACAAGAGCTCCCCGTGACTGTCCATACGATAGGCACATTTTTGGATGCATGAATGCAGTATGTACGACGGGCCTTATTTACATGGTCCTCGTTACCCATAGGGGCTTTTTGAGTCTCTGCGATGTATCGTTGTCGATAATCGCCTCAATGCTCCATCCCAGGACTAAAATGGCAGAGCTGTCCAGTCCCAGATGCGTATAGAAATGAAGTCAAAAACGCCGCTTCTATGCAGGGCCTCCATCTGCACCCTTACCTCCAGAAGCTCCTTCCTTAGACCCCGAGTCTTTATCCCCCTTTCCTCTTCCACCGCGTCGGCGACCGCCCCGATGTTTTTCTGCCGGCGCCCCTGTTTTCTCTGCCGTCGATGCCCCAGCCGCCGCAGGGTTCGTTGTCGCACCCGTACTCGAAGAAGCCGTCGGCGCGGTATTGCTCGACTCTGCAATGCTACCGGTGGCCTCTTTACCACCACTTCCACCGCCCTTCTTCTCGCTGCTATCCTTCCGCTCCAGAACCTGGATGGTGGCCTGGGCAACGGCGATAGGGCTGGCTGCCATAGCTTTGGCAAGACCCTCGTGATCGGCAAAATCGACATACGCGAATCCCTTCTTCCGATAAATGTCTACTGATGTGACAGCCCCAAATACCTGCAGGGCATCACGGAGAAGTTGTTCCGTAACGCCTTGAGAGTGGTTGGCATGCTTGATAAAACCTCGCGTCGCAGCCTGTGACGAAGCTAGCGGATTACTTCCTCCGCCTCCCTTCTTAGGCGCAGGAGTTGGCTTCGCTGATCCAGCCTTTGGCCCTGCTGGAGGAACTGGTGCTGCCGACGAGGTTGGCGGTGCCGGCGATGGGGATGGGGATGGCGCCGAAGTATGGGGCTCTTTCTTGTCGTCTCTCTTTTTCATCAGAATGACTGGTGGTTTTGCTGGCGCTTGCGACGAGGACTCGGCAGATTTTCCTGCCTTACCTTCGCCCCTCGCGTCGGGTTTTGCGTCACCCCTCGCGTCACCTTTTGGCCTGGCACCATCCTCTCCTGTCCCGCGATTCCGCGCCCTATTCCTTCTAGAGGTCGACGCGGTTTGAGTTTTGAGCTCGGCGGAGGATGGAGCAGGAGAGGGTTCAACGGGCGTAGTTGGTGGGGTCGGGTCTTTGGGGGCCGTTGCAACCTCCTTCGCGGGCTCCTTCGAAGTAGTGACTTTCGACTCGGCCTCAGCCTTAGCTAGGTCCTGGCGAGCTTTACGGTGGGCATTGCCTGGGCTCAGGCCCAAGTCCCGCTGCAGAATCCTGGCCGCAGCTGCGATACCAGCCCTTCTGCTCTTTGGTGGGGCGTCCGTGGTACTGGTTTGCGCGCTGGACTGCGCACTGGACTGGATATGGTTTGCGACTGCCTTAGCAGCATCTGCGGCAGCTTCCGCGGCAGCCTTCTTGGACAAAATCCTGACTGATTCTCTTGGTTTCTCGGGGGCTTTACCTGCAGCCTTTTCGGATGCCTTATCGGACTTGGACTCTTTGCCCTTTTTCTTTGGGTCCTCAGAGCCCCCGGCGACGGCCTTACCCTTGCCTCCCTGGGAATCTTGTCTGGAATGCTTCGCGCTCTTAGCGGCAGCAGTTTCTTTGGCCTTTGCTGCCTTTTCCCGGAGATGCTCAATCAGCGGGGTTGTGGTAGGCTTCTCTCCCTTCATGAATTCGTCGTCGGCTTGGTCCGTCGCGTCCCCCTCTTTATGAGCATCTGGGTTCGCCAGACTTTCCAGAAATGCCATAAACTCTGGGTCTTGATCGATAGTGCCCTGGCGTCCATCCGTACGCTTCTTCTCGCTCGGCACCTTCTTATACATGGAGAATTCGACGGTGGGTGGGAGAATGAGTGCTGGGTCGTTGTAAGAGGTCTTCGCATCCAGCCACTCGGCGGTACGCACAGCTTCGGACAGAGCCAGGAGTTGATCTCGCTTCGTAACATGGAGATAGGCGCGTGAGGGTTGTGAAGGCTTTGCTGCACTGTGCGGCGCCATTCCGTATTAGCACTCGCTCCTATCGTTGAATGTGAGCCTTGGGTATACTGACTGCTGCGATACCTTGCCGGGGTAGTATGAGAACCAGTCAACCTTCCCATGACCTACCCTCCAGTCATCGCCGAGGATGCTGGTGAACTCATCTTCGGTCATGGCAGGGGGAAGTCTGCGCACGACGACCTTCTCGCCCTCAGGGGCAGCCTTGGTGCGGGGTGCTTTTGGCGCATCGTTTGGTGCATTATTAGAGGCGACGCCATTAGCCTTGCGCGATAGCACCTTTGGGGCCGACATCGTGGGCCAGTATGAATAATCACCGCGGTGTTGAGAGTGCGGCAGCTTCTTCGGCCAGCCGTGTGCAAGCAGGGCTCGGAGTCGACATTTAAGGTGCGACGAAGATTGACCAAAGCAGGCGCCGCTCCGTAAGACAAGGCGAAGTTGTCAGTTCAGGTTGTTTGTCTAATAGTCGCCAATCCACATGCGGAAGAGAAAGTACGCGCTAGATGTTGGTTGTTATACCGACCACAAACTCGGAGAGAAACATGGGATGTGTGAATCTTCGAGGAGGCGGTTGCAGCACAAAGCTGCAGCCGATGTCACTAATTGACCCTGGCTAGAGGCCCAGAGCACGGGCCCCTTTCAAGAACTTAGAATGGCCAAGCCCCACATTCGGTCCACGCGCGCCAATGGTGGGGGGCGGCGCGCCTAATTCTCGGGACACTGCCCAAGCAGGTACGACGAGCATCGGCCTGAACGACTTTCAAGGCTCGGCGGAACCATCACTAATTCAACATATATACGCTCATCTCCTCTGCTCTAACCACATTCAACCCTACCACAAGCCGTACTCTACCGCAGGTCCCTCGCACACGCCTATCTCGGCCCCCACTTGACACCGACTGTCGATTGACACGTATTGAAAACCGAGCCCCTCCTCTCGCCGCTGCGATGGCCAACGTCCCAAAGCCGGGCCCGGCAAAGCTCCGACCCGGAGCCGGGCTTGACGAGTGGCTAGAGGAGGCCAAGCAGTGCCACTACCTGCCGGAGCCGGTCATGAAACAGCTCTGCGAGATGGTCAAGGAGGTTCTGATGGAGGAGTCCAACATCCAGCCCGTCGTCACCCCCGTCACCATCTGCGGTGATATCCACGGCCAATTCTACGATCTCTTGGAACTCTTCCGTGTTGCTGGCGGCATGCCTGGCGAGACGAATGTCCAGGCGCCCAAGACGGCCACGACTGTCATCACTTCAGACGACATCGAGCCGCCGACAGAAATCACCGATGCCAAGTTGAAGAGCAAAGTCAAGAATGCAGGGGCGGCTGGTGATGGTGATGAGGATGGCGACGCTGGGGATGAAGACGAGGGGACGGCCCCCTCGCCGGACGCTACTATCAGCGCCAACACATCCTCCCAGTCAGCAGACACGCGATTTGTTTTTCTGGGCGATTTCGTGGACAGGGGCTATTTCAGCTTGGAGACCTTTACGCTACTTATGTGCCTGAAAGCAAAGTGAGAACTACAAACCTGGGATTGGGCGGCAGAGCGCTCGTACTGATTGCCAAACCACAGATACCCAGACCGGATCGTACTTGTTCGAGGCAACCACGAATCCAGGCAGATCACCCAGGTTTATGGATTCTACGAGGAGTGCCAGACAAAATACGGCAACGCGTCAGTTTGGAAGGCATGCTGCCAAGTCTTTGACTTCTTGGTCTTGGCAGCTATTGTCGACGGCACCGTCCTATGCGTGCACGGCGGCCTCAGCCCCGAGATCCGGACAATCGACCAGATCCGGGTTGTCGCCCGCGCCCAGGAGATCCCGCATGAGGGTGCGTTCTGCGATCTCGTATGGAGCGACCCGGAAGATATCGATACTTGGGCAGTCAGTCCTCGGGGTGCTGGCTGGTTGTTTGGTGACAAGGTTGCGACCGAGTTTAACCATGTGAACGGACTCAAGACCATTGCGCGTGCACATCAACTGGTCAATGAGGGTTACAAGGTATTTCAGCCCAATCTTTTCCCTGCATGCAGAGCACCAGCTAACTGGATGCAGTTCCACTTCCCGGAGAAGTCAGTTGTTACAGTCTGGTCGGCCCCGAACTACTGCTATAGATGCGGCAACGTTGCGTCCATCATGACGGTGGACACAGATCTGAACACCAAGTTCAGTATATTTTCCGCCGTCCCTGATGACCAAAGACATGTCCCTGCCGGGCGTCGGGGCCCGGGAGACTACTTCTTGTAGGGCTTGGAGAGAGACTGGTACTTTGTGTAAGGATAACCCTATCCATACCCACGACGGGCGGGAGTCGCATTTTCCAGCTGTTTATGATGTTCTGTCTAGAGGCACTAGCGGAAATGGCGTTTTGGGCGGTTGGAGGATATGTGTTTTGGTTTGCATTCACAGAGACGGTGAGATGAAGGGAGGGGGAGGGAGCGTCTTGTATATTATTTGGGTCATGATGGGCTCTGATACCCCCGATGGCTGCCCCATCAGCGAAGACTACAAGCTGCGGAGGTGACGTTGTACTGAGGCCGCCCCAACGTTGTGATGTGCTGTTGGATCATATTTCATGCTTTAGTTGATTTGGCGAGATGTATGGTGGCTGTCTTGCGTAAGGAATACCGCAAAGTCAGTAGAAAGGGTGAAGATACTCGCGCAATCTTCAGATGCCTACTTCGACCCATCACACCTGTAGTTAAGTTGCGTTCGGTGTTAGGACACATACGGCCATAGGTACTAAAAAGTTCGGGATCCCGTCCGCTCTCCCCTCGACAAACCAGAAATCGCCAGACTAGCAATTGGGTCCGTAATGACCAGTGAATCCCTAGTGTTGCATGTAATTCTTCTAGTTCTCATGCGTCTCTTTTTATCATTTGCTGGGACCTCCTGCCCGTTGTGCTGTGGCCATGTTTGCTTTCAGGGGGCCTGGAAGTCGGCAAATGATAGGTCGCATCGATGATGGGACCCGGCTCGGCTCGCGCTCGGAGTTACGCCAATATAAGGCCGACCTCGGCGGAAGGCTCGGATTTACGACTAAGACGAGACATGTTGGATGCATGTTGTTCAAGAACAGGGAACAATCTGCGCTCGGAAAATCCTTCGCTCACAGAATCGCATACTTCTGAGAGGGGCTCTCCACTACGTATAGGCCTGACTCATTCCATCTTTGCATCGTCACACCGATCGAGCTGGGGATTTGTGCCAAGCGGCTTATAAATTCGCCCGTTGGGAAGAGTGGGTCACATTCCATCTTATCAGATCGATTGATAAAAACGCCACCCCACCGCTTACACGGGACCACTCTCCCCCCCCCCTTCCCCTAGTGTGAGTCCAGCGTTCGTGTCGAGTACGGCTCCGTAGAGTACCTATAGCGCAGAATCCCCACTTGAGAGATCATGTCGGCGCCGAGCGAGCGCAGCCGAAGCGGCAGCACCGAGAGTGGCGAGCACGATGAACAAGGTGAGCATGGTGACCGTCCACCCCCTCGCAAGAGACAAAGGGTGCGTCTCTCGTGCCTGGAGTGTCGGCGGCGCAAGCTGTCCTGCGACCGTGAGTTCCCGTGCTCCCGTTGTTTCCAGTCGGGCACGCCCCAGCGCTGCGAGTACGAGACCCGGCCCGGGCTTGCCCCGCCCAACAAGCTGGGCCTGGCGCAGGGCACCCTCGCCGGCCTCGATGTCCGGCTCTCCCTGCCCAGCACCGGCGGCGAGTCGGCTTTCTTCCGCAAGGACCTCAATGTCGTCCGCGAGCCAGACCGTATCCGCCGCCTCGAGGTCGAGGTCGCCCAGCTCAAGGGGCTGCTCGCCAAGCAGGTCTCGCTCGACGGGAGCACCGTCAACGACCACTCGCCCCCCTTGCACCGGCCCGAGCCCGACGTGGAGGTTGAGGGTACTCCGCCGCCCTACTTCCAGCAGAGCCAGGACCCCTATGCCGAAAAGGAAGAGCTGCGCTTCTTCCGTGGCAAGGAGTTCAAGACTCGTTACTTCGGCCCACGGAGTGCCTTTATGGCCTTCTCAGAGGTACGAGGACGGAGCCTTGTCGTTGCCTGTCCCTTTCTCGTGTACTTGTACTGACCGCGGTACCCCAGCTCGGCGGTCTATGCCCATTCATGAAGGAAACATCCGAGGAATGGCTTCGGCCGCTCCACATCCACCATGACAACAAGGACCGCCACAAGCGCGCTGAGGACCGCGAGAGGGCATTCCGCGCGCCAGATGCCTCCCTTGAGGCACTCCTCCCCTCAAGAGATGACACAGATGTCCTCGTGTCCATCTACTTGGACCAGTTCGAGCAAATCCACCGCATCATCCACATCCCCTCCTTCCGCAGGGAGTACGCCAAGTTTTGGGACCTCACCGAGACTCGGAGTGCCGCTTTCACGTGTCTCATCTTGGCTATGATTGGTATATCTAGCTGCTTGGATGAGAACCCGCTGCCGCGGAAGTTTGAGAAGCTCATCTCGACCTGCCATGCTCGCGCTGTGCGGATGATCGAAGCTGCCGAGCAGTTCCAGGCCCGCCAGAGCGAGAAACATCGTCGCCTGATCCACTACCAGATAGCCTGTCTCCTTTACCTAGCCAAGAGAATCAACACTGTGAAGAAGAAGCGGTTCTGGAAATCAGCTGGCGCCATGACCCAAGATGCCATCTCTGTCGGCCTGCATCGGGAGCCTAACCGCATCAACCAGAACGTTCACATCACCCCTTTCAACCAAGAGATGCGGAGGAGGATCTGGGCGACGATACAAAGTTACGACGTCCAGGCGTCGTTTGACCACGGTCTTCCCACTATCCTATGCTCGTTGCATCAAGACTCCGAGCCGCCAAGCAATATTGACGATGACGAATTTGACGAAGACAGCACAGAGCTCCCAACATCTAAGCCGACGACCGAGTATACATTCTCGTCATACCAAAACATCAGCCGCCAGAGCCTCGCCTTGCGCCTTGAGCTGAACCGCGTGCTAACCGGACCGCCTGAGGACCTAGACTATGAGCAGGTGATCCGTTACACCAACGAAATCAACCAGGAGATCGACTCCCTCCCATCATGGGATGTGGGCGAAGAAGTACGACAAGGGGTACCCAAGAAACCACTACTCGCCTACACACTACTACACATACAACTACGACAGTACATCATCCCGCTCCACCAGCCATACTTGAAACTACGCAAGACCAACTCCAAGTATCAATACTCGGAGATAATCTACTACAACGCAGCGCGGGACATGACACTCCTCAACGACAAACTCGCCGAGCAAGGGATTCGCACGCTCAACTTCTTGCGCGAGGACGCTCTCACGCTCGCCATTAACCTCTGCAGCGTCACCATGCAGCAACCCGTTGGCTCCACGAATATGATCATGATCAACTCAGCACACACCCTGCAGCTTCTCGAAAAGTGTCTCGCCATGAAGGAAGATCGAATACTGCGGTGCGGAAACAACGAGCCTTGGGGATACTCAATCATGTGTGCTGCCGTCGGTCTACTCGAAGCTCATCTGAATGTGCGGACATCTGAAGCCGCCAAGGCCGCGTCTGCTGAGCGGTTCATCAATCTCCATTACAAGCTGTTGGCTGGACAGGATCCGCCGGTTAGCAGCCAGCAGTCGGTCGGCGCGAATCCTGCGGGAGGTGTTGGTGTGCCGGGGCGGTCGGGTACCCCCTTTTCGGTGCTACCTCCGCCGCTGGAGGCGTTTGTGAGATCGAAGGTGAGTCATTTAGCCCCAGTATGATAGATATCGTCGACTAACACATGAGTGCTTAGTCTGTGACACCGTTTTCCAGTGCCCCGACCGCGAGCTTGGGGATGCAAAATCAGGGTGTTGTTGGGCCTGTTGAAGTTCCAGGAACGCCATGGTGGCTACCGAGCTCTGATCCGTCGAATTTACCACAGGTGAGTGTCCAATATTACCCCGTATTCAAGGGCTGGATAGTGGCTAACACATGGTGATTCTAGCCTGTAAATCCAGACTTCAGCTTAGAGGCGCTGGGACTGAACCTGAATGAACTGTGGGGTGGTGATTCATGGGATTGGGATCAGGTATGAGCCGTTGGGTTTCTTGATTGGCCTGTTTCTTTTGGATAGGGAATGGGAATGTGAAATGAACACGGAAAACAAAAACCGGGTTTCCCTTAGTTAGGAGTCGTGGACAGCGCGCGAGAGCGTGCGTTTGGGGAAAACGGTGCTGCGATCAGTGCAGGTTGGGATGTGTATGATATGGAGAGACATACCCGGTGATCTTCTCTCTGCCATGGAATAAAATCAAGTTTCATTCTCGGAAGCCTGGACGGATTGTTATTAGTGATTGGAGGCAAAGTTGCTAACTCATTGCAACGATAGAGAGGCACTTTGCATTTCCACATCATTTTCGCATTAGGCCGAACGCCTCAAGGCGAACAAGCACTTTCTCCAACCACACCTCCCAACAACAATCATCCAGTTAACCCCTAAAAATCCCCCCGAAGATAGAAAATGGCACCTCAACAACCGGCCCCGGCGCCTTGTAGACACCCCGCCGACCAAACAACAAATAACCTACCGGTCTATTGGTGTAGCTGGTTATCACATCGCTCTTATAGCTGCGCCTAGCAACGCAAAATCTATGCGAAGGTCCTGAGTTCAATCCTCAGATAGACCACGCCTGTGTGCTCCACGTGGGCTCTTTTTGTTGCGAATCGTAACTTAACGTAACTTTTTGGGGGGGGAGGTTGTTGGGGCGGCGGGGCGAGCCGCCGCGCGATGCCGGCGGTGGTGGGGTGCGGTTGGTGGGGGGTGGAGATGCTGGGAGGCTGGGTATCCTAAGAGATAGGATGGAAGAGAGGGAGGTTTGGAAAGGGGATAATGTAGGTGCGGTACTGTGAGAGAGGCTCTCGTGTGTACATTACCTACTACGTACATTGGGCAATGGGCAGCCAGTGGTGTTCAGTTGGCAAGAGGCACCTCGGGTCACACGGCAGACAAACGCTAACACTGGTGCGGTCGAGCGGTCCCAAAAATTATTCACAACCATCCTCCTTGTCCCAACTGCGCTTCAAACACACCGAGGTGGCCGTTGGAGCCATAGCAACAGAACCAAAACACACCATGGGTTCAAGCAGAACCCTACATAGCTTCTGGAAGCAGACCGTGGCCCGTTTTGTCAATGAGTCCCCCCTCCCCCCCCAATATCTGGGAAACCCCTCATTCTCCGCATCGTCTCCGCCGCCAACAAGGCCGATCGGAGAGAGTGTGATTGGTGATGGGGACGCCCAGCCGCTGGCCGACATCTGCCGTACGGCCGCCTCCCATTTGGGGTATCAAGGGTGTCGTCTACGTGCAGTAAGGCCTGGGAAAATGGCTTCCGGGTATTTTCGATCCAACAACGGCGTGCAGCAATACTGCCGGGGGATCAATTATTCGGCGGGATTTTATCTCCTTGGGACACCTCTACTAGGCCCTTACATGTGGGACGTGTGGAACGTTTGAAGAGCGACGGGAGGAAATCAGGCGGAGTCTGGGCCTGGTTAAAATGATACTTTATCTGTTGCTGGGTTGATAAGAGACATACCATCACCCCCTTTTTCCGTTGTGAACTCGCTTTCTTTCACACCTCCACGAATCGTGGCCGTGCTACTAAGTATCAATTCCCCACTATTTAAGGTAAAGGAACCAGACGACAGCCGAGATGCAGCCCCAGTTTTTCAACATCATCAACGATGAGTTGCGTGGCAGTGAGAAGTCGCATGCTGTGACGAACCCCCGGACCGAGGAAGACCTGTGGCCTTGCCCTGTCGCCACCAACCAAGATTTCGAAGATGCTGTTGCCTCTGCGCAGAAGGCATTCACTACCTGGTGCCGAAGCACCGTAGCAGAGAGGCAGGCCACCCTCGTCAAGCTTGCCGATGTCCTCCAGGAGCACGCCGCTGAGTTGGGAGATATACTGTCCAAGGAGACAGGTAAATCGGTACGAACTGAACAGCCCTAACCTATTTCAGTTTGCATATTTACGGTCTCATATAGGCCATCCTAGCCACCATTGACATCCAGGCATCTATCGGCCAGTGTCTGTACTACTGTGAGTCCCCGAATGAACACCACAGAGAAACAATGAGCTAACCAAACCCAGCCAAGACCGCTCTGGAAGATGAAGTCCAGTACGAGGACGACAACACCCGCGTTGTGGCAACACACGTCCCCCTCGGCGTCGTCGCGGCCATATGCCCCTGGAATTTCCCCTTGATTTTATCCAACATCAAGGTCGTCTCCTCCCTCATCACAGGAAACTGCGTCATCATCAAGCCCTCCCCCTTTACGCCCTACGCCGTCATGAAATGGGTCGAGCTCAGCCGCGGGATTCTCCCCCCAGGAGTTTTCCAAGTTCTCAATGGCGGCGCCGACCTCGGTGCCCTCATGACGCTTCACCCTGGAATTGCCAAAATCTCCTTCACAGGCACCATCGCTACTGGCAAACGCGTGATGGCCAGCTGCGCCAAGACCCTGAAAAAGGTCACCCTCGAGCTGGCCGGCAATGACGCCTGCATCGTCTGCCCCGACGCTGACCTTAACAAGACCATCCCCTCTGTCGCTAGCGGCGGTTTCTTCAACGCGGGCCAGGTCTGCGTAGCCAGCAAGCGCATCTACGTGCACGAGAGCATCTATGATGAGTTCCTGGACCGCCTCGTTGCCGAGGTGGAAAAGTCGTATTCCGTCCAAGAAGACGCACAGGCGCCGTCGGTGTTTGGGCCCGTGGACAACAAGATGCAGTTTGAAGTGGTGAAGGGCATCATTGAGGATTGTAGGAAAAATGGGTACAATATCGTCACGGGTGGCAAGACGCAGACTGCCTCGAAAAATGGGAAGGGGTTTTGGCTGGAGCCGACGATTGTGTCGAAGCCGCCGGATGACTCTTGGTTGGTGAAGGAGGAGCAGTTTGGTAGGTTCATCTCAGGGGGCGTGTTTTATTTGGTGGAGAGGCTAACTGAACCTGTGTACAGGCCCCATCCTTCCAATTCTCTCGTGGACGGAGGAAGATGACGTTATTCGGAGGTCGAATCTCTCGAATGCTGGGCTCGGCGCGTCGGTGTACTCAACCGACCCGGTGCAGGCAGAGCGCATCGCGAGGCGTCTTGAGGCTGGAAGTGTGTGGATCAACCAGTTTGAGCGGCCCAACGTTGGGGGCTTCTTTGGCGGCATGAAGGATAGCGGGTTCGGAGGTGAGATGGGCAAGCAGGGACTGCTCTCGTATGCGTATACCCAGTGCTTGCATTTTGCGAAGTGAGTGAGCATTTTTCGGGGGAGAGGGATTCGATTTCTTGGAGCCCATACATCACAAAGCTACTTGAAAAGAGAGGCCTGAAACCGGGTTGCTAGGACAGATCTCCGTGTTACAGCTGCGAATTTAAGCTCTGCAGATGATAACCGAGAGGGAGAACCCCAAGGAAGGGCTGGCTGAAGCTGTAGCGACTCTCTGTGTCTCATCGAAAATTACACATTAAAAAAACCAGATTTTAGGATATTCCAGAGCCGGACACATCTTCTTGTGTGTTATTCAAGTTGCGCTGAGACTCTTCCTCCCTCCCAACAAAGCAAAAAGGAGGTCTGTCCCGTCCTAAAACTGGGCAGTCCGTCTAGCGGAACTAAGTCTCCGTAAAAATGGAAATGCGCGGCAGTTCAATGCACGCCAACTCCACAACCTCCGCACACACACACACACATCTGCACATGTAATCGAAACAGCCAAAAAATAAAGACTTGCGGTTTATGTGGATCGAACACATGACCTTCAGATATACAAATGTATTTGGAATGAAGTGAAACTTCAGTCTGACGCTCTCCCAACTGAGCTAAACCCGCCTGTTGATATTTTGAACACGCGCTGCTGCCACCCATGAGCTAGCTGTGCGATTAGTCTCGCGTTTGCGATGCTGTTGCCTCAACTCCGACCCTACCTGGCTTGGGACCTTGGAATTCAGACTCACGGAATATCTAAAAGATGATTTAACATGTGTGACAATTTGGCCTGATTTAATTACCTATGAATCGATATTATCATTCCAGGTGGTTACATAAGGTACCCTCTACATGCTGCGCCGAGGAGTGGCTTCATTCAGGGGCTGGCTTCTCAGAGTCAGGGTTAATGGCAGGGTTAAGGGTGTAACGTGAGAGAAGGTGCCCAACAGGCCATATTTGCACGCGGGACGAAAGGGTGAGTTGTGTTGCAGAGATCAGGGAGCGAAGTGGCACGGCAAGCGACTTGATGCACATCGATGGGATATGGCAAGAGCATGTGATAAGGGACATGAATTATCTCGCTGTGAGGCTTCTGACTTTTAAAGCAGATATCTTCCAAGTACCAGAGTGGTGTGCAGCATCAGCTTAGTAGACATAGATACCGTACATAGCCGCATACCCGAAAAGCCCAACAGTTCCAAGCAGATGCCTCCCTTTGGCCACCTGCTGGCGGCCGGGCTGGGCCTTGTACTGGGTTCACCAAACAACCGACACATCTTGATCATCCCAACTGCTCATTTTCGCATGATTTTCAGCAGAGGCGCAATTCTTGACTTCCTGCTCAAACCCACACGATACTGGACCTTGGTCGCCGATGCTTGGCTAGCCACCGCAGGTGCAGTAGTTGCCTTCTTCACCTCCTTTTTCTCCTCAACACTCTCCCTCTTGGGTGGTGCTACCACAACCTTCGTAGCTGAATCGTTCTCTTTCGTTCCGCCGTCATAATCATCATCGTCGTCATCACTGGCATTAATTACCCTGTCACGTGCCGAAGAAGGTCGGGAATTCTGGGATATCTCCGCCAACGCCGGAGCAGGCTCATCCTCCACCTTTTCTTCCTCTTCCACGACATATTCCGCGGATTTAACAGCTTCCTCCTTCTTTCTCCCCCTCCTGCCTGGCTTCGCCGTAGAAGTTGGAGGAGGAGGAGTCTCAATGCTGGAATCATCAACTAATTTAGTAGCTGGAGTATCAGGCTCTGGCGGTAAGGTGGATTTGCGTGGGCGGCCCCGTTTTTTCTTGGCCGGCGGCTCTGAGTCTTCGGCAAGGAGAACATCGCTCACGGGCACCTGGTTTTCCTCCAGTAGCGATACATCCACGTCATCCTCGATAACAGGTTCCTTCTTTTTTCGACCCCTTTTCTTTTTCGGTGCTGGAGTGGGAGCCTCGGGCTTCTCCTCCTTGAGAGGTGCTACGTTGTAATCGGGATCTTGGTCAGCTGCGGCTGCAGCTGCATTTGTCTGACCAGCTGAACCGGGTCGATGCTCGTCGTAGCCCTGGTTAAGGGAATCTTCTGGCTGTGGTACATCGTCTTCTATCGGCAGCCCCATAAGTTCCTGTCCTCGTGTGGCTTGGGCAGCGTCCAAATCCATGGTGGCATCTACGCAACCACCATCTTCAGTACCGTCGAGTTGGCTGCTCTGATATCTGGTGGCTCTCTTTTTCCTCGCGCTCCGGGTTTCCAAAGGCGGTTCCTGTTGCCTTCCCCGCTTGGACTTCCTTGCCTCTTCGGAAATCACATCCGGCGAAGAGGAGGGCTCATGTTCTGCAACTGGTACCGATGGCAATTCAGGCCCAGCCGTACTTGGCAGAGAACCCATCCCCGACGAAGCGAACCGACTCGGGGTCGAGTAAGCGATTGTCGTAGCCATACTTGACTTCTGTAGCTGCTGTTCCCCAACTTCCAGCACAGGCAACGCCGGCTCCAGCGTATCCTGGCCTGGGTCTGAAGACATAGCGATCAGCTGATATTGCTGTTTCTGACTTGCTGTTAAGGCGCTCGGCGCAATGTACAGCCCCGTATCTGGCACTACTGAGCTAGAACCCAAACTGCGAGGGCTCTCACGCTTCCTCCTCGAAGCTCTCCTCCCCGAGCCACCATCCTCAGTCTGCGGGACCAGCATCACCGGACTAGAGTCCTCACTTAATGTTGGCAGCGGGCTCTGCATTCCGCGTTTCGTCTTCTTCGTGGTCCGCGCCGGCGACGGATCCGCCGTGCTCGGGAAGTCGTACGGGTCTGGGCCAGCTTGCGAGCTCGTCGACTGCTGGCTTGCCCGTTTCCGTTTCCCGTATGTTTTTGCCACTTTTGACGCAGACTTCGTCTTACTCACAGCCCTGCTGCCCTCAATAGCAGGCAACGGGCTGCTAGGCACATCCCATGGGTCAACCTCCCCGCTCACGGCCTCCTTCCTAGGGGTAGTAACCTGAGTCAGGGTCAGGTCGATGACATCCTTCCCGGCTGCACTATCCTTCTTCTTTGTCTTTTGATTTGCCGTGCTCGGGTCGGTAATTGATGTTAGCGACGAGAAGTTTTTAATCTGCGACGACGATCCCACAACCGACATGTCGGCCTCTGGAGCAGGAGCGGGGCACTCATTGCTCTTCCCAGCTGCAACGGCGCGCTGCTCCTCGTAAATTCGTCGGAAAAAAGACGGGTCTGTTGACTTGAGACTGCTGGCATTCGTGGCGGCGGCGTCGTGGGCTTCCACGCGGGGTTGATCGAGCGCGTCGCCGTCGATCTGCACCAGACCCTCGCCAATTGTATCTTTGACGGGGCTGAAGTCGCTCCCTTCGTCCTCCGAGTCGAGAATTTCCCTTCTGGGCGCCATTGACAGTGTTATTTTAGAGCACGGCGGAACATGGCGTGGGAAACGTGTTGTATTGCTGACGGGAATGTGTGGATGTGGGGAATTTGGTGTCCGGGAACGCGTCGAGTCGCGCTGTCATGTGGTGGGCGTAAAGCATATTCGAATGTTAGTCAGCAAAGGTTTAGTGCACCCTAACCCATTTCGGCGCCTTGAGCAGAACGTCATCTTCTGCGCATTGATCAATAAAGTGAAAATGATTTGCTAGCTTGGGTAAAACTCAGAAAGGATCCCAAAATAAAATTACCAAAAATGAAGCTTCGATCTTCTGTTGTATCTCGGGAACGGGGAATCGAACCCCGGGCTGCTGAGTGAGAGTCAGCGATGTTAGCCACTACACCATACCCGATTGTTGAAGTACTCGGTCAGAAATGGCAACTAAGAGGGCTGCGCAAAGCCCGGCCGAGGAACCAAACCCGACCACCATACCTTCGCGCCGGAGTAGTGTTCCTCAATGTAGCTGACGTCTATATCTCCAGCAAGAGCGACATATATCACACATGGTTGAATAGCTCGGCCAATATGCCCTATATTGAACTGGTAAAGGGCTGTCAATATTCACACGCGATGTAGCTGATACAACTTCATGGTGAATGTCTTACAGGCTATCGTAAAGCGTATCTCCTCTGTGCTACTCAATCTCCTCGATTCTCGGCCTCGGCCTCGACCCTGAACCGTCTTGCGACAAGGTAGCCCGCTCCAGGTCGACCTCCAGCCCAGCCAACTTCGTCAGACCAACCCCATCTCGCTGGGCCTGCGCGCCATCCACCGTCAACTTCCCCATCTCCCAGTTCTCCAAACTCTCCATCACATCCCTAGCATGCTGCCTTACAAGCCCATCGCTATCTGTTTCAGCCACATAACCCAAAGTCCTGACAATGTCCTCTTGAGCTGCCAGCCCAAACCCCAGCCGCTTTCCCATCTGCTTCGCCGTATCCAACGCCCTTACAAAACTCATGACCAGCAATACCGCCGCCCGTCGCAGAATTCCCTTCTCTAGTTCCAATTCCAGCTGCATGATATTGACGGCCAAGTCCACCGCCGTAGCGACAAGCGCCGGTCCAAGCCCAGCAATGTTTGTCTCCATTACAGTTCCCAAAATCGACAGGGCAGACACACGGACACGCACGTCCTCAGTGCCGCGCTTACTTTCCCACCCCTCGACGATTCTCGAAAGAATCTCGTTTCTCGCCCGCTCCTCCTCAGGCATATCGTCGCTGAGATCCGGCACCTCGCCGTCCCAAGCCTCTTCAGCCTCTTTGTTTTTCATCTGACGGCGCTTCTCCTCCTTGGCTTGTCTCGCCTCTGTCTTGGGCCGGTGGCCCCGCCTGCCGGCGATCAAGATGAGCGCGTCGCCAATTTGCTTAGCTGGTTCGCCCGTGAAAGTCTCGCCGAGACGCTCGATCACCCGCAAAAGCGCTTCACCAAAGCGTAGGCGGGTGTCAACAGTAGCTATCTCTTTCGAGTCAACATAGTGGTCGAGGAGCTCTTTTGTGACGGCTTTTGGATGCTTGGCTGCAAGGAGAGTATATATGTTGATGGCTTTGAGGTTGATGTAGTCCTCGCTGTCAGTAATGAGAGAGGATACGATAACAAGAATACCAGGTATGTCGAGGGCGGGGCTCTGAGATATGATGAGGTTGGAGATCAGATTTAAGCCCTCAAATTTGACTGGTGGAGGCGAATCTGGCTGTGTTATGTAGGCAACTGCCAGGCGATATATCTTGCGGTCTTCGATCTGGCGATCTGTTGGGACTGATGTGACGTTGTCCGAGGATTCGTCAAGATGTTCTCGGTACCTGAGTAAAAGCGATATATTGCGAGCCGTTGCTGATACCTCAGGGCTATCACTCCTGGATAATACGCCCAGAGCGTTTTCAATGCGACTCAAAACATATGGATTTACTTTGGATTTCTGGAAACCAGGAGCCGTAACGATCATGTTCAGCAGACTGAGGGCCACACCGATAACGTCGTCATTGCTCTCAGGAATGTCCTCAGGGTCTGCCAAGATCTGGCTGACCAGTTCGAGGATGTGTCTGGGTTGGTTCGCGAGTTTCTCCGGAAACTTCTCCATCATAGCCTGAAGGAGCTTGTTTTCTGTCAGCTGTATTATAGGGTCTTTCTCGTCCTCGGCCTCCTCCTTGATGATGACACCTCTTGCATTGGCTCCACGGGCCGGCTTCAACCACCTCCCGAGAAGGTCAATAAAGGCCGTGGAAATTTCGGCATCAGAGAAGCTGTCTGTGACCACTTCCAGGAGTTTGCTAGTCTTCTTGTCGATTTGCTCCAGTGATATAGGACTTGTTGCTCTGAGCAAACGTCCCACCTCAACAATTTGAAGCTCACCTTCGTTCGTCTCTGCATATACCCATCCAGGGTTGTGACTGCCGTAGCCCCCAGCATAGCCCACATTATGGACAAGAGCCAGTAATATATCAGGGGAAGGGACCAACTTCAACTGGATTTTGAGCAGCTCCAACGCGGTCCCGCGCAACTTCTCAGATGCTGTGGGTTCGACACCATTCCACGAAGCGAGTGCCCACAATGGGAGAAGCAGCGGTGACAGCAATCGCTTACATAGCCCTGGATTGGGGTGGGAAACAACGAGCGAGTGTAAGCGGCTCAAGGTTGTGGCTAATTTACGAGGTGGGACGAGCACCGTTTCTTTGCTTAGGTCGATAACACCACCACCGTCTACCTCTTGACCTCCGCCAGCGGTAGAACCCGGAGGGGGCCTGACGGAGTGTAAGATCGGCTCGGCTAGATACTTCCAGCCAGCAGTGCCTTCGGAGGCAATGTCAGCACAGCACGGCCAAGCAGCTGCTAGGGGACTGCATACCAGGGGCGCCAGACACCTTACGGCCAAGAACACCAAAGCCAATAATGTAAGAAGCTGCTTTCATTAGTTCGGGGCCCTCTCCCCCGTCGAGTAGCCGTAGTAACTGGGGCGAAACGCCCGAATACCACACATCCGGGGTCACGGACTTCGGTGCGGTAGAGATCAAGCGGCTAGCCATCTCTAGGGCTTCGTGCGTGATGTTGGCTCCCTTTTTCTGAGTAACAGCCGCCTCGGATACCCTGATGGTACTGGAAGGGTGAACCGAGAATACGAACTCCAGTGTTGCGCGTACACCATCTGGGCGAAGGGGAACTGAGGTCAGGATCTCTACCAGCTTGGAACGAAGCCACGGCGGCACATGACCGGGACGAATCAGGATATTGAAAGCGGCCACGATGTTTAATGTCTTTGTCCTGAGATACTTGTCAGACTAAGTGGAAGGCATTTTGCCGGACATCTTAATGGCTTCGCTTGCCTCTCAACGAAGTCGCTGAACTCCCGCTGCGCTTGCATTCGCGAGCTCTCGGTTGCATCGGGATTGTAGGCCTTGTTTCCAAGCTCCATGATGGACTGCATCAATCTCTGGCGGGCATTTTGTGGCGCCGTTTGCTCCGTGGCCGCTCCGTCCATATTGCCCGCTTCCATGGTGTTGCAGGTCGAAAAGCTTGGCAGAAAATGGGTGCAAAAGCAAAGCAATGTTTTTCAGAATTTACACCGGGGATTGCAAGAGTAAAAGTACATCGCCCGATGGTTTTCAGAAAATCGTGACTTTCTAGCCATTTTCCTAAGCAATAGCTCCGCGGAAGGAAGAGAGGCGAAATAGGATGGGAGAAGACAATGGAAGCTCTGAAGTCTGGCTGGAATGGTCCCGTGACTTCGCGGTGGTGAATCCCAGCCCCGCGTAAAATTGTGGGGCAGCAGCCGAATCCAATGTTAGGGTTCGGAAATTTCAATTCACGGCCAACTATTTCGAAATTGCACTTTTTTCAACCCCAACCTTTTCGAATCGCTGAGTTTCATCACACGTGATGTAGACCTACAGGGTTAGGGTTATGTATGGCCATAATTCGTCCCCACTACTGCCGTTGCTCCAGGCCGGTGAGAGATGGGAGGCCGTGAAGCCAGCAATCCTTATGGCAATGGAAGACGAGTACCAAGATTTGTTCGGCGAGCCGCTGACTGAAGCCGAGTTGGCAGGGCTTATCGTTCTAATTCCTGAGGACTCTGACGACGAGATGGAGGCACTTCTGTCTTAGATTTCTAGTTTCAGCCGAAATATCAGAATCTTGAACACCAAACCTGCCCCCTGTCAAGGCCTTTGTCAGCCACATTGTGGGCCCTCCTGACCCCTGCAATTTCCGAAATATTTCACCCCTTCAGTTTTCGAAATTCGAATTCCCCAGGACGCCGAAATTCCGAAATTTCAAATTTCGCTTTCCGAACCCTAGAACCCATGCACGCCCGCAAGCTTTAAGACGCGACTTCTGGACGCGATCTCTGCTCCCTTCTCCCAGAACCTCCACCCTCAATTGATCCTCACAATTCTTTCCGGGACCTGTCCTGACTTCCCGCTCCTCCTTACACAACAAACTTACTAGAGATGTTACTTCCACCCTCAACCACTCGCGATATACAACTGGACGACGCGGTTCCGCGACCCGCACCCAAGCCAAGCCATCCGTCTTTCATACACTCAGGGGACATCCTCACGCACGACGCCTCCCCCACGGTACTCCGACTCTGATTTTCCGCAAGGAATGTCTCGTGCCGCTCTGGCGGTGGCTGGAACGTCGCAACACGTCGCAGCTTCGGTTCCTGTATCAGGTTGTTCTTGCCAAGCTTGCCGCGCATGGGATTGTTGCGAACCAATTGTTGCCCGGAGGGCAACCCACCACCGTCAGAGTGAATCAGCTTCGGAACTTAACCCTAAGTACATGTTTGGATCAAGTCTTGCGCACGCAGTCATTCAACCCGCCTTCTACGCCCAAGTTTACTCGATGAGGACGTGATGCGCTGCTGAAAAGCGGCGCGGATCTGAATCTGAAGGTGGCAGCGGGCCGACTGGCGGGGAGAGTTCCAGGCGTTGGGTTCCCCGACGAGCAAGCGTCTATCCTATGAGTCAACACGGTGAGGGCCTCTGGTCTGAGGCCGCTCGTCAGGATGGGCCCCTGGAAATTCGACTCTGGTCAAGTGGTGGTCGTCCTGGAGATGTTTGGCTGGAATCTGCTGGGTTCGGTCGGGATGACATACGGCACCTAGCTTTGCAGCAACTCTCTTCCTAGGGATTGAGTTGCGGAGCGAGAGGGAGAGCGCAGCTTCGGCCACATACGGATCAGCCCAATTTCGCTCCCGCCGGTAGCTCACCTCGCGGCACGAGGACTGCCCAGCAGCGCACGGAAATTGGGAAGATATTTGCCTTGCTGTCTCGCTTTCGGCACCCTCTCGCTCTAACGGTTTGCTTTGCTAGGGCGCTGTATCTCTCTCCAGCCTGGTTATCTGCTGACTCCCAGGGCCGCGTTTGGCAGAAATGTCAACGTGTCACACATGCGTGAGATCCGGCCAGGCGCATTAACCAACACTTGTAGGCGTTGTCCTACAAAGTTGGCTGGACGCCGAAACCAAGGTGCCATCTGCTCTCAGGTGGAGGCGCCTTTTCCTTCGATGGGCCTGGAAAGGTACTGGATGAAGACGATAGCACGGTTTTTAAAGACGTATTTTGTCCGTGCGTTGGTACCCTCCTTCGGAGCCAGCTTGCTGGCGTTGAACAGGGAGAGGAAGCAAAAACTAGTCTCAGTTGGCAGTGCGATCATACGGAAAGACCTGGCTTGGTTTGGGTGTCGGTAACCGGGGTTGCAGCTTTGGTTGCCGAGCTTGGTGGGAGTTACATCGACGACAGTTGGTTCAGTTTGCGTGTTTGGTCGCAGTCGTGGGCCTTGGCAACTCGCTGAGTGTGGCGGATCGGGGGCTCAAGGATCATTGAGTCGCAAAGGCTTAGGCTTCAGCGCTTGAGAGAAGGCAGCGGCGGACGAGGCCAGGACCCCGGGACCCATCTTGAGTTGGAGTCAAAGCTTCGCGCTTGTCTGGGCTTGGAATCTCCATGTCGATTTGTTCTGATCAAGGGTGTCTGGGTGTCGGCTTTTCTGTTTGATGTCATCCGGTTGGAAAGGGCAGGCCTCCTGGGAGGCAGTCCTGGTTGTTCTCTTTCCAGAAATGGCGAGAGGACAGCCCCTCTTCCGAGAGGATAAGTCTTCCATCTCTTCGTATTTCCCGACATGGTGCTGACATCCCAATAGGAAAGTCGATGAGTCGTGCGAAGTTGCACAAGTATGAGCTCGGCCAGGACATTGCCGGCAGCCTTCACATGAACGACCGGAAAGCCGCCTCTTAATGGGAGGAGCCATGCGGAGCTCGAGCTTTCGGCCTTAAGCAGTCCAAAACCCTCTTGTGGATTCTCAGAATCCCGTTGTCACTCTCATACAAAGCTTTGTGGCTATGCAGTTGCTAGCGAGATCCCGAGCCCGGAGGTTTCCGTATAAATCGTCCTGGCCCAGCCTCTGACCGAAGCCTTGGCGCCGGCAGTCGTTTCATCAAGGAAGGTCCAAGTACTTAGCCGAGCCACCCATATGCCACGGTAGGTTGGTCTTTTAACCTCAAAGCCCTGCAAAGCATTGACTGCTGTCAATGCTAATTCACCGCATTGGGCATGATCCACCGGGCCATGGATAACTTCCTTGCTGTCAGCCATGTAAACCGGGCAACAGACCAATCAGCGTTGAGGACTGCCACGACAGCAAAACATATCCAGGTGACGTCACACCAATCAACTTCGAACTCATGATGGGCAAACACATCACGGCGATCGTCAATCATGTAAAGCAGGGTTGCCAATAAGCTTGATTATATCTGGTTCTAGATCAGGCACCCTCGTAACTAGTCCCAGATGTTTCCGTCCAAAGTGTGTGCCACTTTCTGCAGGTACAAAAACCAGGCTCAGTGCCCTACCTCGCGAGTGCGCCTGTCGTGTAGAAGTCCCCATTTTCATCACGGTACCTAAACTTCACCATGAAGCTCCTCGCATGCGTCTGCCTCTGGCTTTTACCAGCAGCCCTTGCTCTCCCAGGCCCTCATCCGATGATCACGCCGGCACCACTCCCTCTCGACTCCCGAGATCTCGTCGGGGAATGGGATCGCTATGTCAACAGCGTCGTCAGCGGTCTCGGCAGCACCGTCTCAGGCTACATCGCTTCGGGCGTGCCGCAGTTCTTCCAGGACCTACCGACGGGAAGCGACGTCGAAAGCAAGCTGGGCATCGCAGCCAAGGACCTCGAAGCAAAGCCTACGCAGGTGCTTAATCTCCCGTGAGTTCATCAAGGTCCCAAAACACAAGCTACCTACTGTCTTGACGTCCCTGTTGCTAACGCAGAGTCTCGAAATGCAGGGCATACGGCAACTGGACCGAAACTGGATGGAGCGTCTTGGTCCACGGCAACGTGTACAAGGTCCCTGACATTCCGGAGTCGACGCTCGACCGCCTGGCCAATGTGTTTCTCATTGATACAGATATCAAGGATATCCCACCAGCGTCACAGAAACAGGCGAGGAACATGACAGCGTCGATATATGTGGTGCAGCAAGAGGATGTGAATGTGACCATTGCGTTCACGAACGATCGGGTCGTTGACCCCCAGGGGAGTGGAGGTGCTGTCAATGCTGTGAGTATTCGAAACATTATAAACACAAGCTGGATTTCAATGATGGAAACGGTTGCTGAATATCGCGTAGGCTGGTGGTGGGCAGACGATTCGGGTTCCGGGCACGACGACTGATCAGGGTGATTTTGCCGGCTGGCTCACGCTGGCTAACACGACCGGGCCCAATGGTGGGCATCTCATGTCCGGGAACCAGACCGACAAGATCCAGACGCTTGGGATGCATGTCGATGGGACCGACACAGGGAATGCCACGGGGTACTTGGTACCTCCGAAGGGAATCACCATCATCTCTGATATCGACGATATCCTGCGGGTGACCAAGATTTGGGACCCCAAGGAGGGTCTTCTCAACTCCTTCACGCGCCAGTTTGTCCCGTGGATGAACATGCCGAGCATATATTCCGGACTGGCGCGCAACGTCAACAACATCCACTTCCATTACCTGACAACCACGCCGGAACAAGCAACGCGGAACTACATGGAGTTCATCTTCAAGACCTACCCGCTGGGATCTTTCGATACTCGGCCGCTGAACTTCTCTGACGTGTCGGCCACGCTGTCGATTCGCAAGTTCCTCCTCGACCGTATCTTCCAGACATTCCCGGAGCGAAAGTTCATACTCGTCGGCGACACAAGTAATTCCGATGTCATGAAGGCCTACCCGCAGCTGGCCAGGGATTATCCCGCCGCAGTGCAGTGCATCTGGTTACGGAACACCAGCAGTACGGATTCGTCGTACCGGTTCCCCTACAACACCTCGGGATTCGAGAGAATCCCGCAGACCCAGTACATGTTCTTCAGAGTGCCTGAAGACCTGAGCGGGCTAGATGTTGCGGGTGGTGAGTGCTACAACACTAGCATCCCGCAGAATGTCACCTTCGGGATGCAGGGCTCTGTACTGGGCTCGGACGCGGGCGGTGTGTCGGCAGGGCGGTCTGGTATGTGGGCGATGATGGCGGCAGTGTTGGCGACTCTCTTAGCGGTGTGGTGTTGATGTGCCATCGTCTTCCTCGTACTTCCGTAGAGTTGAAACACGGGCGCAAATGAGGGCCGAGTTCTCTTCCGCCCGCCCCGCCAGAATAGAGTTCTCGTATCCACCAGTCGTGAACGAAGTTTCCCCGTGCCGAAACCACCCCCGGTCTGGCCGGAGCTCGATCCTTGGAGAAGCACTAGTGTTGAAGAAGACGGGTGGACGGACGGCACAAGTCTGGCCGTGATGCCCCACTGCGATTCATCCATGCGGCCGTGCATGCCACCTCATGGAGGAGCAGGGGAAGGAAGACGATCCGCGCCTCCCCCGACGCTAGAGTATCGAGCTGTCCTTGAGATGAACAGGTGTGGTTGGTGCGGTTTTCGACTGAGCTTGATTTCCCACGTGGGTGGTCGGACCCCAGGCCTACCTCGCTGCCGCTAAGACGGTGAGAGAAGTCTTGGCGGAGCGTGGCAGAACGACCGGGAGTGAGGTTACGACGACCGGAGGGCCACGGGCCCGTGACATTTTGGGAGGTTTGTGCACTTTGCTGCAGTATGTTTGTCCCATTTGGAGCCGCGAACGGTAGCCGCTGTCCAGAATAGGAGAAGGTATAGACGATCCTGTCAGCTTGGGGCTTGCTTCTGTTCAATGCGGTGGTAAGTTGATGCGTCTCTGGCTGCGCTAGCGTTCAATACCTTCCGCGCGCGCGTAGTGTGTACCGTGTCAGAGGGGGGACGGACGGTCGTCCTCGGATGCTGCGGGGGAGACGGGCCTGACATGAGGTGAATGGCGGCGGGGATGAGGACTAGGACAGGGCAAGTAGCGAGAGATAGGGAAACTGCCGTTGTTTTATCAATCGGGCCATGCGGTCTCTTCGTAGGGGTTATCCTGTCAGCTCTGATCGTTTCCATTTCTCTGTGACCGCTTGCTGACCTGATGGTAGGTAGTCCCGATCCCCCTTGTCTGCGCGCGCAGAGCTGTCCGGGGGAGGTTCACGAGTGGAGCCTCCGTTTTTTGGGGGGGCTGTTGACGAGCCGCTTCCAACGGTTTTTGGTTTTGACCGCGGACCAAGCCGAGCCGTGGTTAGTTTCCTTCCATTGCTTTAACGAACTTCCTCCCGTGTTCTCAGGTTTTGACGGCCCCGTGATGCTCCGCGCGCTGGGCCAGTGCGATGGGGAAAACCACGGCGCTCATTCCCAAAATTGACATCTCGTTTCCACCCACGGCCGATCAAGCTCCCGTGGCCGTCATTGGACAAGATTTTTTTCCTATTTCCTGCATCAGGGCGCGCTAGTCCGTACGATATGCACAATACTCTACGAAGACCTGTTGACGCAAGCCGACTGGGCAGCTGCACATGTAGTCTTTGAACTGCGTACTGCGTAGACGGTAGGTGGTGCAGCCGGGCATTTTCTTGTTTGTTTTTCCTTCTTTCACTGCAGTGGGCTGTTCCTTATCTGCCCTCATTGGACGACGAGCTTCATAATTCGAGCAGCTTGTATCCGGGGGTCAATGTCGTCTGCCCCGCCACGAGGCCGTCTTTCGTTTCTTCCCGGAGGGGCTCCCAGGATGTTCCCGTTCCTATAGCTCTGTTTACAGCAACCGCAATGACGTGACGCACCAGAGCCGTCTGATCCTCCAATCAGACGGCCAATGCAATCAAAGAGCATCCGACTGTTGCAGCCGTCCGTTCTTGCGAACCTGCTCAGTTGCGATGTCGGGCGTGGGGGGTTGTCGGTGATTTGGAAGTGCGGCCGGTACCTTGCTGGACCGAGGTACTTGCCTGCCTTGGGCCTGGACAAGCAGCCGCTGCTCAAGGGTTGACGGTACAGCCTTTCGGAACAGAGCTTTGGGCCCTGCAGCTACAATTTGAGAGCAAGTCGGAATGGATGGCGGGGGGACGGGAACTCAGGTACCTACTTCGCAATGTCTCAGTACACTCTAATTGTGCCTCTAAGTACCGTCCCCCACGTTGTCTTTGACCGCCTGTCATCAGAATCGTCGCGTTTAACACGTCATCTTCGTGCGCCGGGATCGGGCTACGTCGTTCTCATTTCGTTCGCAAACTGAAATTCGTGGGCCGTAGTCTTCATGTACCCTACATACCATGCGCAGGATGGCAGAGTCGTACTCCCGACGTCCGAACCAAACTCCTATACCCAGGAGAAAATAAAACAGGAAACAAATACCAAACCAAATTGACCCGTGAATCCGTGCCGCAAGGCAACAGGTTCGAACGCCTTCCCGTGCCGTGTTCACAGCCTGGACTCCCCATGTCGTTCAAATTTTGCATTAACACCCATCAAGGCCGAAAGAAAAATAGAACTTGGCGATATTTTTCCCCACGTCCAACTAGACCAAAGGTGCTGGCGTTATAGTGCCAGCCACCTCCCGGTTTCTGTACCTTTGTTACAGGACAGAAAAGCAACGGAAGTGCGGAAACCCCATTTCTGTGAACGTAGAAAGGGTGGTTGTCACACCGGCCTCCGGCTGATATGATTTGAAACCAGTACGCAACGCCCTCTCCGTAGCTCAGTTTGTAGTTGACGAAACTCAAGAGCCGAGGTAGATACTAGTATCTGTGTCCCGGTCCGCCAGCCGTAGCCAACACGGCGCGTGGAGTGTCTGTCGTAGCTATGTTCGCCGGGACGAGAGGCTGGTTCATAACTTTGTGGCGCACCGCCCAGTAGTTACCGTTACCAGACTCGATAAATTCCATTAACATGTACTGGATCGTACCATCGCAGATCCGAGGCACGCATATCTCTCGAGATACGTGCCGCGCCGGAGACTCAGTCTCGGAGTCCACAGATTCACGTCCATCAGCCTATATCAAAATCAGTTAGCCTGCTATAACTTATTGGCCACATGAGATGGGTAACTTACAACACACATGGCGCAAGGGGCACCATTGACGTACACCCAATTGGTGCAGTTATGGCTATAGAAATATTTGCATCGGTACTTATAGAAACCGCCGCTCCCGCTCATGATGGCGGATTTCGCAAGGGCTTGAATGGCGTGATGATGTGTGCGAGGTTGACAGGGACTGGTGGAGTTGGTCTGCCCGCTGGCAGTGTAGCGATGTGAAGGGTAGCAGGACTAGAGGGGCTACAAAGTAGTCGAGGATGAAGGAAGTAGGAGCTGATGTTCAGGGAGGAGTGACTGATATAGGGCAGAAAAGGAACGAGATCGGCATGCGGCTCGACATGTTATGTGTTATACACTCTCGGCGAGTGACAGGGGGGGTTATAACGAAGCACGTAGCCCGCAGGTCTCGGCCTCAGATGAAGCCACACGTGTGAGCTGGGAACGTCCATCTTCTTGTGAGTCTGGTCTCATGGCGAACAAGGGGGTCGGCGAAGTAACTCGGGAGCCGGCGGCTGTCGGACCCCCCTACCGTGCAGCAACCAGGGGGACATGCAGCCTGGCTGGCCAGGGTTCGATTCGATGTGGCACCGTTTCTAATCGACATCCCTAAGCTGAAATGAGCAAGGTGCACCGCAAGCATGTGCACTCGCTGTGAGCAGACCAGTATATCCTGACAGTGATTGGCACGTAGCCGCTTCACAAATGTCCCGTGAGCTCTGGGACAGGGACCCGAAGCAGAACGACGAGAGAGGACCCCGCAGCACTCGCAGCAGCTTCGACAGTTGATGCCAAGGCCTGTTCACGCCAGTATCCCAGCAAAAATACGAGGACACCAGCAGCATTTCATCAGAGGGTTGCGAGGAGGGGGTAGTAGCCTCTCCACCCACCTACCTTCCTATCTCCCAGCACTCGGGGCCTCGGGTACGCATGCTAGTGTAGAGGAAATGCAAAGCAAGCGGGAGAAAACGGCAAAATGAGAGCGGCAGGGGCTTGGTTGTGCTCCAACGTTCCCATACCTGCTGCACACGCCGAAGTGCGATAGAGGCGATGGAGAGTGATGCCAAGTTGAAATATGACAACTGATAGAAGCTGCATGGCGAATCCTACTCTCCGAGAAGCTTCTTAGGTACTTCCAATCCCTGCCTCTCTGCCTGTACACCTTGCTGGCCTTGCGCTTCGTCGTCCGCGCCCGCACATCTCGCGGCCGTGGCAGCCAAACTCCGCGCACTGGATAGGCGGCGCTAGTGTGCCGCGTAGAGTAGGTAAGTAAGCAGTAGGTAATATGCCCAGGAGCAAACGGGGGCCCAAGATATCCTAGGACCGTCATCATTGTCGTCGCACTCGCACCCCCACTACGTACAGCGGCCCGCGGAGGAGAAGGTACAGCCGGTGTTGTGCAAACCCAACACAGGATGCCAGCGGCTCACCACCTCTACCATTGAGGCTGAAAGAAAAAGAAAAGTTTGCCGCTCGCCGTTCAGATACGCCCCGCCATGCCCAGCTGCCCGAGGGGGTGTGTGAGCGAGCAATCTTGAGGTGGCCGGAGCAACGGTGGGCCCCCGCCGCGAGCAAGGAACTGAGGTGCGGGTGGTAGGTGCGATGCGGCAGAGTACCGAATCTGAGCATTTCAGCCCTGGTAAAGCTTTGTCCATTCGGCGACCCACCCATGGAAGCTGCGAAAGAACCTAGGGCGACAGGGTTCTTTTACACCACCACGGGCATGTTTAGATTCCTTGCACGCCCCTATCTGTGCTTCTTCCCTCCTCTCGGTCATCTGGGCTCAGGCCTCAAATCTTAGGCCTGCTGCATGCACTTCTGGTCACGGTCACGCTTCCCTCTCATCAACATCCATGTCCCAATCTCTTGACTCCTTTACTCCTGGCCTGAGAGCGAATCTGGATATCGTCCGCAAGGGATTCAGCAATCCACCGGTTCACGACCTGGGCATGCAGCGACCGCAGCGGTGCAAGCCTCCCGTTTTGGGCCAAGCTTCTCTTCTGGTTCTCGTCTACGGGCTACTGCAATCGCTCTCTCCGACCCTTTGCGCGTCAGAACTCATATTTCCTGTTCGATGCATTGGTAACCTGACTGACACATACTGGACAATTGTCGTCGGCTGAACCAGCCACTTCGTTCCATTCACTCATTGAGCTGGCCACAAGTGGGCAACATTGCCTCGTCACCTCCACTACTTCCTATTCTTGCATCGGCTCGTCCCCCGCTATCGTCTCGTTGGCCGAAACCCGAATGCAAACCCTACTGAAAGAAGACAAGTTGGCGGCAAAGACCTAGAATCGCTCGCAACACTGTCGCTTCGAGTCGGACTAAAGCTAGACCACCCATCTACCAAGTTGCGCAACCCCAACTCAACGTCGTGTCCTCCTGGTCAGCGCGTCTTAGAGGGTGTTTGACGCCACGGGCTTTCTATAGGCTGACTTAGATCACCCCGTTTTTTCAATGAGCAATCCAACCAGCCAGCCGTAGTAGTCGCTTTCCCAAGTTCCAGGAACTCAAGTTGCTGGCTTACTGCACCGTGCGACGTCAGTCCTGCAAGGCGCCATGTCAGTGATGTGACACAGCAGTCGACTTTCTTCCGACTCCTCTGTCTTGCTGCCTGGTCCAGAGCAAATACTATGGGGTTTCTATCGTCATGTACGGGATCTCGATCCAAGCCACCACACTCCGGTTTGTTGGCTACAATCCACCCTACCTATTACGCTATGTCGAAAAAAAAAAGATATTGAGATGTGTTTCGTCTCCTTGCAAGGCACCGTGGCACAGCTTCAAGCCTTGTAGGGCGCCGTGGCCCTTGAAACGGTGCTGCGGTCACTTGAATTGTATCACAACGGTTTATAAAAGGAGAGACAGAGATTCCACGTGGGTTACGCAACTTACGTGGGACGACCGCGTTGACCTTTTTCAGTGGGTCCAATGAGCCAATAGCTCCGACTGTCGAACAAGACGTTGCTTCAAGGCTTCCAGCGCAGCGAGGAGGGGTGATACGACATAACGTGAGTGAGTGAAGCCTCGACATCAAAATACACCCTGGGACTTGAATAGGTTTGCACCAGCCGACTGTTCCGATGATAGGTATCTCATCGTAGAGAACCACATCTAAGTGGTGTGCTGCATTTTGCAACCTCGACCGCTTGTAGATGGCGGCAAAGGATGTCTTTTTCGCTTTGGATACGAGACTCGAGTAAGCGGAGAATATCCTCCAAGCACAAAGAGGCGTTGGCGTGGATGAATCGGGGTCCGGGCTCTTTTGCTCCCGTTCTTTTCGAAGCAAACTCCAAGACTGACTGCATATGCCATCTACGCTCGGTTGGTTCCGGAAAGACATCCTGCACACACAATAGACTGTGGATCCAAACTCCATCGCCTGCCTCCAGACGGGATGAGGATGACACTCCCGCGCCTCTTACACAGCATTAGCGCCATGTATGTGGAAGCGCAAAGGCGAGGAGGATGGTTGGGAGTCAGCCGACTATTGGTCGCACAAGCAGGCTGTCCCCCCAAAATGGTGTGTCCTGGGTTCTCGGCACATCGAGGTTTTGGGGCGTTTTTCCTTTCTTTTTTCCTCGGGGGGCCAAAAGACGAGAACAACTTGCCGGGCCGCCACTTTGATCGACCGCCTCGGCATGGCGCAAGCCACCCGTCCCTACCCCCGCAATGTCCGTCGGTCACAAATCCTGGACATCGCCGACTTCAACTTCCACATCCTTGAAATCGCAGGTCTAGTGGTTTCATTCAGCCATTACACACAGTGCCAGGACTGCCCTGGATCACACCGGTGAGGTTTTGCTCCCCTCCCCTTGGAGCTAAGCCAACCGAGAACGGTAAAAGATAACTTGGTATTCAGGACTCGACCGCCATGTAAAATGCCCCTTTTTTTCTTCAGCGCGGGGGGTATTCTAACCCGTACTGCCCTGGCTACCAACAAATGGCCATGCAGAATAATGCACCTTTTTTTGCTCAGTTACAATGAGCAAACCCCCATAGTCTACTCTGCGGTGGACGGAGGGAATCTAAGAGAATCTAAACGTCCTACCCTCCCTCTCAGCATGAAATGACAAGCTACCTTATTCTTAACGGCCGCCTTTCATCGCTTGCCGCCTGCGAACTTTCTCAGTAATGCGCGTGAGCGCTGACTTGATCTCGCCCTTCTCGAATGTATCAATGTCATAGTAAACGGGTGCAATTTCCTGCGCAAATAAGTCAGTAGCTTTTCAGAAGAGGTCTCGAGGAAGAAAAGGACTCACCAGCAGCCACTCGGGCCGGATATTGGTCACCGTCCGGACATACTGCTTCGTCGTGAGGACGAACTCGTTATATACTACCCAATCGTATGGGCTTTGTACGACGGTGCTAGGGTGAATCATGACGAGCTGGTCATCCTTTACCGTTTTGTAGACTTTACTGTTGTTGCTCTCGCGCATGGCAACCTGCATGAAGAAGCCAGCGACCAGGGCGCGACGAATGTTGGTGTAATATTCCTTGTCCTGGAACGGCGTGCTCATGAGCTCAATATCGTGCGTCTCCATGATGCGCTTGAGTTGGGCCCGCACATTGTCAGCGCTTGAGAGATGGCGGAAGGACAAGAAGTGCTCGTGGCACCACTGTTTTGCGTCTTGGTCGTCCTGCTCGGCGCCCTTGAATGCATGGTATGCATTAAGAAGCGTCAGATGGTCACCATCTGGGTGAGCAAACTGCTGCTTCATCTCGTCGGCCCGCTTACGCGCGTTGTTGGGCCGCACCCAGATCTGAGGCACCGATAGTAGGGATGTGATGGAGAGAATCTCGTTGGAGCAGTAGAATTCAGGCGAGGAGATGAGCATGACGGCCAGGGCTGGGTCAAGCGGGAACTCGGATGCTAAGCTTCCAAGCTTGGTCAGCTCACCATCATCGTCAAGACAGGCGAGATAGTTGAGCTCTTCCAGCGCACGCATCATTGTCTCGGGTGCAGGCGGGTCCATGAGATCGAAATGTACCAGATCTTCTACGCCAAGCTTCTTCAACTCTAGGACAGTGTTGGCGAGATTCGATCTCAGGATTTCCGGGTATGTTTGCTCGATGAGCTCCTTCTTGAACGCCTTTTCAGTGTAAAGACGGAAGCACTTTCCGGGTCGTGTACGACCAGCACGACCAGCTCTCTGTTGGGCCGAGGCCTTTGAGATTGGAGAGACGAGCAAGGACTCAACCCTGGACCGAGGATTGTAGATTTTTTGCTTGCTGAAACCGGGGTCGACCACGTACACGATGCCATCAATTGTCAAACTGGTTTCGGCAATGTTGGTGGCAACAACGCATTTTCGGCCTGGCCTGCCGCCTTTACGGAGGGCATCCGGGGCTTTATCAAAGATACGCTGCTGTTGAGCTGGAGGCAGGGTACCATAAAGGGGGTAGACCTTCATTGGCCCAGCATCCGACTCCCGAATCATATCGTCCACCTCCAAGCCGATTCGCCGGCATGCATCCTCAATCTCTTCCTCACCTGTCAAGAAGAGCAGGATATCGCCTTCCGGCTCGGTGGCGTGGATCTGCAAAACTGTCCTCACAGCGGCCTCGACGTAGTCCCGCTCGGGCTCTGGGGTATAGAAAATCTCAACTGGGAAGGTTCGGCCGGGCACCGCAAGCAACGGGGCGTTGTGGAAGTATGTCTGAAACTTCTGTGCGTCGAGTGTTGCAGACATGACGATGATCTTCAGGTCCTTCCGCCGCGCGGTAATCTGCTTCAGCAGCGCCATGAGAATGTCAGTTGCCAGCGTACGCTCGTGAGCCTCGTCGAGAATGATGCAGCCGTAGCGAGACATGTCGTGGTCATGCATCGACTCCCGCAACAGTTGACCGTCCGTCATGTACTTGAGCATCGTTTTGGGCCCCGTCTTGTTCTCGAATCTGATACTGTAGCCGACCTCCGCTCCAAGCTCGACATCCATCTCGTTAGCCACACGCTGTGCGACTGACATGGCCGCCACTCTGCGAGGCTGCGTGCAGGCAATAAGCTTCCCACTCAGGTGCGGCAGCTCGTCGTAGAGGACGTATTGTGGGATCTGCGTGGTCTTTCCGGAACCAGTCTCACCGACGAAGACAAGAATCTGGGTGCTGTGGTACATGTCCAAGAACTCCTGCCGCTGCTTCTGCACTGGGAGGTTCTGGCGGGTCTCGAGGATCCCGAAGTAGCGCTGGGAGTGAGGTTGGCCGGTCCAAGGATTGAGGTCGCCCTTCTCACACGCGCTCGCTTGTGCGGCTGTGGTCTTGTGCCGCTCAAGCTTGTCAAGAGGCGAGCTGAAGCCATTCTGGTTTCGGTTGTCGTTCTCATATTGATGGGCGAGGTACGGGTTGTACTGCTCGTCCTTCTTCGCATCGCCGCCCTTCCCCATCCTGACCCGCTTCGAATCCTGACTGCTGTTATCCTCTTCCACGCTCGATCGCTTGGTCGCCATCGCTTGTCGGCCTCTGTGATACTCCTGGCCGTTAGCAAGAGCGCTGTGTCGGCGAAGTAACTGCCGTCGGAAATTTAGTCGCGGCGTCGGGTGTTGCCTTTGCGGTTCTGCAACTTTTTTTTGGTTGTCGGGTCGCGTCGCAAACGGTAATTTTTGGAGGTGGGGCGGCTGGCTGCGATAAGATCTAGAACCAGACCCTTGTTCGTCGCGAATCCCGCTATAAGAATAGCACGGTTTAAGGACTGCCCGACTACCTGCTCCGAACTTCAACCTCTCTGATCTCTCGTGGCAGATAAACTAAACACAGATTGTAAATGATAAACTCTGCGGGCTGATGAAGCCGATCTGGTCATGAACAATGGAAACTCTGCGGCCTCATTTCAACCTACCGAAAGCAAGAAGCCAAGCCTGCGGTTATGCTTTTACAAAAAAATTTACATGGTTCTCCCCACCAAGACTTTGATCGACCCTAATTCTCGTCTTCTTCGAAAAGAACCGCTCACCAATCTAGAGTACATACATATCACCACCCATGCTTAGTCGGTGATTCCCGGCGCCTGGTGCATTTCTGGCACGCCGTTTTTGTTGTATCCACCATGGTCAATCTTTGACGGTTTGCACCCTCTCCGTACCCGCGGACCCCCTTCGTCAGGTCGAGACGGCCCCACAGGGTCCGAACCCAAGCCGCAGTTTTCTATACAAATTCCCTGCCTCACACCCGACACACCCCCAAAAGATAATCCAGTTACTTGGGTGCGAACGCAGCAATGTCTTCAGACGGGTATCTAGATCCCGAGTCGAGTAGCTTCGGGTCGCGGCCGACCTTCTACATCGGCCAGCACGACTCGGCGCGCAGTGAAACTCTCACGGACGCTCAGTGCAGCTATGTTCTGAACTCGGGTGTAAGTTGAAATTTCCGCCACTGTAGCAGCACCACCAAACAGCCACCGGTCAACGGCCCAGCTCGCTGACAAAATCCAGTTCCACTTTCTCACAACGCCAATCAGCAGCCGTCGCTATTACCAGCGGGTTGTTGACTTGTACCATGCCCATCTAATGGAGCGGGAGGAATGGGGTCTCAGCGATGCTGCTAAAGCCAATGCCTCACTTCCCGGCCCTGTAGTGCCGACCCTGACTGACGATGACGCCTCGTACTACCCCGGCAACAATGCTGGAAGCCTCATCGCTTACTCAAGCCCGTGGATTGACTTGGGTTCGTCTGACCCCATAATATCAAGCATCTCGCGCCAGGTCCTGAACATAGAACTCACCTACGCAAGCTTCTGTGGAGCCAGAAGTGTGATAATCCCCGGCCCAAGAGAGGATGAGAGTGGCCGTGCGGTGATGCAGTATGCCCGCGGGATCCAGGAGGCCCTGCAGGCGGCAAACCGGATCAACATCATCATCCACGTGCCCATGTATCGCGAGCCTGGCCTCGAGGAGAAGATAGATACGCTTTCGTCGTTTCTTGGTAAGCCCAATGGGGCGGGGTCAAGCACTTCGAAGGAGATCGACATTTTCAGCACTTGGGATAGCTGGCACATTGTCAGATCAGTATGTAACTACTCGGCCAGGCTATATGTTGGTATGTTATTCTGTTTTTCCATCCAGACTCCTGACATGGTGTTTCTTAATACCACTCCGGTCGTCACCAGTACCATATGCTCACACCTCTAAACAGCTCTGCGTATCCCAAAGCGAGTGCCTGAAAAGAATATCCAGGACCGATGGTTTGCAGAGCCCCTATACTACCTGACTGTTGGGAAGACGATCTTCCAGCAAAATCCCGCGGGGCATCCTTCTCTCAGCAGGAACCACCAAGAGCTGATCGGTCGTTATATGCGTCTGAAGAATGCTCCGTGGCTGATTCTGTCCGACGTTGGTCCTGATACAGAGATTCTGAGCAATCTTCCAGACCCAATGGCTCTCGAGTTTCCCTCTCTCGCCGAAGCGACAAAGGCGCTGAAAGAGAACCGCGGACCCATGCCTGAACTGAATCCCTACGTAGCCTACGTCAAGTACGTCGAGCGGCAACAGCCACCGTTCTCTGCAATGGAATCATCTGCGCTTGTGAGCTTCCAGGACTGGCTGCAATCCCCTCTTCAGCCACTTGCGGACAACCTCGAGTCGGCGACCTACGAAGTTTTCGAGGGCGACCCGGTCAAGTACAACCAGTACGAACTAGCCATCGCCAATGCTATGGTCGAATGGAACGAATTCAAGAAACCGACATCACAAAGCCCTGCCAACTCGGACCTAATCGTTGCCGTCGCCGGGGCTGGTCGGGGTCCTCTCGTGACCCGCGTTCTCCGCGCCGCTGAGAGCACTGGGACATCGATCCAGCTGTGGGCATTGGAGAAGAACCAAAACGCATATGTCTATCTTTTAAGGCAAAACAAGCTGGCCTGGAACAACCGCGTGACCGTCGTGAAGACGGATATGCGTGGCTGGGAAGGTCCCAAGGCCGAGGGCCAGGGCGAAATCTCCAAGGTCGATATTTTGGTCACTGAGCTCTTGGGTTCCTTCGGAGACAACGAGCTCTCGCCAGAGTGCCTTGATGGCATCCAGCGGCATATTGCCCGCCCGTACGGCATTTCTATCCCGCACTCCTACACTGCCCACCTAAGCCCGATTGCCACACCTCGCATCTTTGCCGATCTCAGTTCCAGAGCGGCCGGCGACCCTAACGCCTTCGAAACGCCCTGGGTTACCCGCCTATTTGCCATCGACTTTGCCGCGCAAAAGGTGCCCGGCCACCCCCGGTTCCAGCAAGCCTGGGAGTTCGTGCACCCCGTCGAAATGTCGCGGGCGGACGAGTTCGCCAAGAAGCACGGCAATGCTGTCAAGTTCACCAGCCCCGGCGGCGGCAGCATGGTAGGATCATCCGGAATTAATGACCACAATGCACGCCACTGCCACTTGACATTTGTGTGCCCCACGCGCGGTGTCATCCACGGCCTGGCAGGCTACTTTGAGTCGGTGCTGTATTCGCCACACACTCCTGGGAAAGAACCTGTTGAGATTAGTATCTTGCCTGATCAGATCGATCGCAAGAGCAGAGACATGATCTCATGGTTCCCGATCTTCTTCCCCCTCAAGGTATGTCCCATTCTCAACATCAGTTTGCCAGCAATACTCATTCGTGCATTTTAGCAACCCCTTTACTTCCCACAAGACACAGAGGTCGAGGTCAGCATGTGGCGGCAGACGGATGACACAAAGGTATGGTATGAATGGATCGTGGAGGCTTACGCTTGGGTTGGGCCCAAGACACGGATCAAGGTCAGTGCTTCGGAGATGCACAGCAGTCGCAAGGTTGCCTGCTTGATGTGAAAAAAGGAGAAGGGATGATGGGTCGGGGTCTATTCAACGGGTTGACGGCGACTGGCTTGGTTGTTTTCTGTTTGTCCCCTGGTTATGAAGGACGGCGGCGGGTAATGCTGAAAAAAAGTTCCTCCCATATTTCAGGTATGGTATGACCGTAACGCCAACTTTTCTCTCTCATGAGGGATATCATCTAGTCCCCATCGTTTGTCGTTCCCATGACCTTTTGCTTCCAAGGACCAACTGCCAGATGCCCCCCCTTTCCAAACCAACGTCGCATCATGCCGTCGTCCGCCAATCCGTCCGTCCGCCCCAGCCCGAGCGAGTTTCGCTTCTGATGTGGCAAAATATGTCTCCTTTTCACCAAGCCAGACCTTAGCCTTCCATCTTCGTGTCCCCGTTCTCCCCCTTCTCTGCTGCCGTAATCCAAAGCACGTTATTGCACCTATCGGAAACCCATTAGCATCCAGCTCAATGACCCAACATAACCCAAGCCGGGCGGGGAGGCTCCATTCCATACCTTATCAGCACCTGCCCTAGCGAGCCCGTCGGCTTTTGGTTGATAAACTCCTCGGTATTGCTGAGCTGCACGTTCATGTAGCTGTCGATGCTCTGTGAGGACAAGAATACCAGTCAGCGTTTTTACTCCTCCTCCTTCCCCAGCAAACAAAACAGCAGGATACAACATACCACCAGGCGTCCCTTGTATTCGGCCTCATTCCACTTTAGTCGGACGATGACATCCTTGTTGACAAGCTCGAGAAGAAACGGGCGGGGATTGACGGGGACGAAACTCATGGTTGCGGTTTTGGGTTGGTGTAGGCCGTGGGAGAGGTACTCGGTTGGCTGGTTGCTTGCGACTGCGTTTGAGGAGAATGCGCCGGTGGTGGTGCGTGAAGTCGCACGCTGGAAGACGGAGAGGTAGGATTGCGAAAATGTAGCGGCGCGATGGTTTTGGTGCTGAATGCAAGGCTGAAAGTCTGGATTAGGCCTGCCCCCGCGAGGCGCAGCGGGTCGGGTGCTGGCTCCACCACCGACAAGTTGCCTCAGGCATCTTTTTACACCCCGCCAGGAGTTGAGCTTTGTTCCCATCACAACTCAACGGCCGGTTGATAAAATACAAGCTGTTAGAGAACTGGCAGAGATTCAAATTACCCTGCGGTTAACAAAGTGAATAGTTGGGCTCACAGCCTCCTCAGTCCTAAAGGACATATTTATCTACAAAAACAGACCGAACTCCCAGGTACCCAAACAATCTAAACCCAACAAGATCGCTAGCCTCCCAAAATCCCAATAAAAAGTCCCATACCTGCCCCCAATTTTAAAACCATTCCCTAGTTCAATACGTAGAAACCGAATTCCGTCGGGTGCCGTGACGTGAACCAAACCACCAATAACCGCCCTTCAGCCTGCTGGCCAACGATCCCAAGTGAGAGTGCCCCCGACTCAGCATACCCATTAAAGCCAAGGAGTCGCACCTACTCCATCTTTCCTCATCACAGCCCAGGAACTACTGCTCACCACCGATTCGGGGGTTGACTGTCTGTTCCGGCTTCTGTCCCTCCCACCCCCCTCAGCAGTCCTCTGACTTCCAGACCTGATTGACGGCTCGAACAGTGAAGAGGCTTCCAGCTCCGCTGCCTTAGGATGCAAATACCCCGTATCCTCCAGCTCCTCGCTGATTCCCGTCCGGGACGTTTTTGATGTGCGCATGGTCGGGGTCCTCCCGCGTCCGAAGTCCCTTTTTGACATTCCCCGCCTTGGAGACCGCAACGACGAGGCCGACACGTCCTCTGACAGCTCAAAAACCGACGGAACAACCCCGTTGGTATATGTACTAGCTCGTGTGGGATCCTTTGGTGGAGGGCGTGGTGGTGGCATCTTACGAGCCTTCTTCATCTTCCGCCACCGTAGGAAGAAAAACAGCCCTATCGCGCCAGCGATTAAAAGCGCCGCGACAGCCGAGCCAACACCAATACCGATCGCTGCGGCGGTACTTACGCCACCATCAGTCGCCGATGGTTTCCCAGTCTCAGAAGGGAGTGTTGAGCGCGAGAGTGTTCCGGTCTTGGGTGCAGCTGTAGCACTGGATGTTTGCGATGTGCTCTGACCTCTGGTGAGTTCTCATCCTCTTTGGTTGGGAGTGTTGAATATCCACTTACATCCTTAAATCGCACTTGAATGCTATGCGCGGCGAAGCCTCCTTTACTCTCCGATACTGTTGTGGAGCCAGAGACGACGCCATTTGACATCACAGTCACACCGATGACAGCCATAGCACCTTTCCAACTCGTGGTGCAGCCCCATGACGCCTGATCCGCAGTCCCGAGGCAGGTATAGCTCAGCGCCCTACAATAATATATCATTAGTCTCGCGCCCGTCAGTCTTGATGCTCCAGACAATCCAACTTACGTCGGGCAACATATGAGAGCAGTCTCCCTCGCCGTTTGTACCTGTTGCGAGTCGGTTCTGGTGCATGCCGCAGAATAACCATGGGGGCAGACCCCTGGTGAATAGTAATGATTTGGCAATGCATCATATCCGCTCGGGAAACAATTCGACCCAGAGGTGAAGAGGGGTCCTTGCTCAAAACGATATTCCTTCTCTGTGAAGATTTGATAGATCTGCGGCGTATTCGTGGTACAACTCGACGGTGCTCTAAAGGTTGTCGTCAAGGGACCGATGGCCGTCATGATGGAGAACCGTGCGCATCGTCATCGGGCTGGGCTTCCAGACCGTCAAGAGGACAGGGGAAAAGAGCATCTGGGGAAAGCCATGAAAATCAAAAGTGAAGGGGATCTCAAGCCTTTTCCGCAAGCCCCAACGGTCCGGCTTGCGCGTGTCCAAGGGGGTGCACGACCCCTGGCTATGATCACCAGGGATTCAACTGCATGGTTGGAGCTGCCAATTTCGCGGGGGTCCAGCTTGCCAAGGGTTCCCGGAGACCCGGGGAGCGGCCGGCGCTCGAAACATGTTCCGCATCACAGCCAGGGAAATGGCCCGCCGACGTGAACTTAGGTTGTATCCCGTCGAGATGCTCCACGAGCTGGCCATGTTGATGGCTAAGAAATGGACAAACCATCTTGAATATGGATAGAGTCCCAGATGCAGTCGTGAAGGAGCGGCAAACGCTTCCTGCGGCTTTTTAGCGCTCATACTAACACATAGTGCGCACGAGAGTTAGCGGTAGTTATGAGAACTTGTTGAAGGCGACGTCAGCTTCATGTCCACTTGTTTGAGAACAAGCTTTTGACTCAAAATGGAGTGGCTCTTGAGGGCTCGCCATGTTGTTGCTCTCTCGCTGGCCGCAGCGCTTCAAGGTGGGCCAAGATGGAACAGAGCTGAGAGAGACAACTTTGATGTGACTATCCATGTCTTCCCCCCTGCACCTGACTTTATCACCCAAAACTGCGGGGTCCAGTTGTGATGGCTTTGCCGCCGGCCCCTCATCAAGGCCTCTGGGAACGGAAGATTCCTGTTCCTTGGTCCCCAAACTGGTTGACCCCCCCAGGATGTTTGTCAACAATCATGGAAACCGTCGGTTCGAGAGCCGCCATCATTGTGAGGTGTGTTTGACGCAGAAGGTGTGTGGAGGATTTCCTTTCAATGGATTCCATGGATACCAGGAACTTGTGGGTCAATATTTGGGACAGAAACGGCAATCGTCTTACTCCCCTCATTTCCGCCCTCGTCGATATTTCTTTTCTCTCGGCAGCATGGCAACGCAGGAAGAACAGTCCGTATCCGACTCGCGCTTTGCAGAAAATATACGACGCCGGCACAATCAGGATTGCCGCATGCAATCAGAACGTGAACGTCAGGATGTGGTAAGATGGCGCTCGAATCGAAGAAGACCCACGCGGGATCGATGCAAGAAGCAGCGCCAAGAGGTGGTAACTTCGGCTGAGCTCCGGGCAGCTCTTCCGTGGCAGGGCAGGCAACGCGCTCTTATCGATAGGCACCTGTCCCGACCACCGCAACGGCAGCTGTCAAGCGGGTCCCGCTGCAAGCAGTTGAGTGAGCTCCAATGATTGGCCATCATGATAGCTGATAGCTGCTTCTCCCCCGCACTTCCCCAGACGCGATTTGGAGGGTGGTCACTTCATCTTCCAATGTCTCGCCTCTTCCTCCAGATATGCCGAAGCTGATAAGATTCAGGCTCACCAGACCTCGCTGGTCTGGCCGCTGATAACAGACGGAGCTCGAAGGGTTTGGTGGGGGGGAGCTTTATCGATTACCGTACCCACCACCTGCCCCTCTTTCCCGACATCGATGGCCATCTTCGGTCGTTGCTTGTGGTGATGTGGGATAAGACAAGGCGTGCCATTGGATACCCCTCCCCTCACCGTCCAGTCTACTGCAGCTTCACACGCATGGGTTCCTGGTGGTTGCCATTGTCTAAGTGACGTGAACTGACACCATCGCCCCGTTGCACGCTCGACTGCAGCCCCTTCAGAAGCAAGGAAGTGGGAAGGTGGGATGCGGGCTGCGGGCTGCCCTACCTGCGGCTCTCGCAGGTTCGCTCCGCGCCGTCCAGTATGTGTTCGGTTGGGAAAGAGACAAAGTGCTGAGAGCTCCCCGCCTCGCAAAGAGGAAGGCTGTCTCGCTCCTTTCCCCTTCGCGAGCTTCCGCTGATGTTGAGGCGACAAGCTCTCTCACGCCCGAACTTGGCCCTCCCATTTCTCTCTGGAGGATTGTCTGGATACACGTTGTATTCTGCAACGCCCGCCTCCTACAGACCGACTTATTCTTAATTCCCTCGTTCCATAGCTGAGGCTGCACTGAGGGTCTTGCGAGCTAGCTAGATACTTTACTCTGCTAGGGCTGGACTGGAACGATGGCGACCCTCTCGGCAACCGTTCTCACCCTGCTCGTGGCATCCAGCGTGGCACAGTCCTCGAGCCCCTCAAACGAACACGTCTGGTCGTCTGTGGCTTGGGTTCTCCATGGCGAGCGCACTCCTCTCTGGGGTCCGACGCTCTATCCTGCTCTGACACCACTTGGAGCTCAGCAGATGTTCAAGCAGGGCGGCCTGCTGAGAGACCGCTACCTTCGAGAGGACGCCGATGAGAAAGATGCCAGCTTCGCGCCCATTGTTGGCATTGAGGGGAACGCAATTGACAACACTCAGCTCACCATTCTGACGAACACGGATCATTACATGGTTACGAGCGCCCAGGCATTCATCCAGGGGCTTTATCCGCCCATTCTGCAGGCCTTCTCGGCGAACTCGGGAGGCATAGAGGCGGCCCGGTTTGCCAATGGGAGCGTGGTGAACTACCCCTTGCAGGGGTACCAGTACCCGGCGCTCAGGACAGCTTCGACTCTCGATTTTGAGTCCATCTGGTATGTTTCCCATGGCAGCCCTCTCCGAAACTGACCGCTCACATGGCCGTTTGCTTCAGGATTGGCGGGCATGTCGGCTGTACAAGGTACACAGAGTCGCTTCTCAACTTTAGGACCGACGAAATTGTAGCGACCATCTACAATAACACCCGGAACTTCTATCGAAACTTGTGGACGACGGTGTTGCACGAGGTCTTCCCCTTGTCAATGGCCAACTTCGGAAATGCCTATCTCCTGTATGACTATGCTTCGTTCCGATACACGCATGACAACAACACGCGCAACAATATCACAGAGAGCGAACTCGCCATGATGGCGCGCTTCGCCTCAACTGAGCAGCGGAACAAGAACGCCAACCTATCTGTCTCAGGCAGCAACGAAGGCGACATGATCCGCGCCGTCGCTGGCAGGACGATGGCAGCAAAGACCCTGACGTTCCTTAGAGAGAATATCCGTTTGGGTGGCGCTACCAACAAAATCAACATTGCGTTCACCACGATGGAAACATTTGTTGCGTGGTTTGCTCTGTCAGGATTGGTTGTGGGAGATAATACGGCTGAGTTCAAGCCACTGCCCGAGCTGGGGGGGATGATGGTGTTCGAGCTCTTTTCGATTGGCGGTAACGAGGATACTTACCCAGACACTGACGACCTCTGGGTTCGATTCCTCTACCGAAACGGCACTGATCCCGGCGACCACCTTACCACATATCCGCTCTTCAACACCACGGTGGACCGCCTTCCGTTCAAAGAGTTCATGACCCAGATCCAGAAGTTCGATGTCAGCACGATCTCGGAGTGGTGCAAGTTGTGTGATGGTGTCTCGTTGTTCTGCTCTGATTTGAGGACCCGGCCGTCCTACTTAAGTCCGTCAAGCGGCCGAGGGGCTGTTATTCAACCGACCGCCGCTGGTGCGATCGGTGCCGCAGTTACTCTTGCAGTCGTCGGGCTTACATTCTTCCTTGCGGTCCTCCTTGGCGGTATTCGCTTTCATAAAGCCGACCCCAAAACACGCAACAGCACGCTCGGTGGATTCAAGGGCGCCGAAAAGATGTCCAGCGACACAGATCTGGCGTGGGCTAAGGGTGGTTCCCGCCACGAGAGAACTGGCAGCTGGGAGCTCCGCGGAAAACAGGGCAACGGTCATGACGTGGAAGAGCAGGAAGCAGATGTGAGCCCTTCGACGACGGGCGTCACAGTTCGCGCGAGAGATTTGACCCACCCGTCCAAGAATATGGACGACGATGCTATCAGCGAGATTGGTCATTCACCGGTGAAGCCCCGCGAGTTCTAGTAAACCATTGTGCTGGTTTGTTAAGGTACTGGGTGTGGTTGGGGACGCTGTTTGAAGTTGCATGTCCCTCGTTTCTTACTTCACTTTCTGGCATTCACTTGATACCCCTTTTTGGCTTCATAACGGTCACTCACGTAAGAGTGTGGTTTGGGGTGGGCACAGTAGGCGCTATGGTACTTGAGTCTTTGCAGTTACGATTGCACATCAGCTAGGATGGTGCAGGAGATACATTTCTCTTAAGAGGCAGCTTGGGAACACTGGTTGGGCAATCCTCTTAGGGATTTTACAATGGGTGGATAAGTTTCCACCTCATCGTCTGATGAGTTTGAGCATACATATGGAGTTAGTTGAATAGTACATCATGGCTAACTGCATCCATGGCTGTGTGGCCTTCTCCGAGGTTACCACAGACGCCAACTGTGCCTCCGTCGTAGTTTGGAGTCTGGTTGCCTCCTCGAATGAACTCCACTGCCAGGCTCCAGGGACCTCTTCCCGACATATTCATACAATCATATCGTACACCAGCAGTGTGATGGGGCCGAATTTACAATGAATTTTGAGCCTCGACAAGTGTGGCCCTCTTTCCTGTCTTCATTCAACCCTTCCAAGGTTGGAAAACGACTTCTTGGGCTGGTTGTTATTAGAAGCGGCCATGTTTGCCACCTATAGCCATACGGTGGTTGCCCTGGTTGTTCGTTCTTTTTTTTGTAGCTAGTTAGTCGTTTGCCTTGGTGCGGGCGGGAGGCAATTATAGCGAGCTAATTTGGTGGGGTTGCTGTTGACCTTTTTCTACGCTGTGCACCTCCCACACCTCAGACATATCATCTGTTCGAGGCAAACCTTCGACTACAATAATTGAGAGCAGACTGAGTGAGATATGACCTGGCGGTACCACTGCAGGCAACCTGCAAATGACAACTGGTAAATCGCTCTCTTCTTTCTGCCCAAGGCTGCACCGCCCATCTAACATCAGACCGCAGATGCAAACACACCATCGGCCATTGAGACGAATTGGCTCCTCCTCTTTTGACTAAGGCAAGGACGAACTCATTATTTCTGTCAACCCGCGGTGGATCGAGTTCGTCATGGCGTTCAATCCGCCTTCAGGGCCACCGCATCCCGGAGCTCCCCCGAACATGTCCCGCGAGCCCAGGGCGTCCGATCAAATACCACCTTTGGTCAACATCGCCCCGTCTATGTTCGTCCCGCTCCGCGACGACTTTCTCAAGAAGCACATGGAGCCTGTGCCCCGTGATAGAGTTGAGATGCTGAAGCGTATCCTGGACAGCATCGACTTCCAGGAGGCCGGCGTCAAGGAGAATCTCATGTGGATGCTGGAGCGAGAGAAGCAACGTTTCATCCTCATCGCCACCGAGAGACAGGCGGACGCCCCCGTCGATCCTAGTATCAGTCTGGATCATCGCCAGGCAGACCGGATGATTGCCAGCATGGAGGCTCCAGCAATTCCCGGTGTTGATTACAACGTTCTGGATCATGCCTTTCCGCCTTTTGAACCTAACCCGAACAAGTCGATTCACGATGTGTTAATCGACGACTTGCTGAGCCTCGGCGAACAACTGACTCAGCAGTTGGAGGGTTATGACAGTCATATTACAGGCGTCAGAAAGAAATTCCATGACTGCCTCGAGAAGGAGCTTATGAGGATCAACGAGGCAGGACTGCGCCCTGAGGAGCGCGGCTAGGCTCCCAGGCTTGATAGATGGCGGTGTATAATCTCGTTCAGCGTGAGGCTGTCAGGCGTTGACGGCAGCGATCACACCAAATGTATCACACGGGAGTTTCCCATTCAGCTGATTAGTTAGTGTTGCCCAGTCTGCACAAATCAAAAAGCCAGCTTTTTGCGAGACAGATGTAGCGACCGGCGGTAAGAACCATTGCTCATTGAGACCCGAAGGCATCTCACACGAATCCATAACGGCGCCGAAAATTCTCAATCTAGAGCACATGATAGAGGAAGGGCTCGGTGGAAGACGCAGCCCAGCACGAACGCTGGATTGCGCAGCGAGCTTATCCTACAATAAGTGCCCAATACAATTTAATGAAGAAAAAAAGAATCAAGTAAGAGGAAAGCGGACGGTCGAGCAGTTTTTAAACAGCTGGGTGTGGATCCACCATTACAAATATGGGCTTGTGATTGGTGGAGCAACCGATGCTAGCTCCTGGTTCTTCCGGGCGACGTTCAATCGACGCTTCAACCACCATAGCAAACCGCATCGAGCTCCGAGCTGCTCGCCACCACCTCCTCCCCAACCTCCCCTCCCCTCCATCCGTCCTCCGTCAAGACGGCACGATGTTGAGGCAAACATTGGTTCGCTCGGCTTGGCGGACCGGCAGACAGCAGGCCGCTGTGGCCGGCCGCGCCTTCTCGGCGACAGCTCAAAGACCCGCCGAGGTCGAGCTCACAATTGGTGAGCATCCACCACCCCTCGCTGCCATTGACGTGCCGCATCATGCTGACTACTTGTAGATGGAAAGAAGGTGTCGATTGAGGGTAGGGATTGTCTCCGACGCGAATGCTGCGCAGCTGTCACTGACTAGAAACAACAGCTGGGTCCGCGCTGATCCAAGCATGCGAGAAGGCCGGCGTCACCATCCCAAGGTAGCATTCTGCCAATCTGGTCCATATTTGGGAATATTATTGCTGACTGCTGTACAGGTACTGTTATCATGAGTATGTCGAACATCGCGATCGCCCCGAATCTCCGTGCTGCGAGTCCCCACGCTGACGATATGCCTCAACAGAAAACTTATGATTGCGGGCAACTGCCGCATGTGCCTGGTCGAAGTCGAGAGAGCCCCGAAACCTGTTGCGTCGTGCGCATGGCCCGTACAACCCGGCATGGTGGTCAAGACCAACTCCCCCCTCACACACAAGGCCCGTGAAGGCGTGATGGAGTTTCTCCTGGCAAACCACCCCCTTGACTGCCCGATTTGCGACCAGGGAGGCGAATGCGATCTCCAGGACCAGTCGATGCGTTATGGTGCCGACCGTGGGCGATTCCACGAGATCGGGGGGAAGCGCGCAGTTGAGGACAAGAATATCGGACCTCTCATCAAGACGTCGATGAACCGGTGTATTCAGTGCACCAGGTGTGTGCGATTTGCAAACGACATTGCTGGTGCCCCTGAACTGGGCTCGACTGGCCGCGGTAACGATCTCCAGATCGGTACCTACCTGGAGCAGAATCTCGACACCGAACTGTCTGGCAATGTCATTGACCTTTGCCCCGTCGGAGCCCTCACCTCGAAGCCCTATGCTTTCCGCGCACGGCCGTGGGAGCTGAAGAAAACCGAGTCGATCGATGTTCTGGATGGTCTTGGTTCCAACATCCGTGTGGATTCCCGCGGTTTGGAGGTTATGCGTATCATCCCCCGGCTCAACGATGACGTGAACGAGGAGTGGATCAACGACAAGACCCGATTTGCATGCGACGGGCTTAAGACCCAGAGGCTCACCATCCCGCTAGTGCGCAGGGAAGGCAAGTTCGAGCCTGCCTCTTGGGAACAGGCTCTGACTGAGATCGGGCACGCATTCAAGACTCTGGCGCCTCAGGGCAACGAGTTCAAGGCGATTGCTGGTCCCCTCACCGAGGTCGAGTCGCTGGTCGCCATGAAGGATCTCGCAAACAAGCTTGGATCGGAGAACCTTGCTCTTGACCAGCCTTTGGGCAGCCAGCCCATTGCACACGGTATTGACGTGCGATCCAACTATCTCTTCAACTCCAAGATCTGGGGTATCGAGTCAACTGACTGCATTCTCCTCGTCGGCACCAACCCCAGGCATGAGGCAGCGGTTCTGAATGCCCGTATCAGGAAGCAATGGCTCCGATCCGACCTTGAGGTCGGCCTTGTCGGTGAGACTTTTGACTCGACCTTCGAGTTCGACCATCTCGGCACAGACCTTGCTGCCCTCAAGGAGGCGCTTGCGGGTCCGTTCGGCAAGAAGCTCCAGAAGGCTAAGAAGCCTATGATCATTGTGGGCTCCGGTGTCACGGAACACTCTGATGCCAATGCGTTCTACGAGCTTATTGGTAGCTTCGTGGACAAGAACGCCGCTAACTTTGCCACTGAAGAGTGGAATGGCTACAACGTTCTCCAGAGAGCCGCTTCCAGGGTCGGCGCTTTTGAGGTTGGTTTCGTTACCCCCTCGACTGTCGTCGCCGAGACCAAGCCCAAGTTTGTCTGGCTGCTCGGCGCCGACGAGTTTGATGAGGCTGAAATCCCCAAGGATGCCTTTATCGTGTACCAGGGTCACCACGGTGACAAGGGTGCTGAAATTGCGGATATCGTTCTGCCTGGTGCGGCGTACACAGAGAAGGCTGGCACCTACATCAACACTGAGGGCCGCGTTCAGGCTACCCGAGCGGCCACATCGCTGCCCGGCGCCGCACGCACAGACTGGAAGATTATCCGCGCCGTGAGCGAGTTCCTTGGCGCTCCTCTGCCATATGACGATCTTACACAGCTCCGGGACCGCATGGTGGAGATCAGCCCGGCGCTCACCGCCTACGACGTGGTTGAGCCTGTGGCACTCAAAGGGCTTAGCAAGGTGCAGCTTGTGGACCAAAACAAGGGTGCCAAGTCTACTGGCGAGCCGCTGAAGAAGGTTATCGACAATTTCTACTTCACCGATGTCATCTCAAGAAGGTATGTTTTCCCCCGTCAGAGATTCACTGTTTACACCAAATTACTAACATCAAGAACCAGTTCCCCGACTATGGCGCGCTGCTCGGTGGCCAAGGCGACCGGCGACCCAAGGACAAATCTTATGGCTCCAGGGATGGAAGAAGATAAGCCGATGGGTCAAGTTGCGTACGGGGCTTAGACAAAACTTGAAGGTGAAGAATCAAAATGAAAGATATCAGCTACGGCGGTTGCCACAAGCATAGAGAGGAGGAGGGAGGTGAATTGTCTATAACTCGGTACGACGGACTGACCCGTTTTTTTCCGTTTGTGCCTCAACTGCGGGGAGTTTGTACATATACCGAGTGCAGGCAACGTGAAGTAAATATGATATTTTTTAGCGTCGAGTGGCGGCTACATTGGTTACGCTGGTGAATTTCTTCTGTCATGATCAGTTGTTTCCGATAGGTTGTTTCTGGGGTCTTGATACCAAGGCAACCTTTCCAGGGCTTTGGCAACTATTCTCTGATATGTGTGCACTGATCCCCTGATATTTAACCATGGGCCCCAAAAAGGGGTGTCAAGTGCGTGATGGCTCTGTTTCATCGGATACTGGAGGAAATTCCTCATCCAACAACCTTCCAGGACCTGCCAAACTCGCCTCATCAGACTGCTGCTGCCTCTCCCACGGCTTGCGAGGAGCCTGCATCTTCCCCACCGGCAGAATACCCTTAACTCGCAGGTTAGCATCATCTCATCTCAGAATAACAAGGACGGAAGATGAACGGAGAGTACGAATACTCACCGCCTGCCGAACCACCGTGTTCGGAATATCCTTTACCCCCGCTACTGGCTTCCCTGTCGTCACGGCCTCGATAATCGCTTGGAAATGCGCCGGATACGGCGCGCTCCCACCCCCCGGTGCGGCGCCATCTCGCGCGGCGCCGTCGTCGGCTTTCCTGTTGAGGTCAACCTTTTGCGGGGCAGAGACCATCCATTCTGGGAGGTTGCTGTTGCTACCGGGGCTGGAAGATGATGCCGCTGAGGAAAAGGGGTCTGCGGAGGGCATGAGCCCCATCCGTCGCTGGATGTCCTCGACCTTGTCAAGGAGGGAGGGGTCTGTGGAGGAGGGGTGCAAGGAGGTGTAGGTCTCGTAGGCGCTGCGTTCTACTGAGATGTTGAGGCGCGACTTGTACCACCAGATGCGCGCCTGGAGGGTCACGCCGAGGGCCTTTTGCTGCTCGAAGCTATTGGATAGGGGCCCGAGCATGGCTACGAGGCCTTGCTGGGGTGGGGTTAGTGGTGAGTGGTGGTTGTTTGGGCTGGGCGGGGGGGGAGGGGGCTATACCAGAAATTGGCGGTCTCGCACCCAGGGGTAGTCGTCGAACTTCCGGAAGGCGGCATTGCTGTCGGCCAGGGCGGGCTGCTCGGCGCTGCTACTGCTTGGGTTAGGGGTCGCCATTTACAGCGGCGGTGGATGCATTGGCTTATGCGGCTTGCATTGGGAAGTTTTAAGGCTACGGGGTGTTGTTGTTGGTGTTTTTTTATGACTGCGCCCGCCTGCTGTGTTGTGTTGTTGATGATGGAGATCACATGTTAGAATCCGGGGATACTGGTCGGGCGGCGGAGCCGTGGACCGGGACTTGCGAATCCACAGTTGCCCGCCGATGTCCAAACTTCCGATTTGTCTAGGAGGAGCTTGGGCGTTTGCCCAGCGCACGGACCCGGTGTTTGCACTGTGCTGCTCATGGATTGTGCACTGTCAGTAGATGCGAGCCTTGTGCCCGGTGATACTAACGCATTCTTTCCTTGTTGAGGTGATAAAGAGAAGGCTTCTGCAATGAAAGTGTCCTCATAGCTTCTCTGGTAGTGTTTTAAGGCGCAGATCGTTGAGGGCAGAATTCGTTCCCGACCATTACACTTACATCGGCGCCGACATACACTGTGTCGCTGGAAAGGCACCTCGCTTCAGTTTGTGGCGTCCTCTGCCACGACACATCTCCCCCCTCTCAAAACCTCAACCGTCTCGACCAGTCTTGTCGTCTCGGGAGGCCTGTCAGCAAGCTATCGCCATGCACCGTGCTGCCGCCAAAGCCCTCCGCACTACGGTTCAATGTGCAGCCTGGGGACTCCGATCTAGCCGCCGCGGCCCTCTCTCTCCCTCGTTCATCAGCAGGCTCAACGCGCAACATTCGAGTGCGAGATACATCTCGTCTCCGACATCCCCCGCCCGCAGCAGTCGTCCACGTCCGCATGTTCTCGGCGAGCCCCTAAGGTCCTCGATGTACGTCCGCCGTACGTCCTTCGCGCTGGTGTCAGCCCTCGTCGGCTACGGCGCGTGGTACTCGTACAACGGGACAGGCACCGACGCTACCGTCCGCGGCTACTCCAATATAGCAAGAACTGGCACGACCGCCGACTCCGCGCCGATACGGTCGGTTCTAGTGATTGGGGCAGACGAGCTGCATACAGGCACGTTCGTCGGTGAGGGACCGATATCCAAGGCCACAGGCGGTGATGGTCAAATGGTCGTCGAGATGCTATCACCCGATCAGGCTACGCAGAAGCTGCGTAGGATGGAGGAGTCGTACTTTGTGAACCGGGGCCGGGGCGTTGTTCGCTACGATGTGAACCAGTTGCCGAGCAACAGCCCCATCGAGGACGACCATGTGGAGAAGATCGTGGAGATGCCCGGTAAAGCTGGGTCTGGGTCGCCAAGCGACTGGATGTTCTGGGGCGTTTTTGATGGCCACTCGTGAGTATTCTGTCCTACATGCAGCTCGACTCTTTTCCTCACCAGCGACTGACAGAATATCACAGGGGCTGGGCAACATCTGCGAAGCTACGGCAGGCGCTGGTCAACGTTGTTGGTGGCGAGCTGAACGAGACCTATAAAGCGGCAAATGGCATGAACCCGCCGCCAGAAGCGGTCGATGCTGCGATCAAGGCCGGGTTTCTGCGGTTAGATGACGAGATCGTCAATCAGAGCGTGCAGAAAGTGTTGCAGTCCAAGAATAAGATGCTAGCTGCTGAGATGCTGGCGCCTGCGTATTCGGGATCATGCGCACTCCTCTCTTTCTACGACAGCACGTCTAAACTGCTGCGAGTGGCATGCACAGGCGATTCACGAGCTGTTTTGGGGCGCAAGTCATCTAATGGAAAGTGGACGGCGACGCCTTTGTCGGTTGACCAAACCGGAAGCAATCCCGACGAAGCAGCACGGGTTAGGAAACAGCATCCCGGTGAGGAGCCTGTTCGCAATGGGCGCATATTGGGCGGGCTAGAGCCGAGCCGAGCATTTGGCGATGCTTCCTACAAGTGGACGCGCGAAATTGTCGAAAGCTTGAGCCCTCAGTTCTTCTCTCGCCCTCCCAAGCTCTTGCTTAAGACGCCCCCTTATGTTACCGCCGAGCCCGTTGTAACTACCACCAAGATCGAACCAGAGAAGGGTGACTTTGTGGTGATGGCCACAGACGGGCTGTGGGAGATGCTTACCAATGATGAAGTTGTCGGATTGGTCGGCAAGTGGATCGAGAGCCAGGCCAGCAACACGGGCAATCAGCAGTTCAATTCGGTATGGAACCGGCTCTTTGGCTCCAAGAGTGAGCTGCCTGTGGAGGAAAGCAAGCACAGTCAAGCAGATGACCCTGACGGCCAGCGATCGCCAGAAGCTCTCCTGCGGCGTCGCGGCCTCTCCCCCGCCAAGGACCGCTTTGTGGTGGAGGACAAGAACGTGGCGACACATATCGTCCGGAATGCGCTCGGAGGATCAAATCAGGAACAGGTCTCCGCGCTGCTGACGCTGCCATCACCGACCTCGCGGCGCTACCGTGACGACCTCACGGTACAGGTCATCTTCTTTGGCAACGGCGAAAAGACGGGGTCAATCGTGTTGAATAAGGAGGCGACGGCAGATTCTAAGTTGCCGCCAACACAGTCGAAGCTGTAACTGCCATCTTCCCCTTGGCTATTCAATGCCGCCTTTTCCTATCTCCCTTTTGTGGAAACCCTTCTAGGATCTGTGTATTGGCTTTGGGGTAGTTTCGGCGCTAGTTTCGGCGTTGGGCGGGTAGCAAATCGAGGCGTGGTGTATAGTCCACGGAAGCGAGTTATTTTACGATATGGACATAGTATTGTAATTGAGGCTGTCGGCTGGTTATCTTGCATTCTGCCCGATGGGGCCCTGATACCTTTTTTTGGGCAGTTGTGCATCTCAGCCCCATCCGCGGACAAAACTGCCGTAAGGTAGAGTACGTATGTATGTAGGTACCTGTATGCCGTTGGAGGGGGGTATCCCAGGACCCCTCTTGGGCCCTGATTGTGGTGTAGCATCAATGGGCCAGACAATTTATCGATCCATCAACTCAGGCCCCATCGGTTTCAGCCAGGCAGTTAATGCGACAAGCACATCGCTTCCCGGAGCCTCGTTGTCGCATAGCGACCCCTGGCGATAGAAATCTAGGCCAGGGGAATTGGGAAATCGTGACGTCAGCATGCGTCGGTGCCACACCAGCTTAGCAGGTTCGGGCTGCAACCAAGCAACCAACACATGCTTGAGAGGGGTGCTGAACCCCACCACTTCACATCACCAGCAATTCTCCGCCATAGTGGTTGCTTAGGTCAGGGCCTTCAGATCCAACACTAGGAATCGAAGCTGTTCTTGTCCGCATCTTTTTCCTACCTCCTAGATTGTTGTTCAATTCCAATCAATTCGACCCAGAGTTGCTTCCAGAGCTTCATCGTCTCTCTTCGGTTACACCTCAGTTCCGTGTTTTGCTTTCCGTTCCAGTTTGGACGCCGCAATTCCACCTCCTAGCGCCGAGCTCCGATATCCGGGTATTCTAGACGCGCCAGACCGCTCTTTGCATTCACGCAATGGTCGTTTTTGATGACCACGAATACCTCACCGAGGAAGAGAAGCGACTCAAAGAAGACCGCAAGCGCACCAAGTACTGGAAGAAGTGGGGTCCGTATGTGGCTGAGAGACAATGGGCGACCGGCAAGTGCTCCCGCGGAAACCTCCATTTATCAGATAACGCCTTTGTTTCTAACGCGCCAATTGCAGTGAGAGAGGACTATAGCGCCGATGGCGACGCTTGGAGTCGTGGGTTTATACCTTTCCCCTGACCCATAAAGACCGGTCCCTGAAGTAGATGGTGGGCGACGCTCACATGGCATATACATTTAGACTTCCCACACGACCACGCGCGATCCCGCACGTACAGATGGGGCGAAGACGGTATTGCAGGCGTTTGTGACACCCACGGCCTGCAGAACATTGCCTTTTCGTTTTGGAACGAGAAGGAGTAAGACCCACCCCCCACCGCGCAGTCCGCCCCGATTGGTAGTGGGCGAAAGCCGCTGACTAGCAACAGCCCCTATCTCAAGGAAAGACTGTTCGGTCTGTCGAACCCCCAGGGAAACCATGGCGAGAGTCTCAAGGAGGCTCATTTTCATCTGGACAATACACCCGTGAGTCTGACAAGGTACTTCGAGCCCAACAAGGTACCAACTGCTAACATATTGTGTCATCGCAGACGGTAGGACCCGCCACATAAGCACACGTGCCCTAAAGCTTATCCGTGGTAGCACTCGTACATGAAATACCTCTACAAATACCCTCAGGGGGAATTTCCTTATAAGGACCTGGTTGATGAAAACGCAAAGCGGACCAAAGAGGACAAGGAGTACCAGATTCTTGATACCGGTATCTTCAAAGATGACCGTTATTGGGATATCTTCATCGAAACTGCAAAGGAGGACGATGACCCGGATGAGCTCCTGTTTCGAGTCACCGCGTGGAACAGAGGCCCCGAGCCTGCCCCACTGCATATCATTCCTCAAATGTGGTTTCGGAATACGTGGTCTTGGGGCCGCGAGGCTGCGGACAAGAAGCCTTCTCTCGGAGCTCACGACGAGAATTTGGTCAAGTCGCAGCATCACTCCCTGGGAGACCGTTACTTCCTTCTCTCCCCTTCCCCTGGTGTTGGCCCGAGTGGTTTGGACGTCCAGCCGGAGTTGCTGTTCACTGAGAATGACACGAACGTTGAGCTGCTTTACGATGGGAAGAACGAGCAGCCATACGTGAAGGATGCTTTCCATCGCTACATCGTTGACGGCGAGAAAGATGCGGTAAATCCAGCCCGTACTGGAACCAAATCTGCCGCATGGTTTTCGTTCAACGAGGCTGGCGGCGTCAACCCCGGCGAGTGCGCAGGTATGGCCGCATCGCATTGCTTTTTATGAAACGAGCTAACACAGGTAGTTGTCCGGTTCCGACTCACGAAGAGACCCAGCACGTTCTTGGACGAAGAGGAATTCGACGACATGATTGAGAAGAAGAGAGAAGAAGCCGATGACTTCTACTATCACATCAGCCCTTTGCCCATGGCAGACGATCTCCGCAATATCCAAAGACAGGCATTTTCGGGAATGATGTGGTGCAAGCAGCATTATCTGTTCATCTGGGAGGAGTGGGCAAATGGCGATCCAAGCCAGCCCCCGCCTCCGGCCAATCGGAAGGGCATTCGCAACCAACAATGGAGACACCTCCATTGTGACGATATCTTGTCCATGCCGGATTCTTGGGAGTATCCTTTCTTCGCCGCTTGGGATACTAGTTTCCACTGCATAACGTTGGCCATGATTGATCCCGATTTCGCCAAGAAGCAGCTTGACCTCTTCACTCGCGAGTGGTACTGCCATCCAAACGGGCAGCTTCCAGCGTGAGTCGTCTTCAAGAAGACATATTTGAGTTCATGACTGACTGTTTGTGCTAGATATGAATGGAATTTCGGCGACGTGAATCCACCTGTGCATGCCTGGGCAACATTCCGCGTATTCAAGATCGAACGCAAGTTGTACGGAAGACAGGATCTCGACTTCCTCGAGCGGGTATTCCAGAAATTGCTGATGAACTTCACCTGGTGGGTCAATCGGAAAGACGTCGATGGCAAGAATGTCTTCGAAGGTGGCTTCTTGGGGTTGGACAACATTGGGTTGTTCAATCGTTCAGAGCCGCTACCTACCGGTGGTACATTAGAACAAGCAGACAGCACGGGCTGGATGGCCTTCTACTGCCTTAACATGCTCAACATTGCGCTTGAGCTGGCAAAACACCGGCGGATTTATGAGGACATCGCGACCAAGTTCTTCGAACACTTTATCCTCATCAGCGACGCCATGACATGGAGAATGGGGCAAAAGGACGAACAATCGCTCTGGAACGAGCAGGACGGATTTTACTACGATGCTATCTCGTGGGGCGGCCCCTGGATTCAGCAGCTGCCGGTCAGGTCACTGGTTGGGTTGATTCCTCTTTACGCAACTCTTACCCTGGAGCCCGAGCTTATGAACCGGCTGCCGAGCTTCAAAAAACGGGTCGAGTGGTTCGTCAACAACCGGTGCGACGTTGCGGAGCGAACCATGCACAGCATCGCCAAGCGTGGTAAGGGTAACAGAATCCTGCTCTCGCTGGTCAGCAAAGAGCGGCTGGTAAAGATCTTGGAACGTATGTTGGACGAAGACGAGTTCTTCAGCCCACATGGCATTCGGTCGCTGTCCAAGTATCACAAAGAGCATCCGTACTCGATGGAGGTGAACGGACAGACGTTCAGGGTCGGTTATGTTCCCGGCGACTCGGACAGTGGTCTCTTTGGCGGCAACAGTAACTGGCGAGGCCCAATCTGGCTGTGCGTCAACTTCCTCCTCGTCGAGTCGCTACAGCGGTTCTACCTCTTCTTTGGGCAGGAACTTAAGGTGGAGTGTCCCGTTGGCTCGGGGGATATGATGCACTTGGGACACGTTTCGGAGGAGATACAACACCGTCTGCAGCACCTGTTTGCTCGTGGCGACGATGGTCGCCGTTCGATCAATGGCGGCAGCGATGTCCTGGACTTTGATCCAAACTGGAGAGACTATCTCTGGTTCTATGAGTTCTTCGACGGAGACGACGGACGGGGACTTGGCGCGACACATCAATGCGGATGGACCGGCCTGATTGCGAGGATGATTCACGACACGGGGTAAGTCACCATATAATCTCGTTGTTGCGGAGTTTTTCTTTGGTTACTAACATGCTCTCCCTTCTAGTGTCAACTGCCGGTTGCCCCAAACGCCGCGGACACCATCAGTCGGGATGTCGCATTACTTTGACGATATCTTGCACCGTCATGTTGGAGGAGCGCAAACCCCCAAGTCGCCGGTGATGTCACCCAACATGCCTCGCTTGCGTCGCAGCTCGACTACGCGCTCAATCGCTGCCCGTAGCGACTTTGACACTAATGACCTCAACGGCTACGACGAGGAGGCTGATGGAGACTTTCCCACACGGAGGGGTTCGATGGCCCCAGCTGGCATGATGATGGGCGATCCGGAGCGTTTGCGAGAGAGACAGGAAGCGGACTCTCATCTACATACGTACATCACGCAAAAACTAGAGAAAGTCCGCTTAGAGCAAGCCGCGGATGACGACGAGGAGGAGTTTGAGGCGCATGCGTCCGACTAGACTGGTCTTGGGCTTATGGAAGGACACAAGACTCTATTCGAGGTCTTGCGTTACTTGCGACGCTAGAGTGACGTCCCCAAGAAGGGGTAAGTCATTAGAGGTAGTTATTTACATGACATAGATTTTGGGATGGTTTGTCTCATGATGTGACCGTTATTTTAGCACGCCAAGTTACCTCTCACACCTGCATATACTCCATTAGCAGAACCATCTTTCATCAATCATCAGCGTCAGTGGTTTAGTGGTAAAATCCATCGTTGCCATCGATGGGCCCCGCGTTCGATTCGCGGCTGACGCAAATCTTTTGCTCTCTCTAAAAAGAGAGAGGGACGTCCTTTTTGGCTCAAGTGCCTTATGAGAGACCCTTGGTATGGACGATTGTTTTGCCGCCCTAATAATAGAGGAACTGTATTACTTATCTGCGATGGTACTTCGCAGGATGACGGAAGTTCATTCTTGGCATCTTTGTGTTCAGGTGATGTCACGTGACTAGAGAGCGTAGCGCTACGAAAAATAGAGTTTCATGCCCGCGTGCAAATTTCTGTACAACGAGTCATTGTTGATGAAACTGTCTCTTGGCTTTTGAAAGACCGTATTAACAATAAGTACATGTGTAGATGTGTATAGGGTGTACAACCATGTCTATACAACTCGTCTTGAGCTTTGGTCCGATGTTGGAGCGACTGGGCATTTCGATGTGCCCAATTTCTTGTCCACTGCACGCGACCGCAGCGGCCCGCCAAGTAAATCTGGGGTGACAGGCGGAGGTCCAGCGAATTTTGTCTTGACACTCCACACCAGCCAGTCTGAGAGAACCACGCGATCGACGCGCTTGACGGACCAGACGCCAATGCCGGCAGCCCCCCCGCGCCCATCGAAAGAGACGAACATAACAGATTTCTTGTCAGACGTAAACGGGCCCAGTACTGGTCCCAATCGATAAATGATGCAGCCGCATTACCGTGGACATGCACCACATGGGCCGCCGAGGACTGGGGGACAGCATGTCCCACAACGTCGTGGTGGCATTGGTGAGTAGCAGCATTTCCTTTATTTTCTGTGACAGTCAGACGTCGTCGTCAGTCGTCATGGCATCCGGCGTCATTCGAATCAATTGCATCTGCCAGCTGGGTCCCCTCGAGAACCCCTCCCCTCTCGACGCCTCGCAGGTGCGGTTGGTCCTGGCTGCCAGGTGCTTGCGAACTTGAGTTCCCTGACAACGCGCTTGTTCGCCGCCGCCGCGCCCACTCCGCTTTTCCTTCCCGAGATTTGCCTGTGGAGCAAGGAGCAACCGTCCGTACTCTTGTGCGCGTACTCTACCCGTCGCGCAAGAAACCCAATCGACTGGACCCCAGGCTGTTGCAGACTTGGCCGGCGCATGGACGTGAGGCGAAGAAGCGACGAAAAGACGAAAGCGCGACCACACCAAGCAGCGGCGGGGAATTCCACACTGCACACGGCCCCCCATCTGAAATCTGCCCCCTTTTTTGAGATCCACGGCGGGAAGAGATTAGTTGAGATTGGTATCTGATTTTTTGCGAATTCGTCTTTCACAGGCCCCATGATGTCGGCCGGCCCTCATCACCAAGTGCCCATGACGCAGGCGCAGATCAACCAGCAGCAGGAGCAGCAGAAGGCTGCGCTCCACAATGCGAAGCTGCGAAGCGCCAGGCCCACTGACAAGTCGCTCCCTGATGGCATCGAGGAGGCGTGCGTGGATGACGGTGTTGTCGCTGTCGCCTACAAGAAGCTGCGCGACTTGGAGCGCCGCCTTGACGCCACTATGACGCGCAAGAGGTTGGACATCGTGGATACAGTGAGCCGCAATGCAAAGGTATGCTGAAGGCTCCCTCCGGTAAAGCTTGGATAGCTGGATAGGCAACTAATGTGCTCGGCGGCAGCGATATAAGACACTGCGGATCTGGGTCAGCAATACAGTGGAGGACCAGTTCTGGCAGACGAACGGCTTGAACGTCGATAGTTTCGATTTCTCCGGCAACCTCGAATCCTCGTACCGCGTGAAGATCGAAGGCCGTCTGCTCGATGATGACGATGAAGCCGACAAGGAGGATGAGGAAGCCAAGGCTAGCAACGACACAGAAGGCGATAAGATGGAGACCGACAGTCCTGCTAAGACCAAGGCGAAACCCATCTCCGCCAGGCCTGGCCAGCGCTCCCGATTCTCACATTTCTTCAAGGCTTTGACGGTTGATTTTGACCGTTCCAAGTCGGGACGGCCAAGCTCGGAAACGAGCGTCGAGTGGAAGAAGCCCGACCGGACCCCCGCGGGATCCAACCTGCCCGCCATGGCCGACTTCGATGAGCTCACATTCAAGAGGAACGGTGACGAGAACACAAATATCACGATCAACCTGTACAGACATGAGGACCCGGAGCGTTTCGAACTCAGCGACGAGCTCGCCGACATCGTCGATATGCGTGAAGCCACACGGCAGGAGGCTGTCATGGGACTTTGGGAGTACATCAAGCTCATGAATCTACAGGAGGACGAAGAGAAGCGGAATTTCCGATGTGATGATCTTCTTAAGAACGTAAGTGTAGGAGCCTCTGGTACGAAGAAGTACAGTTCATCGCTAACAGGGTCGCAGTTGATCAAGAAGGAAGCCGGCTATATCCCCCTCCTCAACGAGTACATCACACCCCACTTGAAGGCACTCCCGCCGGTCAAGCTCGCGTATACGATCCGCGTCGACCAGGAGTTCCACAAGGACCCCAAACCGACGATCTATGACATTCGCGTGGCCGTGGACGATCCGTTGCGATCTAAGCTCGCGCCATTTATCTACAGCACACAATACGCCTCGACGCTGAAGAAGGTCGCCGACATCGATAAGGACCTCGGCGTTCTCATCCAGGCCATCGCCACCCACAAGGCCAAACACACCTTCCTCACCTCCATGTGTGACGACCCTGTCCACTTCGTGCGCAGCTGGCTTAGTTCGCAGAAGCGGGACCTCGAAGTTATCACAGGGGAGGCGACACGTGGTGGGGGCGAGACAGCTACGGGTGACGAATGGCGCAAGGGTGGCCGTGATAGTATCTGGAACACCGGTAATGCCAGGGAGAGCATCAATGTCATATTGTCTAAGCAGCCGGGTCATCGCTGAGGTTGTTTCGTTTCGGGGTTACTTTGGGTGTTTATGGCGGGCGTTCTGTGCTGGCTGGAAGGAAAGGAGGCGATCTGGCGTTGTTTTGGCTGTGAGGGTGTGATGGGCAAGAGGAAAAGAACAATGCGCCGGGGAACCACGACATCTCTGAACTCTGCACCGTACATGAAATGTTGATACCGGCATGTTTTATTGACAATGATAACCGAATAAGTGCTATTTTTGCCTGCTGGCGAGAGATTCTTACACATAGGGCTACTTTTCATCAGCAACCGTTGGATCATGGAGTGCAATTCATTATTATGTCGTTATATTAATTTTTAAAGCCTCGCTCCGAGTAACCATGAAGCCGGCAATGATATCCTGGTACATATGCAATACAATGTATGTCATAGCTATTCAATCCTCCCCGGTGAGGTCCACGATGGCGATCTCACTTCTCCGCCAAATCTTGCCCCCAGACCGGACACCATTCAGAGCTCTGGAAGTAGCCCTTGGACCTCCACCGAATAGACGGTCCGCCTCCTCGCGGCTGACTTCAACCTCTCCGAAAAAGCCCGCCCCAACACCGCTCGTACGGGGCATGAACAGCTTCGTGGTTCCAGTGGCTTTTGGTTTGATGTGCTTTTCCTCATCGCGCTCCTCTGGCACGGATTTTTCCCTGGTCGGTAGGCTGTCTGCCGGCGAGATCTGTCTGGACTGTGGAACACTTGAACTCGATGAAGCCGAAACGTCGGATGGCTTGTCGGGCCCGAAAGGGTCGTCATCGACATCGCTGATATAGCCTCCACGGAGACTGGGCTTGACATCCACCGGGGTAGAGCCCTTTCCATCTTTCATGCGCAATGGGCCTCGCGGAGGCGGGGGGGCACCTCCGTCGTAATTGCCCTCGTCGCTAGGCACAAGATCAATGGGTATTGTTGCTGTATGTGGTTGCTTTACAGGGACGGAGAGTTCGGGATTATTTCGGGTGACACGTCCAAAACTTTTGATGGATGTTTGTTTGCTGGTGATCTTGATAGGTGCAGCTTTGGTGAGCGTAGCCTGGGACTCGTTCTGGGTCCGCTTAAAGGTCCTCGCCCGCCGTATCGGCTCTGGGGATGCCTGGGCAGATGGCGGCCTTGTATCGGCTGATACAGCGGAGCGGGTGGGCGAAAGAGCTGGACTGATAGGGTCCTGTATGGCTGAATCTTCGGTAGATGGGCTCGAATGTCTCTTGCCTCTCCTCGTGGGGGTTGCTTGGCCTGCCACATCAATGCTTAGTCCAGGGCTTGGGGTCGGCTCCGGGCCAACAGGGCTGGAGGAAATGAGGATGGGATCATGGGAGCTGTTTAGCCTGCTTTTTGAAATCACCGAGGAGGTAGTAGATTTTGTGAGCTTTGGGCCGGGCTGGGAGCTGGCAATGGTCCAAGGGTTAAGCTTGCTGGGTTGGGCCTTGGATGCTGCCGCTTTCCTGGTCTGCTTCCCTTTCCCGTTTGGTTGTGTAAGTTTTGATGCAGCCTCCCTTGTCGCTGGGCTAGTAGGACGCGGTGGCATCGCATCTTCGCTGGATGTACCCGGAAGAGAGGTTGGAGTTGGCAGGGGTTGGGAGGACCGAGTATGCTGAGAAGAATCCCGGGCGTCGGGCTGCTTCGTGGAGCTGAGTGCCTTGGTAACCCTGACGAACTTGTCCAGGGCACCAACTGGCATGCCCATCTTCTTCGACCGGGTGGTTCTTTTTGCCTTGGTCCCCGTGGTCTTCGTTTCTTTCGCACGCTGCTTATCTTCGAACATAGAGACCACGAGCGGCACAGAGAGCTTGAGAATGGATTCCGGTACCCATATAAGATCAAGCATCAAAGGGTCAAACGACTTCTTTACACTCCCGCCCTTTGATTGCTCGCCTTCATCGGCGGCTTCATCGGCGGCTTCATCGGCGGCTTCATCTCCAAATTCATCGTCGCTATTCAGCGCGAGGCCCTGGCGCCCGTATGCTTCTGCCTCTTCCTCGGGCTCCGCGCTGAGGTCAATCCCAACAATATCTGCCGGAACATATGAAATCCGCAGTTCCGGGGTCGAATCTGTGCTGAAGTGTGTCCTTCTGCTTTTGATCGATTTGACGAAAATCAACTCCTGTTTTCCCTTCAGATCAAGGTCTTCTTCCTCAATCTCCGCAGAACTCAGCCTTCGCACAAGTCGCTGAACGAGGAGGCTCGCGGAGATCACTCGAATGAACTTGATTGCCCCAGTCCTATGCGTCCAGTCAAACGTCTCGCTCACGAAATCTCGCAAGCCAGCGATATCTACGTCTTTCGCCGTAAGAAATTGCTGCTTGATTCTGTCCAGGCTCTCCTGCCGGGACACTACTGGATGGGTATAGTAGCGCAGAATCTCAAGGTTTGGGAAGTCCTCGGGAATCTGAAGAGCCTTGTGCTTTGTCCGAAAGTAACGGCTTTCATTTGTCTGAAGCTCTCGCAGTAGCCTCTCTTTCCAGGATGCTAGAGCTTCGATGTCTGATCTCTTGATTCGACATAATTCTCGACCAAAGCCTGCGCGGGCTGCCTCGCAAGCCACCTTGACACCGCAGCCAGGTACGCCCTCGGGCAGGTAGTCTCCTCCGCTCATCAGAGCGACTAATACCATGCCCTCCCGATCCAGGCCACTGGGGCCCGACGCCACTTTGGCAGCGTCGTAGATAGTCACATGGGTCGGAGTCTTTGATCCTTTAGTGCCCTCAGCGCTCCAGTTACGGAGCGTGCGCCCACACCCAAACATGATGGTGTCGACGTCCTCGCTCAGCACAGCGTTCACGATGCCATGCTGCTGAAGTAAAGCACACTCGGCCTCAGCTTCGCCGGGAGCATCATGGATGGCAAATCCAAAGAGACGAATGAGGCGCTTTGCCATGGCGGTCGCAACACCATCCCCACGACCCGAGCGCTTGTTGCGCTTGAATGTTGGCTTGTTTGGGCCATCAAAGACGAATATCGGCTCGATCGCACTGCCCAGAAGCCGTGCTAAGCGGTAGAACAGAGTGCGAATAGCGGGGTTGGAGCCACCTGCGATAATCTGTTAACGCCACGCCAGAGTGTGTGTGCCCCCGATACGAGGGCTCACGGTTCAACGCACCTTTGGCTGCTTGTATTTGGAACTGCCAGATTGAGATGTCGATGGCGAGACGAAGGGGCTGCTCAGTATCTTCAAGGTGTTCTGTAGCCAACTTGCAAAGGGATACCCTCTCCCCCGGGCCAATCTCCTTGTAGATGCTATGGGTGGGGTGTGAGCCTCGCTGCAGTCATTTGGATCGGCTGGGGGTCGCACTTACCCTTTGATACCCATCTCACGATCTCGGTCCCAACCCTAATCCTAAACTTCAGATAGGAGTATGTGCCAAGCAGCCATTATCGGTGAGCACAGGGCGATAAAGCCAGGCTGGATTCCTGCACCAGAGAGTCGGTGGTTGTGGACAGGAGGCTGTGTTGACGTGGTTTCCGGATTGGATTCTCAAGCACGGTTGTCACGACAATGCGATGGCCCGCTTTCTTGCATACCCCTTTACGGGTAACTAAGCGAATGAATTAAGCGAGGTTTTGACAGCAGCACTCGCGAGGGTCTTGCCAATCTTGAGAGCAGTTGCGTCTCAAAGTTCAGACGAAAGGCCGATGAGCTTTTGCAGCAGAATGTGATTAAATCGGTATTCTCCAGAATTACCCACAACCCTCTTCGTCTTAGTTTCTTCTTTTCTTGTCGCACCCCTCACTGCATCAACATGTCGGCGCCGACTGGCTCGGCCACTCCACTACCGCACCGGGCCGTCGCTAACATCAAGTCGCCTGGTGGTGGTGTGAGTGGGCCATCGACACCACTGCGTGGCATTGCCTCTAACTTCGGCTCGCCATCCAGTCTGCGTGCTGAAGAGGACCTCATTTTGATTGAGTTTGGCACCCGCAAATTGCATGTCGGCTTTGCTGGGGACCCGGTGCCACGAGGCACTGTTTGGTTCGGTCCCGATCAGCAGCGCCGAGTTGGCGACTTCAGGGTCTGGCAAATGGACTATCGAGACGAGTGGACGAAGAGAGCATCGGGAAGTCGATGGGGCAAGGATCACGAGCTGTGGCAGCCAGATGTGCGCGGGCTCGACCTCGGGCTGGTTGGAGACAAGATCGAGCGGGCGATGAGAGATGCTGTCACAAAGTGAGTTGTATTCACAGCCAAGCGGCTATGCAATGCTGACACAGGAACTGAATAGGTATATGCTGATTGATTCTCGTCCTCGAAGAATGGTCTGTGTGCTTCCGTCAGGATTGCCAATTCCCATCTTGTCGGCCACTCTGGACACATTGTTCAACCGGTTCTTGTCACCAACCATCTCTCTTTTGTCCATCCCACTAGCCGTTGCAGTTGGTGCTGGAGTCCGGTCTGCACTCGTTGTTGACCTGGGCTGGAGCGAAACTGTCGTCACCAGTGTCTATGAGTACCGAGAGGTGCGCACTGACAGAAGCATCCGGGCGGGCAGGATGCTCACTGAACAAACCCACAGGCTGCTCGCAAGTCATTTGAGTCAAGCTCAGCAAAGGCCCGAGGCCGTATCGGAAGACACCGAATATGTGCTCAGCTTTGAGGAGTGCAGCGAGGTTGCCTCTCGTGTGGCGTGGTGCACGCCATCACAATACTCCACAGCAGCCAAACCTGGCGACGGTTTGCCAACAGTGCAAGAGCAAGACGAATCCGAAGTTCGAAGCCACCCTCCAGGAGGTAGTCATGCCACAGTCGCTATCCCATTGAGATCAAGCGGTGGGCCCTCATCCCTGGAGCTACCGTACGATCGACTTGCCAAGCCATGCGAAAGCACCTTCTTTGACTCCCAGTGCTCACCGAGGAGTTTCGACGACCACGAGCTACCCCTGCATCTACTCGTGTACCGCAGCCTTCTTGAGCTCCCACTGGATGTGCGGGCCATCTGCATGTCCAGGATCATATTCACTGGTGGGTGCTCAAAGGTGCTGGGACTCCGTGGACGGATCTTTGACGAAGTGTCCCATTTGATCCGAGAGAGAGGCTGGGACCCTGTTCAGGGAAAATCGGCAGAAAAGTTCGGAATAACTCCGCAGCTCAGGAAGCGAGGAACCCGGCAAGCCAGTAGTGGGCCAACCAGCGTGCAGCCGGAATCTGGAGGCGGGGAGGAGCAGGACGGCGTCTGGCACGATGCGGCCAACACCACCCCCGAGGTGGATCCAGTCGATGAGCAGCTGAAGAGAGGGCACGACAGGAAAATGCAAGTGCGCGGGAAACTGCGGGCCGTTGAATCACTCGGGGCTTGGTCGGGGGCGAGTTTGATTACGCAGCTTAAGGCGCCCGCAATTGCAACCATAGACCGCGACATCTGGCAGCAACAGGGCGCGGCAGGAGCGAGCAAGGCCGGCGATGTCGACCCAAAGGGCCAAAGACAGAGTGTCGGTCCGGCAATCAGAGGCGCAACTTCCGGATCTCCCTGGACTCTGGGAGTGTGGGGCGCAACTTGATGCAGCTTGACGAAACTTGGCGGCAACGCTGAGGCGGGAAGATGGTTCCTGTGCTGCTGTCTGCGTGCGAGGACCATGTGCCCCTGAATCAGAGCGATGTCTAGCTGGGCCAGAAATAATTAGAGCGTGCATCAATATGCGGACACAAATTTGTGGGCAGCTTCACGTACATTCCTTGCCGGTCAGTACTGAATGTGACCCAGGCTTGCCACCCCTGATTCCGTCGTTCTTGCTTATCTGGGATGGGTTTCCGCTTTGTCAAACCCGGCGAGTTACTGTCTTCAGCTACTACTTTCAGCTGTCAGCTCCCTACACAGACAAAGTAGCCATCCCTTACAGGCAGTGGCTTCCTCGGTTCCTGTATGGTGTCGTGATCTGGGCTTGGGGCTGGGCGAGAAGTCGCACCTCCTTTGTTGACTACCTATCTTAGGCTCGGGGGCCATAGATATCTCAATACCCGGCCCGCTTCTTAGGTCAGGTCCGGAGCTTCGCGCCTTCCCCGTGAGCACTGCGTCGTCTCCTTAAATTTCGGCCACTGGGGTTCTGCTTTCAAATCTCTCGACCCCCCGTCACCCGCCGTGACATTTTGCATCGTCGACCTCCTCTCTGTCCCGCAGTCCAGATTCTTTACCGGCTGTCTCTTCAGCAAAGCCCGGCAAGGAGCTGTATGCATACCACTCGCTGGTTGCCTCGCTGGACCGACTTTCCGTTGGCCGGAATTTTGCTTTTTGGTCTTCCCCCCCACGACACAACAATTCTCGATACCTTCACACAGAGCCAACCCCTCGTGGATTTGCCGGACCCTGCATCGCTCGGCGTGCGGCCCACGCTTCTTAGAACCCTACCCTATCCACGCTCTCCCGGCGTTGGAGAAAATTCACCTCGACAGGCTACAACTCGCTTCTGCTGCTCCTGGCAACAACCAACAGCAAAGACTCGGGTATGTATTTGCAGTGTTTTCCTCTCTTGCCATCACCTACGTCTTCTATTGCGGCCTTTCAAGACATCACCCACTTATGATCATTACTTTGTTATTTTCTTGTTTCCACCTTTTTTCGTTCAATCCGCGCAAATGGGACAGTCCCCCTCGACGAAGACCCGCGCCAGGCGGCTTCTGGCTCTGCTCAGGGGATTGCAGAAGAAAGACTGGCCTATTCCTCCCCCAATGGTGTTTGCTGTCAAGCATCTGCTTCTGCAGAACAGCCATTGCTCTATAGTTCAGATCAAGATCAACCCTGGGGAGGATCAAGGTTGCAATCTTGACCATCACCTTCTTCCCACCTTTTTCTTCTCACAGCTTGACTCGCAGGGACTGACGGACATTTCCAGCGGCGGCGTCGACCCCTCGTGGATTCTCCAATACATCCTCCGGTCGCTCTCTGCCAGCAGCGCCGGCGGGCCGAGGCAAAAGGAGCATCCAACCTTGTTCCGCTGGTACTCAAAACCGCGCCATAGGTACTACTACATCTTCGCCTTGCTCCGCCACAAGATGCCTCGCAACAAGGTCTACACGATCCAGGAGCTGCTCAGCCTCCAAGATCACCAGGTTTGCAGGAATGTGCAGGCTTTGGCTGCCAATCCAGAAATCGGTAACTATCACCACCCAAACTAACAAATGAGACTTGGATCTAACCCCGTGCCCCCTTAGCCGATATCGTCCGCACCCCCGGATGTAAGCCGGCAGAGGCCAAACTTGTCGCCAAAAAGAGCAAGGATGACTCGTCCGCCTCGTCAGATGAGTTGCTGTTCAAGGGAAACATGAACCGTCGGGCTTTTCGTGCACCCACTCGCGAGTCCGCTGGCGAATCTTCCCGCGAGCCTATCCGCGAGACTATCCGCGAGCATGTTCTCGAGCCTACTCGCGAGCCTGCTCATGGGCCTGTTCGCGGGCCTCCCCATGAGCCTGTTCGCGAGCCTCACCGTGAGCTTGTACACGACCATCTGCGTGAGTTGACACCTCATGAGATTTCCGAGGGGGGCATCTCAGACCAGTGGAAGTACCGAGGTCGGAGCGACTCGGAAGTTGCGACTGGGGAGCCTTGTCAAGCCCCGACCGGCATTCCAGCTCAGAAAAGTGAGGGCTTCCAACGGTTCTACCAAGCTGTGGTATCTCCCACTCATGTTCGAGTAACTGCTGGAGGGCGCATCGTCCCGAATACTCGTGGACCCTCATCGCCGGCATCAAAGCGGTCGAACGATCAGAACGCTACCGACGGCCATGGCATGCCAGAGAAGGCGACCCACACGAAGCCATCTCCTGGTCAGATGGGCATGACGACGCCAGTCCCCATCGTACCCCAATTCATTCCTAATTACCCTCCCGGTTTCCAGCCCGTCCAGGCCCCAGTGTCGTTTGTCCCTATTTCATTTGGCCCTTCGATGGCTCCTAACTTCCCGTTTGGTCAGAATGCCGTCAGTACTCCCGTCATGGTACAGCCAGCAAGAGAGAGCACACTCAAGGACATGCACAACATGAAATCTGGAGAGACCCGAAACGAGAACGGCTCGACAACGGACAAGCAGGAAAAGGTGAAGCTCACACCGCCCGAGTTCTTCGATTACACTAGGCCGTACTACTTCAACGGCCAATTCATGTACCCCATTTCAGCCGCTGCCTTTCCTCCTCCGGGAATGGGTGGTCAGATGATGCCTGCATTTCAGATGGTTGGCTTTCCTCCTGGCATGGCGCCGCAGCCAGCCGGGCAGCTATTGCAGTCGACTCCAGTCGGAGGAGCCCCATCGATGAGCGCTGCGCCATTCCCCCCTGCTCCCATGCAAAGCTCTGCCGGCTCTACAGCGTTGGGCCATAACGTCCCGGTCAATACCAACATTCAACACCCCTCTGCGCCTCCGATTTCATCCATCAGGCTCAGCGATATCACAAAGAAGCAGATTGCGACTTTCAAATCCTCACTGAGGTATAACGAAGACCAGCTGCACTACAATCGCCACCAGATCGATGAGAAGGAGATGGAGAACAAGATCCAGACTCTCCACAACCATATCAGAAGGTTTGAAGCTTTACTCAAAGAGCAGCTTTTGAATGAGGAGTCAGTTCTACAACAGGGAGGACAGATCAAAGAAGAGAAACCGATGGCTGTTCACGTTGGCGAGGGGACGAAGATCTCGCCGCAGTCTGCAATGACCGCGACCCACTTGGCCCAGCCCAACCCGAATTCGTCCGGTGGCCAACCTGCCGGTAGGGATTCGAACATGAACCAAAGCCAGAAGTTGGGGTCCGTATGGTCTCCTAACATTGATCCGAAGACCGGCAAAAAAAGGTATTTCGTCGACATACCTGAGCATGAGCTTGCAATCCATCTGAAGAAATCCGGCCTGCCGAGTGATGCAGCTCTGGCGCCAGTCTTCAAGCCTCGTGGTGCTGCATCATCCTGGGAGGGCACTTTGAGAGAAAGTCGCGAGAGACGCTTGACTGCGACGACGATTGCCGCTACGACAATGCCCCATGCGACGAGCACATTCTTCGAGAAGCCGGTACGCAAGTTCAAGCCCATGAGCAGCATTCTTCGCCTGGATCCGACCAAGTATGGGGTGCCGTACCTACTTGGAACTCTCCCAAAGGGTGTTGATCCTCGGGAAGCAGTAGACGGGGAGTATATATACCACAGAGAGTTGACACCTGAGGAGCAGCGCGCGCGGTATTTGTTCTGGGGCGGGTGCCCCGACTCGGTTCCGGGACTTCCCTTGTTCGACGGAAAGCATTTCTACCCACCCCCATCCGCCAAAGAGCGCACACCCAGTCCTTCTCAGGACCCGCCTCCCCGTCGCATTCCTACCAGCCGCCCAGAGAATGACTACGATTTCCGCGGAACGAAGTCGGAGCTCGACCCGTTCCGTCCCATGACTCCTGTTCAGAAACCCGGCCCGTCCAGGCAACTCATGGTTAGCGAGGACGGATATGCTACTGCTCGTCATATCGGCCACTATGAGCGCGAGACATCCAGTTCCTCCGAGGACCAGCAGATGATGTCTGAGGACGGAGCTGCGCAAGAGCTGGGCAATACAGCCCCAGGAACCCACGAAAGCAATGCGGATATGGCTGCTTTAAGCCACCAGGAACGCCGATCGGGCGGATCCAGGTAAGCCAGTATCTTAAGTGGTGTTGTCATATAATCAATACTAACTAGAAAGCAGCGGTGCCAAGCTCTGGCCAGCGATGTTGAAGAAGGCTTCGACGAGTAGCGCGGTGTCCTCCACCACGGCACAAGGTTACCTGCCACAGTACCTGGGGCACGCCGCTGCGTCTCTCAGCCCATCGATGAAGAAGAATTCGATCTCCCCGATTCGGGAAGCTTCCCCTGGAAAGGCTTCACTGGATTTCAGCGACCGCAGTGATGGAGGCGCTCTCCTTACACCGACCCTGGAAAATCGCAGAGAGAACCTTCCTCTCAATAGCGTCAGCTCGCTTGAGGACCAATTCAAGAACATCCCTGTCGCTTCGTTGGACCGTCACGACATGCCAGGACCCTTCAGTCTTTGAGGGGACGTACGTCGGGGATCATGATATTATTGAAGTGGTGATGCATGGATTTTTGATCGTCATTGACGGACAACTAATTAAGACAACGTGAAAAAACGGGTTATTAATTCTTGTGCATAATACTTGTTGCTAGTTTCAGGCACGACATACCGCATTAGTCGGCAGATGGTTGCTCTCTAGGGGGTTTGTCGGAATAATCAGGCATGGAGTACCGTATTAGTCGGCAGATGCTTGCTGTTTAGGGGGAATTCTCCTCGGGAAAAGAAAGCATGTCATAGCACCGGCAGCTTATGTACCCTACTATTAAATTATGTAGAAGATAGGTCTTTGTAGCACCAAAAGAGCCTGGCACCTTGGGCGGCTCTGAACACAGCATGTGGTAAACAGCGCCAGTCCAAGCATCGGTGGAGTGATTTTTACAAGATAAATTGATCGAGTCCGTGGTAAACTATTTTGCCCGAACGCCGAAGCAGGCACAATACCTAGTTGTGACATATACAGTTACATACACCAATGACGCTAAAAAAAACTCTGGCGCGGTACTGAGAACCACAATAAACAATATAAACACCGGACCTCTATTTACTCCATCCACCGATCCCAGGGACTCCTACGTCCAGTCTCGGATCCCATGCCGTCAGCAAACTTGGCCTCTTCTAACTCCCACTTTTTGCGCTCCATTGTCTTGCGGGCGAGGTAGGCCCTTGCGAACCGCCACGCCTCGGTGTCAGCGAGGTTCCAGGCCTCAACGGCATCCCGGACGGCAATCTCCTGCTCCGTAGCCAGCTTCTTAGGCTTCCGGCGTAACGTGGGGTCATTTGTCCCGACGATAGCCTGAGCGCGCGTGAGAAGATCCGGCTCGAGCGCGAGCTCCTCGGGCATGGGGATGGGTCCGTCGGCAGGGTCATGGTTTGGCGGGTTACCGCCATTGCCGGGTATGGGGAAGCCAAAATGCCAGTCCAAATCTTCGGGGATATCACGCTCCGCCAGGAGCCAGAGAGAGGCACGCGCGCCAGTCTCGTCGGCGGCTACAGCTTCTTTGAAGCGGAGGAGGCGCGGGCCGCCCGAGATACCAGGGGTGCAGACTTCTTGGGTGAGGTCCGTGATCCATGCGTCGCGGTCGGATTCGCGGCGTACCCAGGCGATGTCGATCTCCCCACGCATTGCCATTAGGGTGGACGAGGTGTAGGGGTGGGGAACGGTGCCGATGGTGTAGAGGCCTGTGGCGTTGGAGAGATGGGCAGGGGTGGTGACTGGGAGGAGGCGTCCTGGGTCGCAGGGCGCGCAGTCTGGGCGGTTTGGGGGGCATGAGGACGGCATTGGAGAGTCGGGGCAGCGTGTTAGGCGGACGCCGAGGTCATAGGCTGGGGTGATCATGTGGGTTGTGTGATGCGGGATGGGTTTGACGACGGCGATGCCTTCGGGGAAGAGGTTTTGCCACGTAATGTGGAGGTGGGATGTAATGAGCCTCTTCAAGCTTTGCAGGCCGGCGGGCTTGTTGACAGCAAGCTCATCGCCAACCTTGACGTACCTTGTCTCTATCACACGTGCCGAGTAGTAGGCTATCGAGGCTGGGGGGTCGTCGATGGCGAAGGGGTTCTCGGCCTTGTCGTGGGTAATGGCGGCTACGAGGTCCTTGACAACCTTGAGATGGGGCGAGCCCAGGGCGAGCTTGATGGTCGAGACAATCTCGTTTTTCGGGCCGGCAAAGAGGCCGTCGTCCAGATCCTTCCACCGCGTCAGCTTGGGGAACTCGCCCCGGCGCAGAGACTTGAGCAATGGGTCGTCATAGGGCCCCATGGGGTAAGTGAGGAAGTGAGCGAGGAGACCGCCACCCATGTTCTCCCAGGCCAACCAGCGCATGAGATCGTTCCTCAGAGACGGGTCAATCTCCTTGTCTCGTTGCAGCTCGTCGTAGAGCGGGTTGGTCGAGCCCTCGGCGGGACTAAGGATGATGGGCTCAAAGCCGTATGCCCACCACGCTTTGCGCCATGCAAGCAGCAGGTCGCTCTCGGCATCTTTGTCCTTGGGCTGCTTGTCGATGGTATTGTCGTAGTAGCAATATATGCGCGGGCGCTTCTCAAGCACCGGCAGCAGTGAGCGATGCTCGTCGAGCGTCATGGTGCTGCTGAACGGAGTGGTGAGCCACCGGTAGTGCGAGTACCACGAGGCCTCGCCGTCCGTGTCGTTTCTCTGGCGCGGGGGCGCATGCGCCGGCTGCTTGAACGGATTGAGGTGATCCATCCATGGCGGCTTCTTGAGCGACTTGGGCATGGAGAACTTCGGGTTGTCAAAGCTGGGGCCTGCGGGCAGGGCGCTGGGCAGCGTGAAGAACAGGCTGAAGAGCGCGAACAGCGAGAGGCCGACGAGCAGGAGTGAGGCATGTCGCGTGCCGAGTCGGGGCACAGGTCGCCCAAATAGCACGTATTGCTTCGGCATTGTCGCCGTCGTTCGAACGTCGTCCAGTCGCTCGAGGGGTCGGATGTCGGGGAAAAGGGGCAGCGCAGCGCGAATGCGACAGAGCCCACCTCGGGAAGTATACGCCAAAGCCAACAAGAAAGAAAACGAGGGCAAATCAAGAAAAATCCCTTCAATGCATTGTATTTACAGCGTCACAACACATATAGACAATATCATCCGTGTCTGCCTTCTGCTTTGCAAGTGTCAGACAACTTTCAGCTTTCTGTAGAAGCAAACAGTCGGAAGAGTGCTGACAGCCGTGCAGAAAAGGAGACAGGGGTTCTCCCCCAAAGGGATTAGCCTAGATGTTTCGCGTGCAGGGGTTCGCGTAAGGCAAACGAGAAGTGGGGTCGGACAATTTGCGGGGGGACCCATGTCGATTCGTGCTCTGGAGTGGGCAACTTTCTCTGACCAGCTTCAGCTCAAAACCATCACAGGCAGGTCAGCAAGTTCGCAACTGGCAAAGTATCACAAACAGATATGATTCGCGCGCACCATCGTATGTATTGTGCAACAGGGTATCACAAAGCTAGAAAAAGCAATGCTCCCAATCCGTCCGTTTTCCCAAAACCCAAAACCACTAAGTGTATGAACAGGAGACCCCAAGAGCCACATATTCAGAGACTAGGTTAGAATACATCGACACAAACCAGAAAAGGGCTACGCCTCACTTCGCCTGCCTCATACACTCCACCACCTTCCTTCTTAATCTCAGCAGCTCCTCGTCCCTCTTCTGCATCACATCCGTAATTTCCTTGTACATCTTCTGCCAGCGCTCCGCTTCTTCTCGTTGGCCTTCTCCCTCCTCCGGAGCCGCAGTTGTGGATCGACTTTCGTCAGCCTCACCCTCTTTTCTTTCCTTCTTCCACTTGGCGTGCAGGACCGTCTCCTCCATCGCGTAGCTCCCTCGGATGTCACCAAACCTCAACTCCCACTCACACAGATATCGACTACGATCAGCCATCTCTGCTACTGTGGTCTCCAGCCTCTTGACCCGTAGCGCACCCCGTGGCATTAGCATTTTCCCGCCCACCAGCGCCGACAAATTGATCAAAAAAGCCTCTTTGGTGACTGCCGTCCGTAACAGATTCTCGACCACCGTCTGTGCTAGACCAGCTGCCTCATCGACGCTGCACGTTGGGACCCGAGCACCCCGCACGTCAGACCAGTCGGCCATTAGTATCTGATGGGTAAAGAATTCCTCGACTTCTTCGATATGTGTGCGGTCCGTCAGGTCGTGAAATGCCACCTGCGGGACTCCCCCGGTACCGGTAGGCGCGGCCGGCGTCCGAGAGTGTCGTTCAAAGAGACCGTCGACGCCGTCAGCATGGCTTGGGGTTTGTTGTTGTTGATGCTGTTGTTGGAGCTGCTGTTTCTCCTGTTGCTGCCGCTGATAATGTTGATGGATACTGCCGTTTTGATTGTTGCTGAAGTTTTCATGTGCCTGGCCGTTTACCATGACCACTGGCGGCGCGGTAGGGGGTGCTGTCAAAGGTAGAGGCGGCGTTGCGAGCCGTACCTCACCTCCTACGCGCTCGGGGACCTGGAGAGATAGCCGACTTCGTTTCGCTGGTCGGGGCTGCGCATTCTCCTGGGTCGGAGAAGGCTGGCTAAGAATATGGACTGGTGGGGCTGACGGAGCTGGTGGTGGTGGAATTGTGGAGAGCCTGGTATGGGATGGCCCTGGTGACGGGTTTGTCCTAGTACTGGGTGTAATTGCGCTTTGAGATATTTGTTTGTCGGGGGTAGGAGACGGCAGCTTGAACGTGGGTGTCTGAACCTCTGATATCGCCGGGAATGCAGAAAAAGGGCCGTCCGGGTTGCCTCCACGGCTGATGGGCGGCCGGCCCCTGGTTTTGCCTGTTGACCCGGCACCACCGCTTCGCCATGCTGATGAGACAACCTTGGCACCATGACGCCTGCTTGTAGATCTCGGCTTGGAGGGCGTAATGGCCGACCTCGGTTCAGAGGGGTCGGCCCAAAACGAATTTCTTGTGATCGGTGTAAGGGCGGATTGAGGGTGCGGATACGCTGTTAGCGGCGTTTGAGCGATGTCGTTGCTGCTCCAGTGAGGTGCCGGTGGCTGTCCCATCGACGCATTGAGCCGCATTGGGTCTGGAGCGGAGGGAAACAGAAAAACGCTGCCTCTCCCATCCGGGTGAGCAGACCAAGGCTCACTGGCATCAGGGCGCGCACTCGGCGGATACTCGTCGTGCAGCGGTGACGGACGTTGAGATGGAGACTTGCCCGTCTCTTCGTCCTCGGGTTTCCTCCTTCCTCTTCGCGGCTTGATCTGGGGCAATAGCGCCCGTAGGGCCATGTCATCCTCGGCCGCGACGCCGTCTCGCCCCGTCTCGGCGATTGGAGTCGTCTCAAGGGGTATCTCGGTCCAGTATGGATGTGGACGATCCATGAGATACTCAAAGAACGCGTCGACGTGCATGGAATGCATCCATCGCTGGTAAAATTGTTAGGATGTCTGATACATGACGATTAGTACGTCCAAGGTCGGCGCTTGCTTACCTTCAGCCGAACGGCGTACTGTTGAATTTTCTGAGAGCTTTGCCCTTTCTCCTGGTCGGGGGGCTCAACGCCGAGCTTGAGTGCCAACTCAGCCCATGTCTTGAGTTCCTTCGTTTCAAGCTTCTTGATGAGCTCAAATAGGGTGAATGTGCTGAAGCTCTTTCCTCCACTCTTGGGCGGCGTCCGGAACGCCTCCCGAAGGGAAGCGGTCTCCGTATCCAGGGGGACCCCTGGGTTGCAATACATAACAAAGCCGATGTATGCATCCTCGATTGAAACAGCCGTGATATTTCTTCCCGGAAGTGGTCGGCGTGATGATGTTCGGGCAGATGCGGGCTCAATAGTTGTGGGAGATGCTGTAAACATGGGAGGTGGCGGCTGCTGCATACTTGCAATTCCCGCTCCGGTCCCAATCACGAGAGTCATTGAGACTCATACATAGGACTCTGGGAACTGATATGCCCTGCAAGCCAGGCTCCACGCACGGAGTGTGCTTAGGAGCCGTCTCTCGTCGTCGATAAGTCCGCAAGCCAGCCGCGCTCATTGCCCAGCCTTGCCGAGTTCGTTCTCAATGAGACTTGACCGCGAGTCTCAGTCGCTCTCACGACGTGCCGTTGCTACTCGAACCCCTCTTTTCCAGGTTGATAACCAGATGCAAAGTGGGCTCACACGTGTGATGCAGGCGCAGTGGTTGAGCTCGGTGAATGTTTCTCGCATAAATAAAAGCAAGATCAATTGAATATAAGTGTTGAAATAGAACGGGGGGTAAGAGGGCCAGCCATGATGGTCTCACGATGTTTCCTCTCCTCTGGGGATTTGAGATGCAATTCAGCCCAGCCCCCTGGAGTCGCGGGACGGGAAGTGAACCAAAAATAGACCGGCCAAGAGTACAGTGCCGGTAGGCGAAGGCACGGTGAAGCCACACTATGCCGCCGATATTAGAGCATGAAGTGATCCGACCTTCTCCCCATTTTCAGTCCCAAGGCCTGGGCCAAAGATGCAGATTGTCATTTTTTGCTGTTTGCCAAGGTGTGCAGTTAATATTCAATCATTCCCGTGCCCAAAGTACAACAGAGACTTGCCAAAGCTGCACTGTGTCAGGCTCAGCTAGCCCAATTAGGGCCTTGCGCATACTTGGGTTCTTGTGCAACTTGACTCGACTTGACCCTTGTTGGGGGTGGTTTGGGGGCCACGGTATGCGGCTTGAAGGCAGCCGCATCGATTTCCAGGCCTCCAGGGCAGACAAAGGGAACGACAGATTGGAAATAACCTGGGCTCTTGTTGGAGAAGGATGCTTACTGCGTAGGTCTTGCTCCCCAATTCCCCAGATTCCGGGTGGATATCCCCAAATGAAAGGGGCCTCAGCAATGCCTAGACTTTCATGTGTACGACCAGGCATCTTCACATGATCACAAGCGCTGGAGCAACAGAAGGCCCGCGCTGGCTGCACTTGCCGCGAACACCCGCGCCGACGAGTGACGTCGCGCCAACCGGCTGGACCCGTCGGCACCCGTTCGGCGTAGCGTGCCCCTCCACTCGTTTTGCCGGACCTCGGCTACAGCGCATCGACATCACCTGCGTTTAGCAGCAAGGGAGTGAGAAGACAAGACAAGACAAGAAGCGCACGTAATGGCGCGAACTTACTGCGATTTTGTTTCTACTAGACAAGCCATCCCCACGGCTCCTCGAAAGGCGTTCCATTACTCAGATATCCAGCTATCCTTTTTGTTCTCCTTTCCCGCTCACTGCGTGCATCCGTCAACTCAACCCGAGCTCCCCCCAACCCCCACCATCGTCATCATCAGCCACCCGCAACCATGTCGCAATCCAAACCCGTGATCCCTCAGAATGACAATGTCGCCCATGCCCTCGCCGGCGCGGGCGGCGGCATTCTGTCGATGGCGCTGACATACCCGCTCATCACGCTGTCGACGCGCGCACAGGTCGAGTCGAAGCGGGCCGAGACGGCTTTCCTGGCCGCGGTGCAGAAGATCGTGGCGCGCGAGGGCATCTCGGGGCTCTACTCCGGCCTCTCAAGCGCCCTGTTCGGCATCAGCGTGACCAACTTTGTCTACTACTATTGGTACGAGTGGACGCGGGCCTTCTTCGAGGCCGCCGCCGTGAAGGCCGGGCGGGCCTCCAAGAAGCTCACAACGGCCGAGAGCATGATGGCCGGCGCCCTCGCCGGCTCCGCCACCGTCATCCTCACCAACCCCATCTGGGTCATCAACACCCGCATGACCACGCGCAAGGCTGACGCCGACGAGGAGAAGCAAACCCTCCCGGGCGCCAACTTCGGCGCGAATAAGCCACCGCGCAAGCCTACCACCATCGGCACGCTGCTCACCCTCCTCAAGACTGAGGGCCCGCAGGCGCTGTTCGCCGGTGTCGTGCCGGCCCTAGTTCTAGTGATCAACCCGATCCTGCAGTATACGCTCTTTGAGCAGATGAAGAACTCGGTCGAGAAGAAGCGCCGAATCACCCCCACCGTAGCTTTCTTCCTGGGCGCCCTGGGCAAGCTCTTTGCGACTAGCGTGACATATCCCTATATCACGGTCAAGAGCCAGATGCACGTGGCTCGCCACGGCGAGAAGAAGGAGGGCGTGTTTGAGGCCCTCGGCCGCGTTGTCAAGGAGGAGGGCTACGCAGGGCTTTACAAGGGTGAGCCACCCCCTTATACTCTGTTCCCCTTGATTTGTGCGCCTGCAGACCATAAGACTGACAACCCTGTGATAGGTATCGGCCCCAAGGTGACCCAGAGTGTCATTACAGCCGCGTTCCTCTTTGCATTCAAGGACGTGCTCTACGAGCAGACGATCAAGCTAAGAGGCTCTGCGGCCAAGAAGGCCCTCGCTACATAAATACATTACCATCTTACGCAGAAATGAGAAGAAAGAAATATGGTTGGTTAGGTCTTTTGCCGCATGAAGAGAAACTAGCTCTCAATCGACACCACTATGCTACTGCTATCTATCGCAGTATGTGTAAGCTTGTTACTACTAAGGAATTCATCGAGGGGGAGGGGATCGCGAGTGTAGAGTTAAGCCTGGACCAGGTCAAGACGACCAAGCCGGGATGGAGCGTGCACATGTATATATGCAACTTTGTCGAGTCACTGTAGTTGTGTGTCCGCTGTTTGACTATCAGAGAAAAACATCTAGAACAGAAACCTAAAAATCTGCAGAACCCCAAGACCCAAGTCCCTCACCTGCGCTATGCCTACTGCTGACTTCCCACAGAATGCACACCCCTTCCGAGCACACGTTACTTTTTCTTTTCCGTGACCTTCGGCACAATCCACCAGTCGTGGTAGCATTTGTCAGGCCTCGGCACCTCGGCCACCAGCCAGACGTTAGCTTCATCGCCATGGGCCCCCACCGCTCGGCGCACAGCGGAAATGGCGATACTGGCTGCGATGACCGACTTCAGACAGCTCTTGTTGCCCGCAACCCAGCGCTCGTGAGCATTGACGGTGAAGGCTTCCTTTTCGGTGAGTTTTGTGAGCACTTCGTAGCCTTTGCGGGCACCGCCGACGGCGCGCTGGGCGTAGTCGAGTAGACTTGTCGTGCTGCTCTCAGGCTGGTCCGTTGCACGCTTGAAGGTCTCGTAGCTAGGTGGCTCTGGCAGGCTGATGGGGGCAAAGGGCTTCATCCGGATGTCATAGCGCAGCTCGTCAGAGCTGTAGGGACGGGGCGGGGCCACGACAAGACGCAGTCGGGCGAGACACGTGTACAGACATGCCAAGGCATCAGCAAGCTCCCAGGTCACAGCGGCATCCAGAATGGTGGCCCGGATGTACGCAAGTGAGCGAGCAAACTGGGTCTCCATAGCGGCGGTGAGCTGGTTATGGGCACGCAAGTCGCTGAAACGCTGGAGCATAAAAGCTTTGATGCGCTCGGCGTGTTGTGCGCGGGTCTTGGCTAGGTAGCTGAGATACCAGTACATGCCGGCCAGCTCGTCGGGCTGGTATGTCTCGAGCTCAAAGCCCAGTTGAACGATCCATTCCATCAGGCGCAGCTTGTAGAGGTAAGCCCACGAGGACAGCGGAAGAGAGTAAGCTGGTTCTGCAACAGTGCTAGTGAGGGTGGTCTGATAGTTGATTGGCTTCTCGTCCATCTGAATCTGGAGGAGCTGGTCGATCTCCTCAGCATCTAGTTGTACTGTCTCCCAGTCCTGGATCGAATGGCATAGTGTCCTACGGACACGACAGCGATTCTGGCAGAATGCCCGGAAGATGTCGAGGTACGACTGAGCAGCTCTCTGGCGGAAAAGCTCCATCTGGTAGGCGATGGCAAAACGAGCATCATGGGGAGCTTCCACATCGTCATTTGCAGGGTCCAAGAGGCGACTACATGGTAAAACGACCGTAGCGAGGTCATCATCGATAACGTGGCGAATGCTGAGATGGCCGAGGATGACCATATCCTTAAAGAGAAAATTCTGGAGAAGCGTCCGGATGTACACAAGTGGCTGAGGCTTTTGAGCCTGGAAGGTCAAGACGAAGTTCTGGAAGCGGAGCAGTCAGTCAATCAACCTCAAATACGATAAAAATACCAGAGGAGCAAAGCCTCACCAATAAGCTCTGGGAATCAACATAGTTGAGGACTTTGAGAACATCGATGCCGTCTGCAAAGAGCTTCTTGAAGTGTCCGTACGTTTCCTCGAAGCTAAGTTGTACAATGGGGCGTGGTGGCATCGTACTGGTAAGTCGGCGTTGTAGCTTTGTGCTGAAAGACTCCGGGACAGGTGTCCCCAAGTGGCGAGACTTGTTGATAGGCTCCCAGACTGCCTTCATCTGTGACCAGGGGAGGCTCAGCGACTCCGGGCTGCTCCGTAGCTCCGAGAGCTCGATTGCCCGGAGAAAGCCAGCTCTCAGCTCTAGCCTAAAGCTCAGAGCATCCGCCATTTCATCCAAGATCTTGGGCCTGAGAGTATGCAGTAGTCTGCGAGCCGCCATGATTTCATCACGGATCTCATCACGATCGATGTTGTCCAACAAAGACCGATGGTAGGTGTTTGTCACGAAGTCTTCCTCCTTCAGGGGCGAATGAGTGAGGTTCTTATTAGGGGGGGATGCTGGGGGAACGTACTTCATAGTAGTGCTCAAACTTGATGCGCTCATTAACATACCAACATGACTTGAGTAAGCCCAGGCAGTAGGCCCGGAGAACGGTGAACATGGGGTCTTGAGCAGCCTCACTGTCGGCGTCCCTAATAAAGTGGGCCTCATGGATGTTGGCGGGGGAGGGGTTCAGAATTGCTTCAATGTACACATTGGTGAGCAGTGTCTGTGATAGGGGGTAGCCAAGATGCCACGCCATCTGCCCTGGTCAGCTATGCTACATCGAGCACCCTGCCAACAGTAGCAAGAAGGCAGCACGGATTATGACATACCTCTAGGCACAGGAGCTGGTCAATTATGCCCAAAACCTCACTGGGGAGCAGCGGCTTGGTAACATCGTAATCGTCGTCTAGGGACTCGCTAGGGGCTAGACATCCGCTATCCATCTTAGGATCCATGATCTAAAAGCTCGGCTGTCAATTATCTGCTCGGTACTCCCGGGCAGTCACACACGTACCTCGAGAGCCCCAACGGACTCAAAGAGCGTAAAGTAGCCATCCTTGATCAGCTCACCAGGCTCCAACGCTTTGCAGATGCAAGGGTCAGCCCGAAGTCACTCGTGAGATATCGACCCGGAATACTCACTCGCAGCGGCTGACAAAAACTTCTCGGTGATGTCGGTAGCAACAACACCCTCGCTGGAGATCATCGGGGGCGGGGGTTGTTCGTCCGGGGCGTAATCGTGATGGTTGATGGACAGCCCTGTAAACTCTGGCAAGGTTGGGTGCCTATCGTAAGCGGCAGCTCGGCAGAATGGAGAATGGCTTCGAAACGCCGGCGTCACAGCAGTGAAAAAAGAAGCGAAAACAAGACCTACCTTTCGACACATTAAAATCGTATTGCGACATCGTTCCCTTCTTATTCTCGTGTTTCCGCACTTTCTTTCATTTATGCATGAATTGTCATCGCTCTTTCAGGAGACACCGTCGGATATAGTCGTCCAAGCATTCGCTGCGATCGTGTTGAAGATGCACCCACGCTTGCGCGAGCTCCCGTTCGAGATTGCTGATGTTGGTGGGTAGCCGTGACCGATGAACCTGCCCCCTGGTTTGCAATCCTGCGAGCAACTTGAATGATAGATCGGGTAAAACCATTAACTCATCAATCGTGCACGCGAATTCATGGTCTAAGGAAGTAGAGCGCAAATGTCAAGTTGGAAATTTAAAGTGCTGTCTTGCATCGAGGTTCAGTTGGGGGCGACCCCTAAACGACTAAATTATAGGTATCGGATATGCCCGACGGGCATCTTCGTGTTGTGGAAGCTACCCGACTTCTGCTCACTATGTCATGGTTAACGCTCGTTCCTGCGTTAATTATTTTTCTATTGTACCGCCACCAGTATGATACAGTTTTGACGTCTACAGGCGAGCAGTCGATGGAAGCGTTTTGCATTCGCGAGTCCGCCCCGGTCCATCTGTCCCGTCGCCTCTCTGTCCGCACCAGACAACTTCAACACATCCCCACACCAGCTCCCCCCTCTGTCGCAGATGCTTAGGATGACGATTCGTTCGCCTTCGCAACATAGGAGGCGGCGTTGGCGTTGGCCAAGCTCGAGAGCTCGCTCGGCTTGCCGTTCTATTCAGTCGTGCGGGAATTAGCCGTGTCCTCCCCTTCCAACAACACATCGCCAACAGTCCTCCCTCCCCTTCTTCTTGAGGAAAACTTACCGTCCACTTGGCAAATCGGAGCTCCATCTCGCCTCGGCGCTCAGCTACGAGTCTCTTATCCTCCTTCAAGCTGCGGCGCACGACGCGGGCAGCGACCGCGAGGTAGCGGTTGTAGCTGTTGTGTCGAACCCCAAATCGTCAGTAACTCGATTCCCGCCTCAAGCGTGTAATGCTTCCACGATGCTCCAAAAGCACAATTGACGCGAAATGGCATCCCGAGGATTTGCAATTGACTCACGTAAGACCTGCTTGTTTCCACGCGAACGTCATTTTGAGGAGCAGTTGGAGGTGCTTGCGGTGACCTTGTCAATTCGGTTTTGGAGAGGATCCCATAACTGGCGGAAAAGGTCACGAATGGAAGCCGAGAAGCTCCGTCAGCTCCACATCACGTGACTAAATCTCCGACACCTATGCGGTTGTCCACATTATGCAACTATTGGATGATACAGAGTACATTTCATCTCATCTCAAGGCAGGCGTCTTTTACTGTACAAACGGAATTACTTTGCAAACGAGTCAATGTTAATCTACACAACCAGTCTCACCAGGTCACCCTCGTATGTACTTCCCCCGAGTACTCCAGCCTCCCCGGGTTTTGTGTCCATGTGTTAGTCGCAGGAAGAAAGTGTGTTTTTAAGTCTAGAGGTTGCTATATGCACAAAGGACGAGCCGCGAGTCTTTTCGACAAGGGCCTGGCGGGCTGATGCTGTTGATACATTTTCCATTCCATTCTCCAGCAAACTCCTATACCGTGAGGCCAAGAGAGTCGGCGAAAGGCAGCACGAATAAGTCTCCCACTGACGCAACCGACGCCTTGCCCTCTAACAGAGTCTTTGCCGCCTAGTAAAGTTAGTTTAGTAAATCGTCAAAATATGTGATTGGAATCCACACTTACAGCCTTGAGCTTATCGCCCGTTACAGACTCCAACGACTTGAGTCTCTCTGTGACCTGCATGGGCTGACCGCCACTGATCAAGTTCGCGCCAGCATGAACAAGACCTGCCCCGCTGGTTTCACTCATCGAGAGAAGGTTGAATCTTGCCTTGGCGATAGCCTTGACGACATCCTCTTGGGCAACGCCGCCATCGGCGATACTCTTGAGAGCCTTGACAGACTCCTCCGCAGCCTTCCGCACGTCGACCGATGAGCCGCTGATCTGGATGGTGAAGAGGCCAGCATCGGAGTAGGCGAAGTTGGCAGCATGAGCGCGTGCGCCGGGCGCAGAGGTGACAGCCTTGGAGAGAAGGCTGAAACCCGGTGACCACTTGATGTTGGATTCGCCGCCTAGCAGGCCAACGAGAACGGCAACTTCGGGCTGGTTGGCGCTAAGCGAAGCACCGGGGAAGGCAATCACCATAGCGTTGCTACCAGTCTTAGCAATTCTGGTCTCGCCACCGTAGTACTTGGAGGCAGATCCGCCAAGCTTGTGTTCGTCCTCGGCGCGGACGTTCTTGAAGAAGGGCTCAATCCACTTGGACAGGCCGGTCTGGCTCGCGCCATCAGCCACCACGGCAATGTTGGACTTGGTATAGGCTGCTTGAGCAAACCCGGCGACATTTTCCTCGTTCAGATACGATCCTACCGGAGTGCTAGGGGTCGGGTAGAGAGGGGTACCAAGACCAGTGTGGAAGGCGACAGAGTGGGCGGCATCGAGGGCGATAGCGGCAGCATCAACCTGAGATTGCTTGTAGCGGATGATACCCTCGACCTCCTCGTGAAACTCGTGGGCTATAAGACTATGTGAGCGCGGCCTCTCTTGATGATGACAGGCAACTTGACGCACTGGTGAATCTCGTCTCGGAGATAACCTCGGCAAGGAGCTCCGTGAAGTACGGGAGATCCTCGCGGAGGAAGTTGGCCTGCAAGACCAGGGCTTCCCGGGTGTGGTAGGCAGTCAATTGGCCACCTAGAAGCTCGGATTCGCGGGTGATACGGAGGGCGGAACGCTTCGTGGTGTTCTGAGCACGGAACGCAAATTAGCTCATCAAGCTCTAAACACGCGCCAGCTGCCGCAGCACAAGCTATTTCAACGCTCAATTGACGTGCCTTGAAAGCAAATTCCTCGAGTCCGACTGTCAGACCAGGAAGAGCCTCGTAACGGGTACCAGCCTTGGCGATGATAGCCAGGCGTGTGGTCGGGCCACCGTCGTCTCTCGCGGCAACCTTGACGCCAGCGATGTTTGTCGGCTCATACGATACTTTTTCGGAGGCTGCAACGGCGAACCCGCGCTGCGCAATCTTGGCAGCACCGCTGCTGCGAAGAGCCAGCTGGGTGCCCCTCGACAGAGCCGATCGGGAGATCATCGTAGGGGGGCGGTGTCGTCAATTGACTGTCGAAATGTTCGCGGCCGGCTGCTTGAGGGAGCTGTTCACAAGCGATTCCGAAAATTCCCTGGTCCAGGTCCGACCTTCCGGCTCTGGCCTGGCAGCGGAAAAATACCTCTGCCGTATTGTAACCCTAACCCTGCATCGGCGACCTCAACATACTGGGTCATCATTGATCTGCTAAACGTCCAACGCTTGATGAACAATGTTCGGTGCCATGCTTCTGTGCTAAATACTGTAGAGATTCAGCTGTAAGAACGTCTTATGTATTGGAAAATACGATGGTAATCTTCCTCCTGTTTACGGAAAACACAGGCTTTCTATCTGACCACCAATCACAGTACGGTGTCCCAGTTCCGTGACCCTACCGTTTTAGAAGGGGACGTCTGTCTTTAGCAGGTGCTTGATTGTGGGGAGCTTGCATGCAGCTAACTTCGAACGCCCCGCGGGACCCGCCACCCTTGCCTCTGGAGCCCATGACTCTCGACGTTGCGACAGCCAAAAAAAATTGTCTAGAAATTTGTCCCCCACCAAGGCACTTCCACAACCTTATGTGGTATCTCAATGACAACTCGGTAGCAATTGTGGCAGCTCTAGAGATAGTGAGAGGATCTCTAGAAGCCAAACCTCGACGGGCAACAAAGCATTCTTACTATTGCAATGCAGGTTGTATGTAGACCACACTGTCGCATGCCCCATCCCCCACGATGCCGCAGTGGCACATGCTGACGATCCGGAATTCAGACACAGAATGTGGCAGAGCTTTGTGCTCTGCTCATCGATGAGCTCCATGGCGAACTCCCATCGGTATGATAGTCCCGAACGATCCTCGAGAGTAGCTCCTCCAAGCTGCCGCATCGGTCGCTAATAAATGCTCAGAGAATATTCGCGGTGCTCCTCAACAGAGGCAGATCGTCGCTCCCCCAGCTCTGCCAGTATACCGGAATGAACCCCCTTCAGCTACGACATGGAGTCGCTGTTCTCTTGCAGCACAATCTGCTCTACTTCCAGGTCGACGACGGTCACGCAGTCTACGAGGCAAATGCAGAATTCGCATATAACTTGGTGCGGGCCGGAAAGATTTTGGAGATGATCGAAACCTCATTCGGGGCTTCTGCAAAGGATGTCATGCAGAGTCTTATTGTCTCTGGCCAAACACGGGTCTCGGACCTTGTTGCTGCATACCAGGAGAAAATCGAGCATCTAAATGCGATCACGAAACCAGAGGACGACGAGGATTTCCCGGAGCTCAAAACCAATGGCGTCAACGGAAACACCCACGCCGCCAACAAATCCGACTCTCTGGTCAAGAGCACGGCACAACTCAATTCGATCATTTGCCGCCTTGTGGAGGCAGAGCTGATTGACGTCGTCCATGCGAAAACATTCCAGAGTTCGCAGGACGTCCTCAAAGCTGTGGAGAAGGAAGTCACCGACAAGTACTTCCCAGCCGGAGTGAAGGGGGGGCGAGGGAAAATTGAGTATCAAGAGAAGATGTCCGAGGCGTTGCGCAAGGTTCGCAGTGAATCGAAATCCCTCAAGCGCAAGCTAGAGCAAAACGGCACAGCAGCAAAGAGACGCAAGATATTCGCCGGCGTTGGGGTATCGAATGGGGCGTCCAATGGAGCATCGAATGGGGCTCACGACGAAGACTTAGACCCTGCTCTGGATGTAAGTGTTGAGGATAGTTCCTGGTGCCATGATGCTGACAACTCTTCAGCCAAAACAAGTTATCCGCATTAACTATGAGAAGTGTCTCGTCGACCTGCGCAACCGCCGACTTGTGCAATTCGTGTCAGAAACAATCGGAGAGACGACCTCTTATGTATACGGTATGTTTCTGCGCCTCTTAACGAAGCAGCTGCCGCGCTGCCGCTTAGATCCTACGATGGATATTACAGAAGACGGCAACGAAATAGACCCGCGAGCTAGGCCGATTACGACGGACGAAATTCTAGACAGTCTGAAGACCTCGGTCGATCTTTCGTTAGGCTTCGGAAAGCCGTCTATGAAGGAGGTCTCGTCCAAGGCGGCCGAGAAAATAATGGAGCAACCACCAAAGCCGAAACTTTTTATTGCAGAGGCCGAGGTTGATGGCGACGCGAGTGCGGACGAATCAGAAGACGGTTCCAGTGAGGAGTCCGGCTACGATTCCGATTTCAAAGACCACTCAGCGCCGGCGGCCAATGGCACCAAGGTCAAGTTCGAGGATGGAGTTGCTACACCCTGGCAGCGAATGGGCCGTCCAGGGCAGCTGCGACAACATCTCCTTTTGCTCGCGGAGAGTACCCAGTGCTTTATCCGACACTGTGGACAAGACGAGTGGACAGTGGACTTTGCTCCTCTGATGCGCAACCTCCGAGAAGCCGAGTTGGACGCAGTGATCGAAAGGACATCGGGCAGGCAAGGCCTACGCCTCGTCCGCATTCTGCGGGCAAGGGGCAAACTGGACGAGAAAGCGCTGATGAATACTGCACTTATGCGGAAAGCTGAGGTGCAGCAAAAGATGGTGGAAATGCAGAGGGCAGGATTTGTCCAAATCCAGGAAGTTCCTAGGGACAACAAGGCAGATGTCAAGAAGTCGTTCTTCCTGTGGTTCTGCGATGTCGACAAGACCTACATAAAGTTGACCGACAACACCTACAAGAGCATGGTGCGATGCCTGCAAGTGCTTGAGGTGCTCCGGCAGAGGGAGAAGGATGTCTTGATGCTGACAAAGCGGACGGATGTCAAGGGAAGGGAGAAGGACGTCATGAGAAAGGAGTACTTTGACAGGTATTCTCGCTTCCAGGAGAACGAACGGAAGCTGTTCGCGCAGGTCATGAGGCTAGACGACTTTGTTGCACTGCTGCGGGACTTTTAAGACGGATGTGGTCTTTTGGAATCATGGACCGAGAAATATTGCATCGCTGAGGCGTTTGGGGGAAGGACTCATTGTTTTTGGTCGGTGATGGCTTTCATGGAGCATGTATGTCCCAGGTTGGGACTGGATGGGAATGGGATCGTCCAACTGACTATTGCAAGCACTGATATCCCCTAGATTTTAGTATCCCGTCAAATTATGGGAGAGAAGAGTCATATGTAATGGTTCTCGCCAAACTGTCCTGCCGTGCGCTTTTCGCTCCTGGCAGGGTGCCGAATTACTCAGAGCTTGATGCTGCAAGTGGGATGTCTTGGTAACGTGCGGACCCACTAACTGATAAGGCTGCAGCCATCTTCAAGAAAGCCGATAAAGCATGTCCAGGGGTCTAACGCCGCAGTCGGACTAAATTTTTGACCCAAAATTTCCCGCGATTGCGCGCTGCATCTGTGAAGACCAATCTAACTCTCGCCGTCGCTCAACTTGCTTGCCTCCGGACCCGACTGTCAACACCCTCCTCGACCCGCAGCCCACATTCATTCATTATCACTTCGTCTTATACCAAACAGCAAAGATGTCCCCACCAACGGCTGCAGGTCACAAGGAGTCTAATCTGGCGAGACTGTTGGGTTCCGGTATGGTGGATTGATGACTCTTCTGAGGCGACTGGCACTGACCTTGAGATTCTGAGAACAGGCTCGGCAGGTATTGCCGAATTGGCTATCTTCCACCCCGTATGTGCTGCTGGAGATGGCCAATGGTTCCATTCTGGAATAAGGAACAGCTGGACTGACCACTCAATTAGGTCGATACGATTGCGAAGCGGTTGATGAGCAATGAGACGAAGGTGCGTTGCGCGCATACGAACCAACTGATTGGGGGATCTCTGGGCTGACAGGCGTGCGACATAGATTGCCAACATAACACAGCTGAAGACCGTCATCTTCAAGGACAAGGCATCGGCGACGGTGGGGAAGAAGTTTATCTCGCTCTTCCCGGGTCTCGGATATGCGGCGGGGTACAAGGTCAGCGGGATGTCCATATGTCGAAGAAAAAAAGGGGAATTGCTAACGCGGGCTGCGCAACTAGGTCCTCCAGCGAGTATACAAGTACGGCGGCCAGCCGGTTGCGCGCGACTACCTCGGGCAACACTACGGCGACAAGTTTGAGAACGCATTTGGCAAGAAGACGGGCAAGGCGATTATGCACTCGACCGCCGGAAGGTGAGACCTTAATTCATTTCAGCAAAGCTCCAATGGTGTGGGCGTTTTCGTGAGTGTGAAGAAAGAAGAAGACCACCACTGACACTCCGGCGCTATAGTCTTATTGGTATCGGCGAGATTGTCCTTCTCCCGCTTGATGTCCTCAAGATCAAGCGTCAAACAAACCCCGAGGCTTTCCGTGGGCGTGGCGTGTTGGCGATCGTCAAGGACGAAGGCTTCGGTCTTTACCGTGGATGGGGCTGGACGGCAGCGAGAAACGCACCTGGCTCTTTCGCCCTCTTCGGTGGTTCCGCTTTCGCCAAGGAGTTCCTCTTCGGCCTCGAAGACTACAACAAGGCCTCGTGGTTCCAGAACTTCATTGCCTCTATTGCCGGCGCCTCAGCCTCGCTCGTCGTCTCGGCACCACTCGATGTCATCAAGACGCGCATCCAGAACCGCAACTTCGATAACCCCGAAAGTGGCTTCCGCATTCTGACCAACATGGCGAAGAACGAAGGCGCCGGTGCCTTCTTCAAGGGCCTGGTTCCTAAGGTATGCCGTGTATCTCATAATTCCCTCTATACCCAGATGACTGACATGTGCTGCAGCTCCTCATGACTGGCCCCAAGCTGGTGTTCTCTTTCTGGCTTGCACAGACGCTCATCCCGGCGTTTGATATCGCATTCAAGAAATAAATGAATATATGCCGTTAAGTTGCATGGGACAATGATCGTGCGATCTTGTCGAGAGCAGGGTGCCAGACGATATTCTGGTTGCTCATAAACGTTCCCCTATACGTAATTCTGGTAGCCATCTAGGCTCCCTAGATGCGTGGGGCGGTCAATTCATGGCTGGCGTTATGGTTGTCATCATGGGTGGTAATCTCACTAAATCTAGCGCAGGCGTCCAGCGCTCTTCTGGGTTTTAAATTTCCGGGATGGAAAAGGGTGACAGTGGGCAAAAGAGCCAAGGGGGCGTTGGAATCTTTGCTCGGCGGCATCTTCTCTCGAGAATACCAGTTAAATAGGTCCCTTATAATAGACTCCAATCCCTTCTCACGAATCCTGTAAATTCTAGGTCTACAAGGATATAGAGTCTCGTGCTACAACTCTCTATCGTCATATCTCGTCACCACCGAGCGCAAGATGACAAAACATCCAAGCACACAGCTGCTACCGCCAGAACTTGGAATGCGTGTAGTACGCTGTACTCTCCTGTCGCGAAACCTGGATTTCACCAGTCCAAAAAAAGTGTGGCGCACCCAGTGGTATATCCCATCTCCCGGCATCTCTCTGCACCTTCTGGTACGCCGTCCTTGTCACGGCTCTAAACTGTTTGATCGCCGCGATGACATCGAGCATACTTGCAAGTTCTTCTTTTCGGGGTTTATTCGTTGTAGTAAACCTCATCATGGCGTCCCAAGCCGCGCCGAAAATATAAGATCCGGACGGTACCCCAGCGACAACATGGCACGGCGTCGCCGGCTCTATGCGGTGTTGCAATTCGGCGTTCTTGGCAAGGCGCGTATACTCATCAACAGCTTTGTGGGGAGTTGGCTCGCCACTACCAACCCAGACCAAAAGTTCTTTGCCGTACAGCGTCCTTCGGAGGAATTGGTCCCCAGTAGGCGCGCTTAGGAGGAGGGCTTGCAGTCGGTCCGATTTTTGCGTCAGCCGATTCAGCAAGTCAGAGGATCCCACCTCCGATGCCGATACCCGTCTGGTGTCTGGGGCCGTCCAGCCGCTCCCGTCAAAGGAGCTATCGATCTCCTCGAGCTCTTGGCTTGGGTCATGCTCAAATTCGAGACCGAGCTGCCTCAGACCTGGTAGTGTCTGCGGCTGGTAACGGGTTGAGGCCTTCGCATCCTGGACTGCGCGTTCCTGGAGAGAGGCAAGTTTTAAGAATTGAATCAAGTTCTTAATTAGTGGTCCCGTAGAATATCTGGGGATTTTGGTCAAGGTCAAAGACCGGAGCCTGGGGTTCATGTCAGGCGTAAATGCCTGAGGATATGTGTGCTCAGCTCGGGGTAGAAGAAACGTTTCAGCGGCCCACGAGCTCACCATTGTCGGCACACGCTCTGACAAATGGTCTGTTTCAATCGACAGAATTTGCGTAACGAGAGAATGATGGATACGTAGAACTTGGAGGTTTGATGAGAAGACCGGTCGAAAGAGGTGCGCAGCGCCCAGAATCCCCGCAAGTTTTGTACCAGGGGGGAGAAATCCAAGAAGAGAGTCGGGGGGGATGTGGAACAACATAGAGTCGCACTCGAAGTGTTCCAAGTGCCCCGGCGCCGATTTTACGAGCTGTGATATACAGCAGGCAGAGACCATATTTTCGTTGAGACGGAGATGAGTGATGCCGCCCTTACTTTGACATACTTCAGGATCGTGATGTTCGGTCAACGAGCTAGCACCCCCAGACGAATGTTCCGTAGGGTTGGTAAGCGCTTTCTTGATCGAGGTGGCAGAGTCGCTTGAAGCTTTTGTGAGTCCATTCATGCGACTGGTAATAACTAGGTTTTGTGTGTTAATGTAGCTCGGGGCGTCGACGACGTATCTGTCCGGATGGTTGAACGTGGCACTCCATTCAGACTCTTCAACAAACAAGAACTGGCCATTCCGATCCAAATTCTGGGGATCTCGAAGACTCCCTTCCACGGCAGACCGGGTTGCGTTTTTGTTGGTGATAATTCTGAGATTTCCTACAGGGAAGGTCAAAGAAACTGCCTTAAACGCTTCATCAGTGAGGGAGTTTCGGCCCAGATCCACGCTCCAGAGCTGTTGCCTGAACGAAGTGAAAAGAAACTCTGCCCCTGAGTCGCCCATCCCGTGCCCTTGTATCTTGAGAACTCGAAGCCTTGGTAGGAATTCAGGCCGAATAGTCTGCAACAAAGATCTGGTCGTACCGATCTCGGGGATGTCGGAAATGTCTAAATAGACAAGATTCCGAAAGTACGGAGACGTGAAGAAGGACGCTTCAATCTTGGCCTGGCAGCCGGATATGCTTAGCAGGAGAGGTAACTCGACACCTAGGCCAGCATCATTGCGCACTAAAGCATTCGGGTTGACCTCGGCGTGGCTGTCGACCAGAATGCAACGGAGCTTTGGAAGTTTCGACGACAGTTGGCCAAGGGTGTCCGTGACACTCCTCGCGTCAGTGTCCAGAGAGAACTCGTCTGAATCCGCGGCAAAGCCCCGTAAATCCAGGGACTGCACGAGGTTCCGGACACTCGGCCGGGTTGCATCAAGCCAGTTGCAGACAAAGTCCCAGTACCAGTCTAAATCTACGGTATCAAGTCAGACTCAAATTTCAATGAGCGCGAATGGTGAGATGGTTGGCTAACTATTATCGACATTCCGCTGGAACTGGCGAACGATCGTGATGGGATCATTCCAGAGCAGCGGCGCAAATTGATGATAGAAACGCCTCGAGACAAGGCAAAGGCTCGCATAGTATCGAGGCAAAATATATGGTGCAACAATTTGTAGCCAATCCGCACGCCGCGTGGCCTCGGCGTAAGAGGGCGGAGGCAGTGTTGACATATTTTTCGTCTTCGTCCGTCCTCGAAACAGAGCTCACATCACTTGGCGTGAGGGTCGAGAGGCCGGAGCAAGAAGAGCGATTGAGGGAGATAGCAGGTTATCCATTTTCAGGATGGAATCACCGCAATCAGCGCCGCTGGTCATGCGTCAAGTATCGGCCATAGGAAGGATCTCCGGGTGAGTGGCTTAGCAAAAAGAGAGGGTGTTGAGAAGGCACTCACGGGGTCTCGGTCGGCTACCACGTGCCGGTTTGTTGCTTGGCCATCAAGGAACCAATGAGAATCTCAGTGATCAGATCGGCCAAACCACACACTCACAGTCCGTTCACTGCCGGATTTCCCCCACAAACCGTTGGCGGACTGAAAAGTCCGCATTGAGTCGCTCGCAGATGACGATCTCCGGTTGTTTCTCTCATGAACCAGGCGTGGTGTTTTGATGTGGGATGAGACAAACTGCGCCTTGACCGTTGTTAACGGCCACTCCGCCGCCACCAACCAACATGACGTGCCAGATTGAGTTTTGGGTCTGGAGGCATGAGGCATGCCATTTGGTCCAAGATCTGGTTGCCAACACGAGCACTCAAAAGTCAAATGACCGCCAGATCATACCAGCTACCTACTTTCAATCAAGAATATATATGGGTCTTCATCGGCCAAGTACACGTACCGACCACAACATCTCCGGGGTATGAACACAACCAACCTCGCCAAACTCCCGCCCATCTGATGGATGCGTCGCGGTGATGGTGAAGGTAAACCCATTAGATGGAATGCCATGAAACGCCGAGACCTCAAAAAAGAAGCCGAGGATCTGAGAGCCCAGATGTCTTAGATGCACCATTATCTAACTGGTTACCGAGAAGCCTTTAGCGTGGTCAGTGACTGTCTCAACTTGATAGGAAAGTGGCTCGGGCACCGACATGTCTTGGCCAAGATAGTGTCTTGCAACCTGTGTCTATCTATTGTGGATACATACATCAAAGCAAAGCAAGCAGCAGCCGTGTAGCACCTGCCTTGAATGTCTGGTCGTCTTTACCCACTCAATTAGAGTACAGGCGAGCTGCCATTGATCCTCCGATTTGACCGGACCGGGTTAGACGAGGCACCCTGCAGTCCTCTGGACGATTCTGTCTTCCAACAAGCCTACCTCCCTACGATGCCAGTTTTGACTCAGGGGGAGGGATGCCACTACATGGGGACTGTCTCGGCCTTAACCCAGACACCCGGAATGCTTATTTGTCCTACTGGCCGTGTCGCCTCTCCACACCCAAGGCTGGTTTGTCGTCGATGCGGCTCTTGATTTTGGAGAAAATAACTGAGGTTAGCCAAGAAAGCTCGAATGCCAAATTAAGTGTGTTCATTGCACAGTTGTAAGATTTGCACCCATAAGTCCATGCAGGAATTATTCAGGTTACTATTCTCTTGTGTACCGAAGTAAATGGATGTTGCCACACATATCATACCTAAGTATATTCCCCTCTTCCCTAATGCTATACCCATACAGGAGCAACAAGCTTCTAACACCCTGATCTTGGCAAGAGGAATTAATGTAGCACATTACCCCACTGATTGGGCTCCGTATCACCCCGTCAGACTAACGACTCTTTTGAACCTTTGACTTTGATAATTGCCGAGACCTCGTGCGCTTCTTATCCTCTGCAATCGCTTTTGCGGCACCGGGCACGTATTTCACTCTGCCTGATTTCCGTTCGTCCGCGTGCAGCTTTTCGTGTTGGCGCCTGTTGTCCGTCCGGTTGAATAACTTGTCGCAAAAATGACATTTGAAGACGTCGCCCTTGTGCCCACTGCCCGCTGTTAGCTAAACGAGCCAGCAAGCCGACGTCCCCGGCGGGGCGGGCTTTCACTTACGAGGATATATGCCTGACCAAGTGCTCCTTCTTCTGGAATCGCTTCGTGCAGCCGACCCAGTTGCAGAAAAACTTGTCATCCGAAATCTTCTCCACTGGGAGGCCGTCCATCATGACAATCTTGGGTTCCTTCTTTGTTGGCCTGACACGCTCCCGCATTGGAGACTCTTGCTGGATGTGCTGAAGAGCTGTGGTCCTCTCCTTGGCTGTATCAAAGAGTCGTCTCCGACTGAAATCGTCTGGTACGAAGGACAGTGGCGTCTTGCGTTCGTGCTTTACTGCGGTAGGGTGTTGGAAAGGGCTCTGCTGTTTTTCGAAGCTGATAGGGCTCTCCGGCTGTGCCCACATTGCCCACGTTTCCCAGCTTTCGCCCACCTGGGCAGACCTCATTGGCGTCAGCGGTAATGGCGAGGGATCCAGGGCAGTCGCAAAGGTGCAAAAGTCCAAGGACTGAGAGGGTGTATGTGGGTTGGCTTCGCTACCATAGGGAAGACTAGATAACCCCAACTGGCTTCGGGATGGCGTGGCGAGAAGGCGAGGCTGAAAGAACCCGCAAGAGTCCTCGGGCTTCATGTCGATTTGGAAATATGCTGACATGGCAGAAGATGGGGGTGTGAGATCGAAGGAGAACGGGTCGACCGAAGAGGTGAAAGATGTGTCGATGTTCATCCCGTCACATCCAGGAGGTGTTGAGCGCCCAGAAGTCGGTGTATACGGGCCAAAACTGGCGTCCGATGAGAAGCTGCTGGTGCTGGAAGGGGGATATCCCATGACATGACTGTCGAAGCTAAACCCCTCAGCGTCGCCAAAGTCGGATTGCATATTTCCAATCCTTAGGCGGGTGAGTTCCATGCTGCAACGTCTTGACGGCAATGGCTGGCGAACTTGATGGATAAATAAAAAAGGGTTGATGCTAGGATTGGATCTTCACACCGAGGAAGACCGCATGAGGGGGAGGGGTCAGTTATACAAGACCGCGAGCAGGATCGTCAGCACGGGTTCCTTGCGGTAAGATAGAGATAATCAGGACGGCTGTTAACGAGAACATAGTGTCCCAATATAAAGGGGGGACGCGACAGAGAAGAGCCGTGGCCAGGAATGTGCCCACGCGAGGCGCGAAGGGGAGAAGAGTGGCGGCTTCGCACATCTGGAGGACCTAGCCCAGGGGCGACACGAGGGAAATGGCCGAGAAGAGTGCAGTGCGGCTACGTTGTTCCACACGGTGGTCTTATTCCTCGCATCATGTACCGCAGACGCCCAAGGGCCACGATGTGCTGAAATCGAGAGGGTGCAGAGGCGATGGTCGCCTCACCGATAGAGCCATCATGAGGTAGGTACTAACTGATGCGAGCCTTGGACTCGCAGCAGTACCAACCAGAGCCACGAGCGCCTTCAACGCCAGAAGCAACCGCTCTACCCAAACAAAACGGCGAGTATCGGGTACGAGTGGGACCAGCTTGGATTCAAACCGTGGTGTGGTGGGGCCGCATGGTCGAGGAAGAAGCAACTGCCTGACGTTGAAATCGGGCCAAACAACCCCGGGGGGGAACCTACATCGGCTCGTTCTCGACAGCTAACGGGTGTTGGAATGGTGACGCTAGCACAAGGAGACGGACTAGTGGAATGAGGGGCGCCCGATCTTTCTAGCGGGGCAAGTTGAGCCGCCGCTGCTTGAGACAGCACTGCTCGATCGACGACACTTGTCGCAGGAAAAAGGCCGACAAGACGGACATTCCGACGCGAGGCTCCAAACCAGGACGAGGATCGCCTCAGCGGGAGAGGCAGACACCGAGTTCCAGTTGACTTCGCGCCCCCATCGATGCGGGCATCGCGACTATGCCTTCTCGTCTCGTTCAGGTACGGCAGGTTGACGGTCAGCCTGACAACCTAGGAATGGAACCCCAGTGGGTGCGCCCCTGTCCGTTTGGGTCAAACCCCGGGAAGCGTGGTAGAGGAATAAGAAAATATTGGAAAAAAAGAACAACAAAAATGCACGAAATGGATGTGCGTCAGCCAAAGCTGCAAAGGTGGTGGGCAGATCATTGCGATTGTCGTGAGGGTGATGGGGCTGGATGCTCTCTCGGCGAATCCAGGTGCTTGGAAGCAGAGCAGGGTGGGCAAAGCTGAGACAGACCTCACTAACTAGCTTGCTAGCTTTCGAGGTAGGAAGGAGCTTGGACCACATAGCCTGAGGCACTAAGGGCAGGAGCATTAGGCAGAACCGTGCGAAAGCTTAAATCGACCTCACAATTTTGAGCTTGATACTGTTTGCGCTGCGCCTGGGGCACGTCGCCAAGAAGAGCCCCAGGTCGCACCCAGCTAGATGTCGCTCCTTCGTTCTATCACTTTGCTGGACACCATCTATACCTGGGAACGAGCGCAAAAATAGCACAGCAACAACCTGGTAAGTGATGCAACGAGCAAACACTCAACCGTTTTGGCTATGGTCTCCTACAACCGAACCCTTCTGTGCCTTCTTCCCGAATGCTGCCAAACACACCCACGTCGGCAGTCGCATTTCCAACAGACTGAGGTTTCCCCAGGGGGCACCTTGGTAGAAATTGTTCCGCAGTCGTTCATCGCGATGGCTTCCACAGCAGCGGAAACTTGATACCTGGGCGGTAGTTTATTTCCTTCTTCTATCTGAAAACCGTGACGTCTATCTGAACCAAAGATTCTGAGCACAGTCGATCAAGGGCTTCAAAGTTGTCGTTGCGGAGATTACACCGCAACAGCGCCCTACACAGTCCTAGAGGGATTGTGTGAGGTTTTCAGGCGTCAGGGCGATCATGCGATAGTCCTGGAGTGTATTCCAGTCGAAGCGGCTGGCGTCTCCCTCATCCATTGCTTGGCGATTCGGTGATGGCGTCTGTCAACCGCGCTAACTCTCCCCAATTCGCAGCCACCAACCACCATCCGACCTGTGTGACTCTCCCGCTATGACTTGATTTGCCAGACACGAATTCTGTCCAGCGGGGGATGTGAGCGCCCCATCGGTCACACCAAAACCGGTCTTAGCGCCAATATCTTGACAAACACTGTCATAAGCTCGCGGCCTCCAAGCAACCCAGGCTGAAGAATGGCATGGCAATACTGTCACATGCGAAAATGGGCAGCCTCGATCTTGCCCACAACCTCATTCATCACGGCTATTGGCGGCGTGGGCTGGATCTGAACTATTGGATCTGGCGGCGCATCTGATCTTGTGTGGTATTCATTTGCCTCGCCGGTATTTACTTGCGCAAGGTTGCAGCGCCTATCCTTGTTCCTGCAGGAAGTCAAATTCAGGTTACGTATAGCTAAACACAATGGATCTCCCGGTCTGTGTGGTCTGTGGGATGCAGATCATTGCTTGCAGCTCACACCACAGCAGTACCCCGGCCATCCTGATCACCCTGTCGAGGTCGGTTGAGATACCGTCCCGCTTTGGGAGGTAAGTTGTTCTGATCTAATGAGTGATATCAGCCACTATTCATTGTGTTTGGCAGTCGGAGAGGCGTCTCGGTGGCCTATTCCAGCGACTTACATAGGTATCATGGGTACGTGCAACCACATCCGAAGCTAGACAACATCGTGCAAGAGACAACAGGCGCGGGCGGGCAGGCAACGAAAATGCGTGGTCTTCTCTCCCTTGCTACGTTGAAGATCACCTCAGCGAAGGGAACTGAGTGCGGAACCTTTGCAACGAAACAAGCCGAGTCGGCTCTAAATCATACACCACACATCATCGAGATGAAAGGAGTAGGAACCAGAGGGCAACTAGGTAAGGACCAAAGGGAAACTGGAACCAATGTTATTTTCCGTCTTCTTCAGTCCGTTTGCGCGCACAATTTACACGTCGTGCGAGTTCTTTGATGCGGTTGGCGATCGATTCGGCTCCCAGCCACTTCGGCAAGCAAGTTAACTAGATGATGGCAAAGGATGGATGATGTGGCGGTAAGTTTATTCAACTGCCTAGCAATGGACCATGCTGTCGGCTCGCGTGCTGCCCAATCGAACGAGTACACCCCAACATTCGACTTGACTTCTATCGATCGGAGTCTCCGTGTGTGCACGGTAGACTTACCGCTTCGGTGGGGGGCATTTTCATCACATTCTCTCCTCCCAGCTCCTTGCAAAGACAGAATAGGCTAAGGCTGCGGCGGATATCCTCGCTTCGATCCTGGGACCACAAGGCTAGCCCATCGATTAAACGCTAGTTACTCGTCCCCCCCGGCGCACATCACTTTGTTCCTCAAGCTTCCATGCGCATTCCTGTTACCACATCGCCGACTATCCGATCAGGGATGAGACCGACTCCTCCCATCCTGGCGGACTTGGAGTGCAGTGCCGAGCGTGATAGAGCATCCGCTGCCGCTTATCGTTCAAGCAACTTGCTGGATATGACCATCAAGCGGCCTTAGCGCTTCTCTTCAGCTCTCCCTACATTATCCCTAGAAGCGACAATATGTGCAAGACTCAGGAAGCACGGCCCAATGACCCAAGATGTGACTCCGATCACGCGTGTTCATCGAATCTTCTCCAGGGACGTGTTATGGCAAGTAGGTCGATCGCATGTTTGTCAGATGTGGTGTTGCTGTATTCCTCTCCCCCGAAGACCGACATGTTAGCCTTGCCAACACGGAGTAGCCTTCGGACCTAACAAGGGGGCAACATGTTGCACCGCTAGCCCACCTGGTGTCTACCAGGATCACACATAGACAATGATGCGCCGAGGGGTAGGGTTCCCATTGTTCATGCTCGAGCGGGCTCGCCCCCTGCTTTAGTCCTCTGCAGAATCTTCATCACCATCACCTCCGTCCCCGCCAGAATATCCCTCCAGCTCCTGCTCGGTCGCCTCTAGCCCAGACGAAGACATGAACTTCTCTTCCTTTGCTTCCGCTGTTGGAACGTGTTAGCGCGATGTGTGTGTGTTTGCAAACATGCGGGTAACTTACTCTTCCGCTCCACGAGCATGTTCTCTTGTACTTCGCAGTCAGTGAGGATGCATCCCTCACCAATCTCGCTCCTCTTACCAAGTATACACTTGGTGAGCTTGCAGTTCTTGCCCACGACGACGCCATCCATCAACAGACACTGCAACAGCTTGGCGCCCTCGTTGATCTGGCAGTTTGCCCCGATGACACATTCCTTGATGGCCGACTTCTCCTGTACGGTAACATTGTCGGCCACGAGGCTATCCGCCTTGGTGATAGTTGTGCGGGGCTTGACGCCCTCGGGGTAAGCAACCTTGCGGGCATGTGCGAACGGAGACGCCGTCTCGGGCCCGGTCTCTTCAACAGAGGGTAGTTTAGCCAGCTGCAGGGAGACCTGGAGCAGGAGCTGTGACGTATCGACACGGCGGATGACAACCGGGGCCGGTGCCGGGGCAGCGCTGGTGGCTGGCCCCGATGCTGCGACTGGCTGCGAGGGATGGACGTAGGCTAGCATAGGGGGTACCAATGGTTGACTGGACGTATTCTTGAGAGTGCTCTCGCTTTGGCGGACTTGCTCAGCCTTGTCCTTGATTGATACTGTCTGTGTTGGGCCGGTCCCTGATTTGCTGGGCGATGGTGTACCGCCCGTTCCTGACTTTTCCTCTTCCCTATTGCCCTCGTTTTGGTCAATACCCAAGATCTTGTCAAGCCCCAGCTTTGCAGCGAGACCCTTCTGCCACCCAGCCTTGGCCCACCAGCCAACCACGTCTTCTCCGATCGTCTCTAGAGCGTCGTTCTCTCTGATAAAATCCATCACCCAGCGCGGGAAGATGTACAAATGAGCATCACGATGGGTGGCGAGCATCCGGGCACGCGGGTGGTTTCTGATCAAAGAAGCACGTGTTGGAAATCCCGACTGCTCTTCGACCAGGTCCTTCCGGGAGTCCGTAGGCATGGAATACACAAGTTCCGAGATGTTTGGAAACAGGGAACCCTTGGGAGGCAGTACCGACGAAGGCGGGAGTGGTACCGTCGCCGTGAAGTCGGTTTCTTCCCCCTTAACTGGCGTAGCCGTCTTCGTCTGGTACCACACCCCCAAGCCGCCGCTCGGTTGAGCACGGGGCAACTCGGAGTGAGATAGGAGGTCCGCCAGATTTGCCGACTTGACCATCCATGCTTGGAGCAGCTTGTCTGCGCCCAGCTCGCAGACTAGGTCACAAGGGAGGACAAGGAAGTCAGATGTGACAAGCGCCTGTATCTCTGGGAGGCGAAGAATCTGTGCCGTGCCAGTGTTCTGGTCCAAGTCTTTTGGTGACAGGAGGTCGGCCTTGGGGTATGGCAAGCTGGTCAGAAAGGGGTTTGTATTCAGCGCAGTAGTGATAGCTTCTGCGGCTGAAGGAGGACAAATGAGCGTGATATCTGCAGCGGCGTTAGAGAACGGTTCCTGACAGCTTACGGAATGTGATGCCCCCTGATGCAGGGAGCTCACGGCCATGTGCGACTGAGAATGAGACTCACTTGTGATGCCCGCCCGGTAGCAGAAATCGAGGGGGTACCAGACCATAGGCCTGTTGGCAATCGGGAGGAGCGCCTTGGGGTTTTCATCGGGGTTGGCTGTGAAGGTCGGAAAGGAGCTGCCTGGGCCACACAAGATCAAGGCTTGCAGGCCAGGCGCCGCGATTGTCACAGCGTGGGGCATCGCGGACCCTGCAACTGCTGTCAATGGAGGGGTTACTCGTTGTCGGTGACGCAATTGAGGGATGGTATCATCAGAGGGCGGAAGCCGTCTGGTTTAGGATCCAACTTGGAAGCAAAGTCGTGGATCGTGAATTCGGCGTGTTCTATGAAACTCGAGAATGGGTTTCTTTCACTGACTCACTCAATCATTCATCAAGCTCTCCAAAATCGCAGCCAGCAAAGGGCTCTCAAAAGCCACTGAACATGACTGGTCCGTGCTTCAATGTGGGGTGGGGACGGGCTAATCAAAACAGCGCACCAACCCCTGTCAACGGCCCTTTTTTGGATCCCAAGCGTTCTTGGCGCTGGAGCATCTGCCTGTCCGGCCAACCACGCCAGCGCCCTGCCTCAGTCTCGGGGGTCTGAAAATGGAGTTCGGCCTGTGGCAGCTGGGCCGTCAACAATCGATCCCAGCCTTCCCGAAGCCGTTCAGCTGAACGACCCATCAACACGCTGTATCTACCGACGACGCACCCAACCCCACAGACACTCGCACAAAGCTATACTGAACGGATTAGATCTCCAATACGTCCACCACCGCGCACGCGACGCGGCGAACGCGCAGCACCGAAGTTTCCCGTCGCAAAACCAATGAGAGGCTGGGCTGCCTCAGCCAAAGCAGAAGCCGCCGCAGGAGCAGCTCTTCTTCTCCCCGCCTCGCCCACCGTCGGTACTGCGATGCTCGATTCGTCGTAAATAAATGTCGTCACCGTATGATCACCGCGGGTCGTCCCGCCGCCGCGGGGTATGGAGCCACTGGGTGCCACTGGCGTTGACGGTGGCCGTTGCGACAGCTGGCGTCGCCGCCTGGGTCTTGAGCCAGCGCAAAGAGGGGGACCACGAGGATGCCGAGACCGAGGCCGTCTACCAGGATCTTGACTACGACAATGCTGACTATGGCGACAACCCGGCGTACGGAGCAAGCCGGGGCCCTGGTGGAGCCAAACCGCCGACTTATGGCGCCGCCGACACGCGGGAGGCGGCACACTCTCAAAAGGACAACGCCGGCTGGGGCGCTCAGATGACTGGTGCGCTGCGTCGCACCCCAAGCCCCCAGCAGTTCCTGGACAGCGCCAAGAAGACAGTCGCCGCTGGCGTGACTGCTGCCGGTGCGGCGGTTGGGACTGCGTTGGCCGCTATCAGGGAAGAAGACAAAACCGCTTATGCCGACCATGAGACATGGTCAGAGGAGGCGGATGCCAAGAAGGAGAGGGTTGTGCCGTCTCAGTCCAAGGACTCGAGCAAGCGGCGAAAGAAGGTCGCGATTGTGGTCTCAGCCGACGGCCACATTGACGATGCGGACTCAGACGGGTACCATGAGCATGCTGTGAGTCTTCCAGGCCGTGACGACGAGTCCTGTGCTAATATTGGGTATCAGTCCATCCTATCTCACATCCCAAAGAATATTGATTACTCGAAAATCAAGTTGTACATTCTCATCTATGCTCCTAATTTGAAGGATACCACTGCGGTAGCCACAGGAAGCACTATCCCGCCCCCGTCCCTGAGCTCATCGTTTTCGAATATCGACCACGCGCAAGCCCAGGCAGCAGGCGACGAGGCGAAGAGTCCACTGTGAGTTTTTGATACCTCTGCCAGCAGATGCTTTGTGCTGATACCTAGATAAAGTGCTCTCGCTTCTACTGCGGACCCCGCATACAACGCCATCTACTCACAGGCCCAGGCCCTTGTGGAGAAGGACAGCATGGTGCTGACCTTTACAACGCCAAACGGCCACGCCCATATCCTGCGCCACATCCAGCCCGAGACAGTTTACCTGCAGGAGTCGCTGGGTGGTGATAACGGGAGCGTTGTCACGCAGCTGCAGACCTGGCTGCGCCATGAGCTGGTTCTCGTAGTCGGTGTAGAAAGCGGCGCTGGGGGGCTTGCAGACAGTGAGTCGGAAGCCGAGAAGCCAGGAAAGGAGGTTTGGTGGCACAGGGAGGACCGTGTGGGGCGAGGTAGGGGCGTGGTGGTGGTGGATGGCCTGCGGGTTCATGACGATTGGTTGCGCAGAATCCAGGGCAAGGAGTGAAGCAACAGATGGGTAGGATATCCCCGTGTTGGGCCTGTTTTGCGCGTCCTTTGGCTTTGATGTTTTGATGATCCTGTACTTTCCATCTACCGAGACGTATATAAATACTTACTTGTAGGCTGTACATCTCTCTGAAATCATGTCTTTCTTCTTGACAGGCCGGCTGACGACTCAGAGAGGAGAGAAGATAGAGTCCTCGATGTCGTTGAGGAAAACTTATACAAACCCGTAGCACGCTAAAGGGCCATTATCTCCTAAACTGAGACGGCTTTTCAGCGACTTGAGAAACAGGCTGGCTGTATAACAGCTGGCCTCGAAACACCTCCACTTTGCATGGCCGCAAAACGAAGACTCGATGTTTGAGGTACTTGCGGAACGGGGGAGGGCGGTGTACATCCAGGCCGCTGAAGTGGTATTCGAAATACGATTGATAGCTACGTAAAGAAATGTGTTGACAGTGGCTCTGGCGTGCTATATGTCAAGATGGCTAATACCGAGAGAGTGTGATCCGATCGGTCCATTTGCTGAGGAGGCGGTGCAAATTCGTGACCAACTCTTGGCATCGTTGCTGGCGGCACGTGATGCGGCTCCCGCCTAGCCAGCCACGAGCCGCTAAAGCGATCTGACAGGGGATCGGATCCTCAAAGAAAACCCCACACGACTGTCCCAAGGTCCATCAGCAGCTGTCATCGGGCCATCCACCTCGCTATCTCCCCGACATTCGTTCATGGAATAATTACGCAGCTGTCTTCGACACGCAGGACACGGCATTGGCAGTCAAGTCTTGTCGACAGACCCGGGCTTGCTCGATAGCGACGTCACTGGCCGCGCGCAAAAGTTGCTGGCGCTTTTCCCCAAACGCTAAATCAAGCGTCACGTCTCCGTCGCGACATCGACCGACCGACCGCATCCCTTTCCATCAATCCATCTCCCCGGCCATCGAATATCAGCCATCCCCGCCGATGCTCACCGATAACGGAGCGCTAGGTGCACTCTGAGCGTGGAGTTGGAGGATAGAGCCTGACGCCAGACGCTGTTGAGCGGGACGCGGAGGCTGCCCACGCGGGCGCCAGAACACCGCATCAATGGCGCCCACCATCACCGCGGCACAGCCAACGCCTGTCGCGTCCAAGATCAAGCGCCCTATACCTCCGGGCATCCAGACCAATGGAGTCGTCACATCCCAGTCCTCGCCGTCGCCCTCAATGTCGGCGAAGCGCGCCCCGTCCGCCGTCCGTCAGCCCTCCAACCCGCCGACCACCAACGGGGCAAACCCGCCCTCCGCTCGCCCCCAAAACCGGCCCCGCCGTGATGCCTCCGGAAATATTCTGGGCCGTGGCCAGCGGAGCGCCGGCCTCCGCTCCGCCAGCATTGTCCCCGACTTCTCTATGTCCACCAACACCGAACCCCCGCCTTATGTTGTTACCGACAAGTACATCCTGGACAAGTTTGCGGGCAACCCTCCATCACTCATTGTCCACATGCACGCCACACACTTTCGCTTTGACCAGCAGGAGGGCGTGTTTCCATACAAGTCTCCAATGCGGATGTTTCTGGAACACCTCCGAACGCGCACAGTACCTCACGACATGCTGGAATATTTCGCCCAGTGGAATGTTCCATTTTACGAAGGCTGCCTGATTGTACAAGTACACGATCATAAATCGGTTGCGCAGTCGAAAGACGTGGCCCGGCCGTCATCGGCCTCGAGCAAAATTATACCGTTCTCCATCCACAACTACAACCCCTACCTTACGCCATCATCATACGTCCCTTATCCTAAGGAGAACCTCGCCACGAACGGCGAGACTGCCCAGTTCCCTAGTGCTGACACATCCGAGAAGACGGCTCAAGACAAGGACAAGGAAAACATGCCAGCACCTAGCGCCCCGATGGACGGCCAAAAGAAGACCCCTCCAAAGGCCAAAATCACCACTATCGTGTTGCACCCAACGCAACAAAGTTTACATACGGACCTCGCCATCAAGGCGACCACTCCTCGCGGCTCGGCTGAGTCTCGGGCAGATGGTCTTGTCCCTCCGCCAACTCCCCATGCTCCTGTACCACCAACTCCAACCGCGGCGAGCATGCCTCCGCCCGCGAAAAAGGTAAAGCGGGAACGTATGGAGCTAGACGCCAGTAATATCTACACTGCCGAGGCTCAGATTTTGCTAGCGACTACGGCGCCACTAGATCTCGAGCCAACCAAGAATCCTGAAGAAACCATTGCAAAACTTGAGAAGCTGGCACATCCGAACATTCCCAGAAACCGCCGCAACCCAAGACGCGAAAGAGGACAGTTGCTGAGGTTGCTGCCGATGAGGCCTTGGCTGCCGATCAGGAGCGGTACATGCTCGTTCTGGATGAACGCTTGTCATCGAAAGCCGCTGGTGCACAGGGCGGTGGAGCTGGAGCAGATGGAGATGGCCAAACTGGTACCACAGCTTGGGAACCTAGGTTTGAGCGTTTCAAGCTCATCGCAGACATTAAACGGGGCCACGAGGAGAAGAAGGAGCGGGACAGGCTCGAACGAGCTGAGAAGGAACGCCAGTTGAAGCAGCAGCACGCGCAGCAGCAGGCGCAACAGCAGGCGCAGGAACAAGCGCAGAGACAGGCAGACCATGATCGCCAGATGAGAGAGCAGCAACAGCGCCAGCAAGAAGCCCAAAGGCAGGACGCCCAACGGCGAGCCTTACAACAGCAGCAGCAGCAGCAGCAGCAGCAAGTTCAGGTTCATCAACAGGCCCAGGCTCAGGCTCAGGCTCAAGCCCAGGCCCAGGCCCAGGCACAAGCACACCAACAGGCTCAGGCCCAGGCCCAGGCTCAAGCCCAGGCCCAAGCCCAGGCCCAGGCCCAGGCCCAGGCCCAGGCCCAGGCTCAAGCTCAGGCTCAGGCTCAGGCTCAGGCTCAAGCCCAGGCCCACCAGGTTCAGGCCCAAACCCCCCACACCCACCCAGCGCAGAACAGCCCCATACCCAACAATATGCCTAATGGGTTACCTGGGAATATGCAGTCTCAGGCTCAAGCGCGGTTCCCACAAGTATCTCAACCGTCGGTTTCGTCCCCTATCATCCGCCAGAACACCCCTCAGACGGCATCATCCCCCATGGTTCCCGGGGTGCCCATGCAGCACTCGAATTCCAACATGGGCGGAAGCCCCCCACGGCCGTCATCAGTGGTTCAGAACCACCAAGGAATGGGCGTGCCCATGGCTCAGAGTATGTCGGCGCGTGGCAGTCAGCAAAGTCATCCAGGAGGGACGCCAAGAGTACCGAACGCGGCACCGATTAGTCGGGCGCAAGTCGTCCCGACACCACGCATGACACAAGCAAGCCCACCACCGAATAACATGATGACAGCCAACCCACAGATGGGAGCAATGATGATGATGAATAACAACCAAGGCGTGCAAATGCCGGGCCAGCAAACCTTTAGTCAAGCCCAGGCAGCGGCGCATATTGCTGCTCAGCAGCGTATCATGCAGCAGCGACAACAAATGCAACAAATGCAACAGAACGGCATGATGGTCAACCCCCCTACCGTTGCCCAGCAGCAAATGATACAGCAGCGTATGATGCAACAGCATGTTCTCCAACAGCAACAGCAGCAGCAGCAGCAGCAGCAACAACAACAACAACAACGCGTGCAGGCTATGGGCCAACCGTCGCAGGCCCAGCTCGCCGCTCAGTACCAACAGCAGCTCAACAATATGCAACAGCAACAACAGCAACAGCATAACATGGGCCAGATGCAGAATCAGCAAAATATGCTCCAGCGGCAGATGGCTGCCGCAGCCGCCGCCGCTGCTCAGGGGCAGGGCATGATGGGAGCTAACGGTTTGAACCCGGCACAGCTAGCCGCAATGCAACAAATGCACCAACAGATGCAGATGCAGCAAATTCAGCAGCAACAACAGGCACAGCGGCAACAAGCGCAGCAGCAACAACAGGAACAGCAAAATCAGCAAGCACAGCAAATGACGCAACTCGCTCTTCAAAACCACCAGGTACAGCAACAGATTCGCAATACGACACAAGCGCTTTTCAGTAAAAACCTGCCCCAGTTGGCCGAGCGCTACGGGGGCGCACCCAATGTTCCTCCGGATGCTATGGAGCAGTTTAAGAAGACTTGTCATTCAACTGCTAGGAATACCGTCCTTGCCGCTATACGTCAAAACATGAGTGGGCAGAACATGGGGATGCAGCAGATGATGCCGCAGGGAATGTAAGATGCCAACAGCGCTGCGAGCGTTGGCGACAGTGACTCTAATGATATCGTATCACGGGCCGGGGAAGTTAGCGAATAGGAGTTCGCAGGAAAGTCTTTTCGAAGCACAAGACTGGTCGTAGCTAGGTCTCTGGTAAAGATCAACGGCCTGTTTCCCTATTTCCTGCTTTTGGAGCGGGCATGGTGCGTTTTATATACCCTGGGAATTAAAAGGGGCAGCTGGGTTATTTGCATTTTGGTACTCGGAGCGTGGGAGAGGGGTGCTGTTTGAGTTTGCGACAATCTGGAGTCTGGGCTGCGTTCATGCTCTTGACAATGTGCTGGGGAAGAACGGGATGGCAAGGAACTGTACCATATGCCATTTATGCATACTATTCACCACCTTTCCTGCTTGGGAGGCCTGTTGGCCGGGTGTGGTAACGCTTTGAATTTATGAACGGTTAAATCAATATCACATGATATGCCACTGGGTAACATGGAGGTCTCGCACGGACCATACACCTCGCCCTGTCCACGTCCGCCATGACGGAATCGCGTTTGCGAAACACTGGCACCTGGACAGTTCCCGTCACAGCACCACCAGAGAGGCAGCTGACTTTTCCTTTTCTCCCCCCCTGCGACAAAACTATTACGCTTATCTGGCTTCTGTTTGGCCTTATTTTCAAGGGACTTGTCTTCTGTCTACCCTCCTTTTTTAATTTTGCCTTGTCCTGTTCGGGGAGGAGCCAGCAGCTGCTGTGTCGTCAAGGTCCACGAGACTATAGCTCCCCTTTACATCGGCATTTCCCAACCAACCTTTCTGCCCCCCACGGCTCGAATATCCGACGCAACAAACAGTATAATCTACAAAGAGAGCATTTGCGATGCGGCCGCCGACACTCACGCTCGTGGCTGCCGCCGGGTTCGTCGCCGCGCAATCAGCACAGTCGCAGCTGAATTGTAAGGCGCTTGAGGTTGACGACCACACGTTCGACTTCTCAGCGCTTAAAGGCCCGCATACCGTTGTTACGACCGAGTTCGCTGCGCCGAGCTATTACAACCGGACCTATACGATTGATTTGTGCGCGCCGCTTGTGCGGAAAGGGGATGTCGAGGCGCGGTTTAAATGTTCTGATGGGACGCATGGTATGTTTTGACCAGCCCTGATCATTTTCCTTGGGGGTTAGGGGATGGGGGCTAATATGGAGTGAGCTAGTGTGTCAAATAAAGCACCACTTTGATGCGGAGAAGAAATCATCAACGGTCGAAGAGGTTATTCCCATCGCGGGCGATCTGGAGAAGCACGGCGGGGGGCAGTTCAAATGGGACGCGACGAGGTTGAAGACAGAGGGGGAGGGCAAGAGCGAGGGCGTGAAGCTCACGCTTAAGGGCGGAGTATACGAGCAACGCGAGCAACGGGCGGTGGTTGAGTTCCGGTGCAAGAAGGGGACGTCCGGCTTGGATGGCGAGTGGGAGTCGGAGGATGAGTACACCAAGGCTAAGCGGGAGGAGGACAAGAAGGACGGCGACAAGAAGGACGAGGACAAGAAAAAGGAGGGGGATAGCACCGGTTTCCCCGAGAAGCAGCTAAAGAAGGACAACGCAGCGCTGATTTGGGAGGGGTACACGCGCGAAGGGAACGTGGACACGCTCTTCCTTACCTGGCATACCGAACATGCATGCGACAAGGCGGTGCAGGACAACCCACCCGCAGACGAGAGCAGTCACTGGGGTTTCTTCACGTGGCTCATCATCCTGTAAGTGCTTTTGAGGGTTTTTGCCGGATCAAAAAGGGCGCTAGCTAACCTCCTTTTAATACAGGGTCTTCTTAGCTGTCGCTTCCTACCTCATCTTCGGATCCTGGTTGAACTACAATCGCTACGGGGCTAGGGGCTGGGATCTACTCCCCCACGGCGATGCACTTCGAGACATCCCCTATCTTCTCAAAGACTGGACCCGCAGGGTGCTTAATACAGTGCAGTCGAGCGGGAGCAGGGGTGGATATTCGGCTGTGTAGGGCGGGGCCGGGGAAGTGGGTAGCGGAAGGTGATTCTGGCTTCGATGGTCTGGGGGGGCAGTTTTACATGCATTATTAGACATGGTTGTTAGTCGCTTTGCGTTTGTAGTCGCAGTCGTCCCTGTATATATTCCTTGTGTCGAACGTTGTTAGAGAGATGGGCGGCGTTAGGGTTGAGCGTCAGACTGGTTTCTAGCAAGCTTGTATGCATAATTCTAGTTGTAAATGACGAAGTAGCGCGAGTAATTGTTGGTGCGGCGATGAAGTGCCGTTGGTTGCCAACCCCCCGGGATGTTGAGGAGTGTCACATGCTATCCGCGGCGACCCGAGACCCGCACTTGCAGCCGTTAGGAACTGCCACTTGGCCGACATCCTTTATAAGTCGGAATCGCCCTCTTTTCACAAGTAGATGATATTCTAGTGTGAGGGTTTCAAGCAAGGATTGTAGTTCGGGGTAATTAGAAACAGTGAGTGCAATTCTGGAAGTAATTCGCTTACACACCTGAATGTACCTCGGCACACTGGCAACTACCTAGCTAGCAACTGGCTAACGATTCAAACAAGGACGGACCTACACACAACCCACCATCAACCTCGCCCCTTGCCCCTCTCATCACCACTCTCATTCTCACTTCCAACCGCCAATTCAACGCTATACAGCTGCCACCCGCAACCATGGCCGCCCTCTTCACAATCCCAATCCCCCCTTTCAACCAACATGTCGGCGGCAGCATCACCTGCACCCTCCCCGCGCCCTCGATCTACCTCCTTACCATATCGGCGCCCCCCGACAACCGCCTCACAACCGCCTTCTGCACAGCCTTCATGGCTGCCCTAGACCGCCTTGAGTTCGACGATGCCTACCCCTCCGGCGCAGTCATCACCACCAGCGCCCTCCCCAAATTCTACTCCAACGGCCTCGATCTCGAGCATGCCCTGTCCACCGAGACCTTCCTGCCGCAGCAGCTGTACAAGATGTTCAACCGCCTGCTGACCTACCCGATGCCGACCATCGCGCTGCTCAACGGCCATGCCTTTGCGGGCGGTCTCATGTTGGCGATGCACCATGACTACCGCGTCATGAATCCCAGCCGGGGGTTCGTGTGTGTGAACGAGCTTGATTTTGGAGTCCCGCTGAAGCCGGCGATGAGCTCGATTTTCAGGATCAAGACGTCGCCGGCGACGTACAGGTCGTTGGTTCTGGAGGCGCATCGGTTCGATGGCAAGGCCGCGCTTGCGGCGGGGATTGTGGATGGGCTCGGAGGGCTGGATGAAGCACTGGGGCTTGTGGCGGCGAGAAAGCTGACGGAGAAAGGGAAGACGGGGATTTATGGGCTGATGAAGGCTGAGATGTATCAGGAGAGTGTAAATATGCTGAGTGAGGACGGCCATGTGCGGGAGGAAGGCAGGGTGTTGAGGATGCTGGAGGCGGATGAGAAGAGGAGGGGGGAAGGGAAGTCCAAGTTATAGCGCTTTCAAAGGGTGTAGTGTCATGTGTTGATATTTCGTAGCGGCGGGCAGACGCAACAGCTTGTGTATACCCATCTCCCATCGGATTTCGTATGCTAGTTATGCTGCATCGCTAATTGTGTTTCCGTATTCTTTTATTTTTATCTACTAATCTATTACATTTCCGAATGTCCGACCAGCCCAACAACTCCCATCCGTGTTCCGAGTAAAGTAAACCTACGGAAACCTCTTCTCCACTAGCCTCGCTCATTGTGTATCACAATCTGATCAATGCACGCCAGACTGTGCCATCCCTCAGTATAACAGCGATATCCTCATTCGAATCCAAGCCCACACCAGCAACAGGAAAGCAAGCATGTCGAGAACAAAAAACCATCAACGATGGGCGCCGTGAGTGATGCAGGGTATGTTCAACATCGGACCCGCGAAGACTAACAAACAGGGACATGAAACAAAGCGCAAACCTGTCGTTGTCCCGTTTCGCCAACGCGCAAAAGAAATAAGCGTGTAAACCCACGAACCGAAGAAACAAGGAACGCGAAAACAAGGCAAACATGACCATCTATTCGCTGACAGACCCGTCTTCCTCCACACCCTCCAAGCCCAACTCCCCGTCCGGCCCCCTTGCCAGCGCGGCAATAAGTCCCATGTCGGCCCTTGTGTCTTGTTGTATTTTGAGGAAATACTTTCGAAGGCTCCTCAAACCTCGAAGGAAACCACGGTCCGGCTCATTCGGATGCTTGGGCGGGCACGGTCTATCCTTCTCCAAATCTCCAGGAGTAACGCAGTTTGCAAAGTCCGCAATTTTGAAGTCAATCTCGCGTGGGTTCTTTTTCGTGCGCCGCGGCGCGTCCTCTGTATCCGTCGCGAAGTCCGTCGTTGAGTCCTCAACCGCCGTGTCATAGTCCTCTGACGGACCCCCATCGTAGAACATGAGGAGACTGGCCGCGTAAAAGCGGTATCCACGCAGCCGCCCGATGATCACCTCAAGTTGGTCGAGCTTCTGTAGGACAGTTGGGATATGACGGAGAATGCTGGCCCGGTCAACACCGTCGTATAAGAACCGCGTGAGCGCACCCTGGAACTCTTGACCTTTCTTAAGGTCACGGCCGTAGTATTTATTCTTGAAGACGTAGGCCTGCGTCTTGACGTCCCAGACCTGAAGACCACATACTCGTACACCTAGCTCGCGTGACGTCGTTTTGGCACATTTTCCCTTCTGAGACTGTTGCTTCTTCGCGTTGGCATCCACACCGTATTGCCTGGTACCCATCTTCAGATCCATGATGCAAGGTCTTTTCATGCCAGCGGTAAGATCCTCAAGGAGCAAAAAGTACTCAACACGCGAATCTCGCTGGGTTTGAGCCTCCTTCGGGTTGACTGGGCGTGGAATCCTCTTGAACTCCGCCGTAGGATTCGGGAGCTCCGACACCGTAGACGAGGGAATAGTGGACAAGACCGTCCCTTGAAAGTCATCTAGGTGTGCGGGGTCCGGCGTTGGAGTTTTTGGCCTATCGCTGGGCTCGTTGGGGGCCACAAATTCAAGAGGCTTACTCTTGTTACCTTTGTAGCCAATATCATCTGCCTCTTCAAAGTACTTGAGATCGCCCCGAGCATCTGCGACATCCTTCGGCTTCCGACGAAGACCAGTCCCGGAGTATCGTCGCTTTTTCTTCTGCGCAGGAGAGTCCCCAAGGATTTCAGGTTCCGGGGCGCTCGTGCCCGTCACATCCTTCGGCGCCTCCTCGTCTTCAGAGCAAAGACTAAGCTGACCAATGTCGCTCTGACTCTGCACCAGGCGCCGAACAGGGTACGGGATGGCTTGCTCATTAGCGTGGGGCATGTCTTGAGCTTCCCTACCCGCTTCATCGTGGGAGGCGGTCAAGCTTGGATCGGATCCGGTGGGTCGGAGCACTTGTTGAAGACTTCGCCGAGGAGTTGCTCGCTGGTGGGCTTTACGATGTCTGCGAACGGCGATTGGCTGCTTGAGGAAGGCATCGTTGAACACCTCGTTGCGCAACTTTTTGTTGACTGTCGTGGCACCCCAGCTGTTGGCATGATAGTCCTGGAGGCTCGGGCGTGTCAACGGACCCTTGCCATTTGTTTCGGTGTCGAAATGACCGTTACGGTCGACGCCCTGAACTGTGGCAGACACGCTTCTAACACGTCCGGCCGTGACAGAGCCGTTCTGGGGTGGCTGAAGAAGACTTCGCGGGAGGATATGCTGATTGTCGACAAAATTGACCGTCGGAACAGAGTTTTGGGGCGCCTGGAGGGACTGGCTTACAACCCGTTGATGACCAGCTGAGGCCTGGGCCTCTGCAGAGTTCTGGGCATCTTCGTCGCCGGTCGTTCCGTTGGACTTAACCCCAGAATCGGACACAAGCTCGGAAACCCTTCGTTCCAACGAGGCTGCTTCGTCTCGCTTGAGCGTTGATTTGCGCCTTGGCTTCTTTTGAAAAGTAACATTCAAAACGCCAATATACCTAAAAGCGCGAGATTAACACGACGAACGTAAGATGGAAACCCCAGGTATACATACCTTGGCAAAAAGGCCAACAGGTCGCGATGGTATTTCTCTATCTTCTCGTAAAATTCGTTCTCTCGGTTGTTCAACTGTTTGCAGACAGCTCGTCGGGAGAACCGCCACAATGTGGTGTGCCCTCCTACCTGATGCTTGTAGGGGATGAGCTCAATCGCTTCCAGAGGCTGCTTCGGCATCCACTGGTGTTCATGAACGTATTCTTCTTGATATTGGGAAACGGGACGCGACGGCTTGGGACGGGCGCCGGCTTCACTCTCATCGGCAATTGCAGAACCATCGACGTGACTGAAGTCTACCTCTGGAGCTACGGTAGGGATATCGGCAGGCTCTGGCCGCTGCTTTCTTTCAAAGTCGGCCCTCTCCAACTTGTCATCACCTTCGGGCTCACCAGCCTTAACAAGCCATGGGTGGAAGTCATCAGTCCGAGGAACGGTTCTCGACGTGGGAACAGTTCGTGGGGGTGCACTCGGTGATGGTGCCTCTTCTTCCGATTGCTCAGGGCCTTGATGAGGCAAGAACACTGCTGAGGATATCTTCTCTTCTCCGGATTCTTCACCATCTTCAGCGACCTCGCAAATTCCCGCATCAACACCCAGCCCTTGATCCGTTGTCAGCGCGGAGTCCGCAACGATCTCTCCTGAATCCGCCACTTGGCGGTCCGAGCTAACCAACACGCGACTGGACACAAGTTTTTCTGATTCTCCCGTTTGCGTTGGGGTCTTGCCGCCCTTGTCCAGGTGATAGTCTTCCGGAGATATCGTTACAACGTGCGTTTCAGAAGGTCGCGCGGGGATGGGCCGTGGTCCGGTAGCCTTCTCGCCTTGTAGCGCCCTTTTTTCGGCCGTTGGTAACATCCGTGTGGGTGTACTCTCGTCACCTCGAGGGCCCCTCCCATCCTCGGCCGCCTCGACAGTTGGTGGTAGCTTCTCACGCTGGGCCGTGCCAAGCCGCGTGTCCTTTTTCTTTGCTTTGTCGTCGGGATTTCCCTCTTTGAAGAAGCGCAGACTGTGACTAGCCTTTCGGCTAGCTCGTGCGTTAGGCTCGGTCCCTGTGATAGCCTCGGTGATCGACTTCTCGACTTGGCCATCTTCACAGCCGGCAACTTCTCTGGCGCTGATCGACCAGGCCTTCTCGGGGCCCATTGACACGCGGTGATCGGGCTTTCGCGCCCTTGGGTCGTGGGCGACCTCCGGGATCATGGGGGCGTCGGTGCCGCCAGGGTACATAGTAGACGGCGACTCGGTAAAGGGAGGCGTGACAAGCGCATTGCTGCACGCAGAGATGTGTGGTAATGCACCAGATCGACTGGGTCTTTCTTGGGCTCTGCGCTCCAGCTCGGTTCTCTCGAGGGATGTACACCTTCCTTTGCTCTTGGTGAGGAATTCGCGATGACCGCTGAGCATGGAGTTCACCTCTCCGAGATCAAGTATGTTGTAGGGTATGGAAGGCGATGGCTCGACGGGACCGTAGTTGTATGCCACCGCCGTGGCGACAGCAGTTGAGGAGGACATGGTGGCGGAAGCTGCTCGAGGGGAGGCCCGCAGCGTCAAGGAGTCGCCGTCGCTCTGAGCGGGCGTGGCATTTTGCAAATCTGACTGCTCGTCAACTTCCCGGCTTGGGAGCTGCTGAGGCTCGGATGGCGTTGGGGTTTCAGGCTCGCCTAGAGGCGGCACACCCGGTTGTGACTTGGTGTGGTGTGTTGGCTCTGGGCGAGCGGCGAGCGGAGGGGTTTGGATGCCACGGGCTGTAGCAAGAGCCTGTGTCAGCAGTGAAGGACCATGGGGCCGAGTCAGAATGGCGGGGCCGCGGTGGTATTTAATCTGTTCCCCCGAAGACGGAGACGGAGAGGCCTGGGGGACAGATGTGACGGAGGCGGCAGAGGTGGGAGGGCCCTGCTGCTCTGCTGCTGGTGGGGGTGCAGGTGCTGGTGCTACCGTCGGGACAGGCACATCAGACAAGCCCTGTGTCCCTGCGGATTGGGGAGGAGGAAGAGGAAGAGGTGGCGCATCTGGGCGTGGATGCGGCTGCGTGGAGGAGGGAGCGGGAGTCGCTGGCGCGGCACTCCCAGCCGCCCGACATGGGCTCGCAAGGCTCACCGGTGCATCGGATGCGGCATTTTCGGATGTATAAGACGAGTTGGACATGAGGTAAACATCTGGCGCACACTGCGGAATTGGATTCTGGAAGCGTGCGAGGGGGGAGCCGTCGCGGTTGGGAATAAGGGGACCGGCTTCGGGAGCTCCAGATGGTTTCTTTCCCCAATGCAACCGAGGCCTCTAATTTTCCCGTGTATTTTTCGAAACTTTGCAGAAAGTGGGCAGGGCCCGAGTAAGCTAGCTACCTCTTGCTCATGCAGCCTGGTTTGTGGGCGGTCGGGAAGGATTGCAAAAGGAGCACAACATGGAAGTAAAGGTACCTAAAGCTGGTTGGAGCATGAGATAAGAAAGTAGGTGAGCAGCGCAGCTGTGAGTAATGATGTAGGTCCTCTGACGCCAACACGGGAAAAGTGGCACCTTGGGTGGTGGGGCCCGCCGGGTCAAGAGGGGTCGGGTTTCCTTAGTCTGGGGCACGTCAGGACTTGTACCTGTACCATTCCTGGATAATCCTTAGCTCGATTTAAGCTCAAAGCTGGTCCCCTTCCTCACCCTTCCCCAATTCAAGGGAGCGGAATGTTCACTTGCCCGATGTACCTCAGGTAGCACCCATGACGAGGTCAGCTCAGGGACCCTGATAGAGTGTTCCTCATGCGGGTGAGACGAGCTCGTCGGGCATCGGCTGGCTCTTTATCATTGTTGAGAGATAGCCGCAGCTTCCCAAAGGCGCCCTGGCGGTCGGGAACCTGGCCTCTACCCAATGCAGTGCGGCCGCCTTGTCGATGATCCACATCGCTTCCAAGTTCTCTACATTCCGTTTGATAACAGCGTCGGAGTTGAGGTCCGTCGTCGGAGGCCGCTCTCACCAAGGCTCGTCTGTCCCCAACCGACCTCCAATCGTGCGACTTCCTGATCTTGTCTTGATCGAACTTTCGGTGCGCTCTCTGGGGCGGTCAACAGCCAGAGTTACGGTTACGCAACCGATTTCACCTAGGACGAGATCACGTTACGCTGCTCTGGGTGTTGGCGCTCTTTCCGTTCCTTGGAAGCAACCCCATTGGGGGAATTGTTGAGTTTGCAAGCCACATGACGAAGAGCAGAGGATTTATGGGTTCGCAGCATGTTTTGACTTGGTCAGCGAGGCCTTCTGCTCTTGGCGTCGTCCGAGTTCGCACTTTTGTTATCACGACGATGCTGTTTGTCTTTCTTGTGCCACCAATCCCGATGCAACCCTTCCACCTCGGTGCGGATGCGGACGGATCAGCGAACTACCCCAGAAAGTCAACGGCACGGCACGCTCGGCTCTCACTTCAACCACTTCAATTATCCACCTGCTGATCAGTCCATGGTCTCACCAGCACCGCGCAACTCTCCCCAGCCTTTGACAAGTCTCGCTTCAAATGGATCGCCGGACGGGTGCGTGCGAAGCAGACCGGTTCCTGCAGTGCCTCGCAGCCCGAGCTGTCGACCGCCAATCATGCCGGAACGTGCTCCTCACAGACCACCAAGAGGCCCTTGGTTTTGGATCCAGACATCACCATCGTTACATCTAACGAGCTCTTCATCTACCGAATTATGCTATCCCTCCAAATCTAAAAGGGCGGCAACGTGTTCGGACCCTTACGAAATTTCGGGCTAGCGATGCACTCGAGTTCAACTTGCTCGTTCTCGAACCTTGGGAAGCGATTCGGCATCTCATCCCCACACCACGAGACGGAGCAGATCGAAGAGGGAGGAGACGGTGTTGGAAGTCAAGATGCCTCTCTGGCTTCCGCAAATCACCCCACAACGCACAATTCCACTGTCTTGAGTAGCTGCAGTTATTTTCTTGTCGGAATGGGAGCCGTCCTCCCAATCTGTCGGCAAACCTCCTTGGTTGGGCTCTGAGTATTCCAGCTGAAACTTATGAGTCGCTCCTAGTAGAGTTTCCGCCCTGCGGTGTAATCGGTTCCCACAGTCGTCGTCCAGCCGCTTAGGAGAAGGAATCTGAGCACGTTTCCCCTTCCCCTCCTCCTTACGACTTATCCAAACAAGTGGAGGTAGCACATGGAGCGCTTGCCATTGGTGGCTGATGAGGCTCTTCCGCGGTGACCGCGATAGCCATCTTTGGCCCCCTAGGCGGAGGAAACCACCGTCAGACTGCAACTGCAGATAGTACATGCCGGTGAGATTGCGGTTTCATCCCGCACGCCACTGCCAGGGATGCCCACTTCGGCAGCATTGAGTTTTCTCTGTGCTCTATGACTTTCCCATGTTGTAGCACTGCAGAGAGGACAACAATACTGTTCCCTCTGACCGCCCCTTCTCATGTTTCTGGGATGTCCAATGGTTCCCCCATATGTTCGACTGGTAAAGAACGTGCTTTGCTCCAAGACAGCTTTTGGCTGGCGAGCCGAGGGAGCCGTTTGTTGTACAAACCGCTTGGGGGTTGGACTGGTAATAATCCGTACCATTGTTATGATTTCATGTAGATCCGACCGCGTGGGTGCCTAACATTGATATTCAACCCCAGCACCTGCAAACAACACGACACCCAACTTCCGAGTCGGAGCCCCGGCATGCTGTGTCTGGAGAAGGTTTGTTTAACTTGTGCTTTCGGGGTTTCAACTAGCAGCTGTGGCCTCGATACTATTCTGTCTCCCAGCTTGGTCGATCCCGAATCCATAGAATACCACCAGGAAATAGTGCGAGGGATATGAAGGCTCGGGCCAAAAGAAAGTGTCCCCTCAGCCAGTGCGGAAGGTGCCTTCTGTTGAATTGTCTTGCCATCTCACATTCCGAACAGGTCAATCTGCATTCCGAGAAGGCTTTCCTGTGTGCTGAAAATGCCTTTCACAACGCAGTCTAAGCCATAGGGTAGTCATAGGCCTTGCTGTCGGCACAGAGCTATGTGAGGAAGGTATTTTTACACAGGGAAGAGGCCCTTTCTTTTCGCTGGTGTCTTCGTATATTTGCAGTTTAGAATCTGTAGTGAGTATCTATGGTATAGGCATTACGACAACTACCTTCATAATCCCTTTGAGATATCAATCATTCTGGGCAGCTTTTTTATTCTATCTAGGATTACATAGACATCACTCGCTGAAGAAACGGTTCGTTTCAAGGCTGATTTCTTCCTTACTTGTGTGACAGACTTGTAGCAGAATGCCCGTACAGTTCTAGTCGGGCAGGTCACCAACAAACGGATACAGATAGAGACCTCTACAGATATTATAAATTCCTGATCCCATCGATCAACACCTCTCTTCACTGTAAATTCTCTCCTTGTCCCAGTCTCTTAACGCTGAAGCCAAGCCCAAAAATGTGGCCAACCTGATGCCCCCGCTTTCCGTTACTAGAGTAAACAGCGCCCCTTTTCCCTCCATCATAATCATGCAGACCCATCATCCAAGAAAAGCGAGTTATATACGCTATTTTAAAAATCAATCCCAAACACCGACATCCATAAGCCCAGCCACCTCAGCAATTGCGCCACCATTCCGTTCCTTCCGTTCCTTCTCTTTCCTCTCACTCTCCGCCCTTGCCTTTGCCAGCTCAGCATCGACATCCCACCGCTCTAGAAAATCATCAAGATTTTCGAGCACTTCGGTCACATCGTCAACCGTCCTCTGCGACTCATCCTCTGGTTCCGACAACTCTTCTCCCATTTCTTCTTCCACGCCCTCCAGGTACCCCAAACCCTCCACCCCTTCCGATGCCAATTCCCCTCTTGCCTCCTCTAACCCCTCCGAATACGCTCTCACTCCTGCGTCCGCTTGGATAAATGCCTCCGCCATCGCATCAGCTGCTGGGCTCTCACACACTTGTTGCGACGCGCTCGGGAGTAACGCCACGCCCCTCTTTGGTAGCCTTGCTAAGGGTGTGCCAACACCGCCGCCACTCCTCCGCCTCGCGAGGCCGCTGTGCCGGCGTCGATTTGCTACGACGGCGGCGAAATGTTTGCCAAATTTCTGATTTTCGGCCGGAAGCTCGTCAGGCGCAAGTAAACTCGTCGGTGGCGGTGAGGCTGGACGGAACCGATTGGAGGACGAAGGGCAAGCAGGAAACTCAGCGCTAGTTTGAGACTGAGCAGGTTCCCCGTCGGGGAGCAGGGCCCATGAGACACGTTTGGCTTTCTTGGCCTTCTTTCGCATCCTTTTCTTGGATGAGGGTCGAATCCAGGGATTGGAGGCCGCGGCGTCGGCAAGGAGCTGGGTACTGGGGAGGCGACCATTGCTGTCTGCTGGGCCCAGTGGGGTACGCCTGATTGGGGACGGTGTCATAAATTCCCGGAAGGACTTGATTGACAAGGTAAATTCAGGTGTCGGGAGGCTTGAGTTGTACCTTGAAGGGGTTGAAGGGAGACAAGGTGAGTTGGCCATCTCCGTGTCTTCGTCTGGCAAAGGTCGCGGTGACGGGAAGCCGAGATCCATGGCCTCAGGGAGATGAGGACTGATATCGGGAGAGGTTATGGGATTGAAGAGACGCGGCTGAACGACTGCCGTCACCTGCGAGTCGCCTCTCGCCCACGGGCTTTGCTCGTCCAAGTTTTGAAGAGCCTGGCTTGTGATGAAAGACAGCTTTGGAGGCTTGGTGTCGGGCGTAGTTGCTTGCTCGGTTGTGCCCACAGCCAACGGGGGTATCTTCGCATTTCCTGCCCAAGGGCTTTGAAGTTCGGACGGTTCGTCATATTCAATCATAGGTGCATCGCCCTCGGGTGCAATGCTTGTAGCCTCTTCTGCTAACCGCAGTTCGGCGGCTGCATCCTTCGACCAAGGAATTTGCCGGTGTTCAGAGCTATCATCACTCGTCGTGACAGAGCAGCCACCTTCGAAAGCGTGACCCACTGGCTTGATAGGGCTTCCAAGTTCAAGCCTTGGACTCGGGTTTCCAGAATGATGACCGCCAGGCTCTGCGGGGCTGCCTAATTCAACCACCGGATCGTCTAATTCTCCCAGCCTATCCTCTTCCAGTAACAGCTCATTATCTTTCTGTGAAGTTACAGCGCTCTCCTCAGGTGGCACAATTAATGTGTTAGAGCAATTGTTAGTGTTAAACAGAGGGCTTTCTGCGGCTGTGTTTTCCGATTCTTCGAAATGCGACTGTTCTGGTTTAGGGGGAACCGGTATCCCGCTGGAGTTTGAACGAGGTCCAGCCCACTCGAATGGCGGCAATGAGATCGGATCGGATGGGGTATCGTCGTCTTCAGCCTGCCGTTGTGATCGTGGCCAGAGAAGCTTTCTAGGCATCCTAGGGAAATCTGCCAGCAACGTCTGCGATTGCTGTTTTTCAAACGAGAACGTGCCCAAGCTCATCATGATCGAAGCTCCCGATTTGGAAGGGGGCTTTAGCGCAGCAATTTTGTGGCTTTGGGCTGATGATATCGTTGAAGTATCACTCTCGTCAGTCTCGTCGGGTTCGGGCCCACCCGGTTTCGGGATGTCTGTGATCGCGTCCGGCTGAAGAATACTCATATCGATAGGGGTGTGTCTACAGTCGATCACAGAAGCAGCATCGCGTTGGACTACCTCAGGCTGCTTCACATCCAGCGGTTCGTTATTTTTGACGTCAGGTGTCTGTCCGTGTTCACTACCACCACCAACAGGAGCAGCGGGGTGTTGGGGCCCCTCAGGCTCACGGACATCGACAAGTCCCGGATTATTGCTGCTCATGACAGGCTCAGATGTGCGCCCATCTACCTGCATGGAAGTGGAAGGTACTGTATCGTCAAGTCCACCCTTAGCCAAATCCCCGCTAACCTTATGCCAGGTGTTAGGTGGATCCGTGTTTGCCACGATACTCTTAGATTGTCGGGTGGACTTCTTCCGAAGTGGCTTTTTACTCCTGAATCGAAAGCTTCGGCCGGAGCAAGTGTGATAGTTGATATCACCGACTTGTCGCGCAGGGCTGGCTATTGCCGCCATCGCTGCAGCGGGGGTCATTTCGGCCCGTGTGTCTTTCTCTGGCATTGGGGTCTTGTTGCCGCTGGCAAGACGGAGGGTATGCTCCTCATATGCCTTAACGGCCCGTGGAGAGAGGTCAACAACGTCCAAAGGAAGCAAATTCACGATGTCTGATTCCCTAGGGGTTCCGCCAGTCGCGTCTGGTTTCGTATGATATTCTCCCCGTGGAACACTTGGTAGGCTCTGGGCGCTTGGTTCTGCGGGTGGTCGGCCGGGTTGACTCGATTCGGGATGCTCGCATGGAACCTGTATAGACCTTAAAGTCGGAGAGCCGCTAGCGATGTTCGATGCACCTTGGCTGGGGATAAGTTCCCTTCTTTCGTTGTCCATGTTGACCAAAGGTGAGGATAGAGCTGGTCTCTCGGGGTTTTGCCTGCGAGGTGTTGGGGTTTGTTCCCCACGTCCGTTCTCGGGGATTTGGGTATCGCCTTGAGATTCAACCAGAATGCTCTCCGCCCAATCCATGACGCGGGTGGCAACTTCATCGTCCAAGTACTGAAAGCTACTGCACGGCACTGCCATGGAGCTGTCTGGATCGCGGGGATGGCGGTTTCGCTTGGCGGCCGTCTCGTTCCGTCCTTTGTCCTTTGCGGGCTGTATTTTGGGCACTTCCACTCGCGTTCTCTTCTCCGGACCTGCTGATTCCCCGGCTGTGCGTTTTCTCTTTTTAGGCTCTAGGCCGTCTGTCGTAAAAGCAGAGCGCGAGCGCCAGGGGTTTGTCCAGCCAGACGCTTTGTCGAAGGGGCCATGGAGAGATGCCGAGATAATAACCATGGGTTTCCCCTCGATGAAGCGGTGGGCCTGATCTTCGAACCGCATACAGCGCTCGGCGGGGCTGTTGTACGCCTCATCGTCGGATCCGGAAACGAGGACGTCGTTATCGTCGTTGTCTCTGCCGCCCTGAGCGTCGCAGTAGATTGGCTCGTGCCCAAATTGCTCTGGCCGGAGCCATGCGCGGTCCGCATCTATGCGCACGCGCCTTGCGGGCTTCATCTTTGACGTTTGGTGTGTCGCTTGTGAGCATTGGTGTCGTGAGTCGTCCTGAGTCGTCCTGGGCGTCAACACCGACGATTGGCGATCGTTGGTGCAGTTGGGCTGTGCGCTGGGTATTCATTCGGGCTGCTAGGGCGCGCCCCAAAATGGCTAGCATTAAACGCGCTTCGCGTCCAATTCAATTAACGCGGGGTCAGGTGAGCGCCTGCAAGCCATTTACGAAAGGTGGGGGGCAGCCTTAGTACGGGCGCTACAGGGGTCGACGCTAGTGAAACGGCCACTACAGCGTTGCCAGGGCAACAAGGGAGGAAGGGAGTGGGGGAGCAGCGCCAGCCAATCGTCAACCCGGTCAGTGTTTACCAAAAACGCGATAGATGTGTGCGACCGCTCAGCCCCTCGACACTGATCCATTGACGGCAGATGTCAACGGCGAATGCCAGAATTGTCTAATACTCTTTGTTAAATCGTGTTCTCTGTACTTAGCATAGCTACGATCTTTCCAACCGATATTTTGGCGACAAAGCAGCCTGCACAGCAGAAACAGCAGACCGAAATACCCCGCCAAACCAAACAGAAAAATCCCAGAACTGAACGTGCTCTTCCCCATAGCTTGATGGCAACAAGGTAGCAGGCGTCTCGGGCACACAGCGCATAACCTTCGCCACACGCGCATAATGGGGCACGCCTGGCTGGACTCCCTCTCGGAGGACTGGGTGTCGCAACACGGATCAGATGCCTCCATCGCCGGCTCGGCAGCTCCATCTGCGCCCTCTCTCGACGCGACAACACCGTCCAAGGCGAACCGAGACGCGGCTGCTGCCAGCCGGATACCACGGCTGAACCCTGACCTCAAGAAGCCGCAGGCCACCGCCAACGAAAATAGCAGCGGTATCCTGAGCGAACGCAGCATAAACGAAATCTTCTCTTCAGCCGCTCGTCGAACCCCCTCGAAAACCCCTTCCAAACTCTCCCAGAAGATCAAGATCCGCGAGCGCGGAAGATATTCCAGTCGCTCTGTATCGGCCTCAACATCTGGCTCCGTGGTCCATAATACGGTCCACCATAAGAGCCAAAGCGCCTCCCCAATCAAGCGGCGGGGCGAGACTCCCGAATGGAAGAGGCGGCTGATCTACGGCGATCTTTCCTATGGAGAGCAGCCCGACCTGTTCACCTCAGCCGCTACAGGGCTAGAGAAAATGTTCAAACCTCCTCCAGCGGTACCAGGTGCCCCCAACGACGAATCATATGAGGAGGGAAGCGTCGTGCAGCACGAAGTCACCCTCCCATCAAGCCCTCCACTCTATACCAGGAATCCTTCGACAGTAGAGATACACGTGGATGAGTCTATTCAGGAACTGCCAGAGTCTCTCGATAGGAGAGCCCCCACGTCGATGCGGTACAGGCGGAGCGAGGACGACCTGGAACACAGCTTGGACTCGGAGCCAAGCATGGCTCGAGAGAGCGGTTCCCAGCCTGGCTCTACAACAGAACAGACTGCTTTTTCGGCCCACCAGCCGGACCGGCTTGTTCTTGACTCCCGAAAGGTGAGTGGCCGAAGCGACGGTCGCTATGAGGACTTTAGCCCAATCCTCCTCGAGCGGCGCCAGGCCAGTAATGGGAAAGAGACCTTTGGTCCCGCGGATCTTCCTCCGGATGAACTGCGCAAACGGCTCGAAAAGCTCCGCCAAAATCAAATGATTCTCGCCGGCGACTACGAGGCATCCGGTGCACAGGGTAACACGGCAACCTCTGCCGACTTTGAGCAACTGGGCATGTTTATTAATTTCCGCCGAGGTGGGCGGTCAGCAGATGGATCATTTCGGCATCACGTGCTGAGCTCTGGCATCAACGACACCTCGGAACTCAATCCCGAGGAATCGCTCCAGGCTAGTACGCCAAAACAATTCCCTACTGTGAGGATGGAGGCATTTGAGGAAACAAGACGCTTTTCTGCCGCCAGTCCAGACCTTCCCCGACCCCCAAACCCCAGTCCGCAAAAGCGGCCTGTCCAGGCCCAGGGAAAGTCTGGCAGTCCCCTAAAGTTGTTCCAGCCCTATGATACCTTCACAAATCAAACCCTCTTGCGACGGCTTAGCCAGTTTCAAGGCAGCGCAGAAGACGAGTCTCGCTTGGATGATCAGCGAGAGAGAGTGGAAGATTACTCGGCAGAGTTTGACCAAGGGGACTTCGCCGACGTAGCCGCACGCTCTCGGGCGCAACAAGGGTGGGAGGAAGAGGAGGAACTTAACAAGCATCACTCTTCCGCGTCATACAACGAGTTTGGAACTGGGAAGTTTGATGGGTACGAGTTCAACGATGAGTATTCGTACCAGTCCAACGAGGTGTCGGGCTCGGATGGAGACAAAGAGAACTATGGCCCCGAAGAAGATTCTATGCACCAGCCTCGTATCTTCGATGTAAGCCATAACTCTTCGCCCTCTGAAGAGGCGGACGAGTTGTTGGTACAGAGGAAACGCCAAAAGTCTGTTACTTCCACATCATCACGGCGCTCTAGTAGAGCAGAACTGGGGGATAAGAGAAGGGAACTCCATGCCCCTTTCCCCAATGCCACAGATGTCGCGTCCACGCCGAGGCGAAGAGATAGAGCATCAGAGATCAAGCGGCCACGGACCTCTCCGTCCAAAGATCCTACCCCCAAACGTCGTAGGACCCTTCACAAGTCTGATGTCGCATATGGGGTTGAAGGTCATTCCCAGGCAATCGACTCCGTCCAGCTGTCGCACCAGCAGATGCAGTCAATTATTGGCAGAAAAAGGAAAGACGCACGACAAGGTGAGCAGATCGAGCTGGCCGACGCCGAGGTGCTCGCCAATCGCGAACTGCTGCGACCACGGACCCCAACCCCAACTCAACGACCATCTCTACAACGAGACAGACCGCCCCTAGCTGAAATCGAAAAATCGCCAGCCCGTTCAACTAGGAAGCCGCTACCTTCTGTTCCTCAGCCACACGGGACAGCCTTGGATGCAGGCAGGAAGCCATCGATTAAGACGGAGGATTTTATCAACGAGGCCAACAAAATCATGGCCATGATTCGCAGTAAAGCCGGTATAGCAAGCGGGCTCGCGAGCTTAGAGGAGTCCGACGCGGAGAACATACAGCAGCAACAGCCTAATATAGACAGCTCCTATCAGGAGTCGACACAGGAGCCATTTTCGCGACCCCCAAGTCGAGATGGACGCCCACCATTGACAAGGATATCCACCAGACAGGAGGATCCCGAACTTATGGAACGATTGAAGAAGTACGAGGAGCCCAGCGAAATGGGAGATATCATTGGCTCCTCTGTCCGTTCTCTGGCTCTTGCCCAGGACCCCCTTCACTCTGCGAGAGAAAGAAGCGATGGGAGTAGGGACACCATGAATACTAAAGGCAGCCGCCCGTTCCTCATGGACGACGACGTAATAAGCGACCCCCCCAATATTCGCATTTCCCACAATCAAAATTGGCAACCCGTTGACGGGGCCAACTCCGGTATGCCATCGCACGTCTCGAGCAACTCATCCCATTCCACGGGAAGGTCAATCCCAACGGGCTCCTCGAGAGGGTCAGAAAATAGGAAGGTGATTGCCCCAGAAAGCGTCCTGCACTTGATTCCGGATCAGGTCGGAAACATGGTCCTGGACAAGCAGCGGAATATTTGGATCAGGCGGAGGCCGGGGTCTGCACCAAAGAAGCCCAGAAGCAACTACCTCCCATCCGAGGCCAGCGAAGACGATCCCTTTGCAGACATCCCTGATCTCACCGTCGATATGACTATGGAAATGCAAAATCTCAGGCTGTTGACCGCCCAGAAGCAGGCTGCTGCTGAAAGCGACATCTTCAATGTTTCTACACCCTTGACGGCAAGTCGACCAACAAAGCTGAACTCTCTTCGGATGTCAAAGCTGGAAGAGGAGTTCGACCAAAGTCCAGACCAGTCCGTTAATCAGACTGATGCAACTTTGGATGACGATCAAGAAGAAGTCGAACATGAAATAAGTATCACCGAAGATCGGATTGAGACCCGCAAGCGGCGGAATATGACTATCAGCTTCTCCTCTCCGATAGCGTCCGTCATTCAGGATCTGCCTCAAGGTCTGGGCTTAACGGCCAAAGAAGAAGACCTGTCAGAGCACATAGAGTCCTTTTCCCGAGACTCAATGAAGCGTGGTCGCAAGGTATCGCTGGCGCGCGCCAAACCACTAAACAGTTCGTCCCGGTCACGGAGCAGATCCCAACGCCCGGCCCGTCACCTTTCTGTTAGGGGTCAGACGTTTGTGGCACGGCCAATTTCGAGGATTGATGAGCGCGATGAGGAGTCTGTCGTTGATAGGATTAAGAACCAAAATCCGGGCGCGAACATGGAGCTCAGCATAGTGGCTGAAAATAGTATTCTCAGTCATGATGTGGACGGCGGACGCCAGACAAGCCTCAGTTTCGTTGTCACTACGCCGGCCCGTCCTCGCGGCTGCGCGGTCCTAGGAGCTGATGCAGCGCCGATCATCAGCCAATATGTCGGTACACTCTCATTGAGTCCTCTTTCGGAATTCACTATCCATCACGGGGAGGAGACGATGCCTCTCGAGGCAAGCTATGTGGTTGGGGACCACCGTCTTGTCACGGGCGATCACTCTAATAGGGTCATGTCCATGAACACGCGGGAGCTTGTCGGAAAACTCGCCGAGGTGGAACCTTTCGAGCCTTACTGGGAAGACATGAGAGATCTTGAACTCCGCAACAAGCGGCTGGAAAGCCTTCATGCGCTCAACGAATTCTGCGCCGGCCTTGAAAAGCTCGATGTCTCCAACAACGAAATAAGGAACCTCAATGGCATTCCTGGCACCGTTAGACATCTGAAGATGACCGACAATCAACTCTCGAGTCTGACCGACTGGGGGCACCTGCTGAATTTGCAGTATGTCGATGTCTCTAACAACGGGCTCACGAGCCTCGCCGCATTCAAGAGCCTCGTCCATCTTCGTAGCCTCAGGGTAGATAACAACCAGCTCACCAGCCTGGATGGCATCAGATTTCACGACGGGCTTCAGTCATTGCGCGCTAGGGGCAACGCCATTGAGGAGCTTGATTTTAACGGAAACAGGCTAGACTGCCTCACCGATCTGGATCTCAAGAACAACAGAATCCAGCGCATCACCAACCTTGAACAGCTTCCCGCTCTCGACTCTCTTAACCTTGAGGGAAATCAACTCGAGAGCTTTGGCATTGGGGCTGAGATACCTCTATCATCGCTGCGATACCTCCGTCTTGATGACAACAAGCTCACTTCCCTCGACCTCAAGCTCATTCCACACCTCCGTCTTCTCCATGCCGATCGCAACTGTCTGAGCCAGATTACTGGCTTCTCCCGCGCACGTCGGATAGATTCTCTCTCACTCCGCGAGCAGCATGGTGATGCGCCGCTCAACCTGCCTAACCTCCTCGCCCGCGCGTACGAGGTTCGCAAGCTATTCCTCTCAGGGAACTTTATCGGCACATTCGCGCCCCCGGTCGATCTACTCAACCTCCAACTTCTCGAGCTAGCCAACTGCGGCTTGCAGGCGCTCCCGGCCGACGTTGGCTTCATGCTGCCCAATCTCAGGACAATCAACCTCAACATGAACGCCATCTCGGACCTGGCACCGCTGGCCGGCATCCCCCGCCTCAAGCGCATCCTGGTATCCGGGAACCGTATCGCCGATGCCGCGGGGCTAGTCGGCGTTCTGAATGGGTTTACTCATCTTAAAGAGGTTGACGTGAGAGACAATCCCGTCACGCAGGGCTTCTACGCCCCTGTACAGGTCGTCGTGCGAATGGGCAACCAGAGCGCAGATGCTGCGGGTCAGGAGCCGTTTGTGCTGCCGGACCAGGAAGCCGAGCGGGATGAGGCGTACTGCGGTAGGCTGGACATGGACACGCGTATGCGGCGCAGGTTGTACGAGCAGATGGTTGCGGGGGGTTGCGACAGAGTTAAGAAGCTGGATGGACTGCAGCTCAGCGCTAGAAAAGACACGGAGAGGAGGGATTCTGTCTGGCGCGCGTTGAGGGAGAAGGGCTTTGTTTCGCCTGTGGAGAGTGAAGAGGAGGAGCGAAGCCGACAGTGGCCCGCGGAGGACAGCTTCGCCTGAGATTCTTTTCAGTTGGGTGGTGGAGGTTACAGCTTCAATGTTGAGGATATCTGTAACCTTTTTTTTTTTTTTTAAAAAAAAAAAATTTTTTGGCTTTAGGATTGGGTTGGGACTGGGTTGGGACGGAATTGGGATTGGAAAAACAGAACAAAGGGGAGTTGACTGGGTGTCGTTAATGTTTTGCCCAGGGTGATGTCGGTTGACTGAGGGAGGAGGGTTCTTCTGCGATGGGGAATAATTGGTACAAAACAGCAGCAGCTAAAGTGTTGGTATGATGACTAGGAGCATGGCTAATGGTTGGGGCTAAAGGGGCATTTGGTTCGTTAATGAATTATGATCATCATCGCATAAGCGATTATTGGCGTATGTTTTGTCTGATTTGTGCTCTAAGGGGTAAGTAATTCTGCTTGACCCCAGATGCAAATAACATCTCTCATCCTCAGCAACTCCATCATCATCTTGAGTAGTTGGGCTTGTTTCGTGAATCAATGCTAAATTAACATCAGATAACCAATTCTGGTACGATGCCGAGATCACATAGTATATTGATTATGTTGAATATAGATTGGAAAACAAGACAATATATGTACAGAACTTCTAATACAGTCGATATCTACATCATCCACGGGTTTCAGCCTGGGGCGCATCCTTGAGTACGCGGAATAGCCCTACAATAGTGGCTACCAGTCCGGCAATTACGGCAACGGAAAATAGCAGCATGAACGCATCTGCCACATGGTGGGTGTCCTTCCTGCGTGCCACAAGCTCGTCGAAAATCCCATCAAGCGTTTCCGCCATCTGGACATCGGCGAACTTGGCTTTCACCCTCTCTGCGCCCTTGCGCCCCATCTCGTCCAACTGAGGCTGCTTTATCCCACCCAAGGCCTTCCCCATCACTTCGGACCAGGCGCTAATGTCGGATGGGTCCCGGAGCCAACCGGTAACACCGTCAACGACTGTCTCAGTTGGTCCTCCGTTGTTGGCCGCCAGCACAGGGACGCCACGAAGCATGGCTTCGAGCGGGACGATGCCAAAATGCTCGTTGGACGGGGTGTAGACGAGAAGCTGGGCAGAGGCGAGAAGCATCTCCTTGAGGCGGTTCGGTACGGACTGGAGAAAGAGGACCTCGGCGTCGGCATGGGCGGGGCTCAGCGCGCTGACGAGGTTGGTGGCCGTGGCGTTGCGGAGACCCAACTCATCGGCGAGCGCAACCAGCTCTGTGTGGTAGCTCACATTCTCCGGCACCCGGTGATCGTAACCTCCGGCGATGACGAGCTTGGCGGCCTTGCGGCGTGCCTTGGGTAGGCCCGCGAACGCGCGAATGGCCAGTCCGACGTCCTTCTTGCGCTCAAAGCGGTTGATGGAGAGAATGACGCCCGTATTCTTCCATGGGAGAGGCGCACTATCTTCTGTTTTGTCGCCGTCTTCGTCCGTCTTCTTCTTATCGCTGGTGTCAATGCAAGGGTAAACCACCTTCAGCTCCCGCTTACGCGCCAGGGCGGGCCATGTCCTGGCGACAACCTGCTTTGTGAAGCCAGAGTTGACAGCAATTGCATCAGCAAATCCCATGCTCCATTGCTCAAGAGTATCGAAAGGCAGACGATAGGCGCGCTTCCACCAGCGGGCGCGGCCCTGGGCGAGCAGCAGGTCGGGGAAGTGGCAGTAGAAGAAGATGGGTGCCGAGGACTGGCTCTTGAGAAGCGGCAGACCAGCGCTGAGCTGGTCTACGAAGAAGACATCGGGCACGAGATCGTGTAGCTCGTAGGTGAAGAAGGCGATGTGAAGGATGAGGTGCAGTTGTCGTAGGATTGCGCAGAGGATGGCGAAACGGCCGAGGAGCGTCGTCGGGACGATCGTGTTGCCGCGCACGCGGACATCAAGAGTTCCTTTCATTTTATCAGTTAGCATCTGCACAAAGGCTCCAGTCCAAAGACTCGCGACTCACCGTCTCGCGCTTCATCAAAGCAGTGGCTCGGGTCGCAGTGGCTTGTGTAGATAACAACTCGATGCCCTCGTTTCTGCAGCCCGACTGCGGCGTCCACCACCAACCTCTCGGCCCCGCCGATTCCCAGATCAGGATGCAAGAAGACTATCGTCCTCTGCTTCTTGCGCTGGTCATTGCTGCCACTTTTAGACATCGCGCTGGCAGTGTTGTTGAGCTCGTCATACTGCGACCGCTATGCTCTCGCGGACCAGGGTCAAGCCAGCAACCTGGCCTGGCCCCACCCCCCTGCAGTTTTTAGCCAAAAAGGCTGCTGCTGCCCCCACCATCGCCGTTTTAACCCGTTAAGCGCATGTTTGCTCATAAGCAAAAGGTGTAAGGTCCTCTCGTTCGTTCAGCTCGGCGCAGCATTGTTCTTCCCCTGGTCGGGTCTCACCGCCTCCGAATGAGCGGCCATGTCGGATATACCTTGGGCCCCGGTCTCAGATCTCACTCAGGTCACGAGGCGTGCCACGTTCGTCCTCGACAACAACCAATGCATACAAAGGTCTCACCAAGAAAACTACTGGTCAAGAAGAGCAAGGGAGCAATCGAATCCACCACCAGACGATAATTATTCCGATTCGGCTATCGACACATACTATCCTTCATCAATCCATAATACACACCGGTGAGCGTGCTGACCTTGTTTCAGGCAAAGCCAGTCTGTCAAAGTAATTCATACCCCACGTCCCTCTCGTATGCAATGCCAAACCAATATGACATAGACCTTGCCTGGCCCCCTCTATTCGCTTGCGGGTTTCTGATGAGGAAGACTCAACGGAAAACAAAGGGAAATGAATGACATGAACTGGGGAGCGGTGATAGAATAGAAACCCAATTAGCAGAGACCCGTCCTTCCCCCTGCGTCTCACAAACAAGGAGCAAAATGCCAACTTGAGAAGAACGCCCTGTCCAATGGTCAATGATTCCTACCAAGGAACTCCAATCCCGTCCCATGCCTTGCACAATGAACCATAATGAACCATGCGCATGTTCGTGTTATTTTTTTTCCTCCTTTGGTAGGGAAAGCTAGATGATTCGAAGAGGCTGTTATTACTAGCCTGCCGCGTCAATCTTTGTGCCGCCTAGTGTCTCCCGTCTCCGTCATCTGCCTCTCTCGTAGTTTGTACAAGCCAAGCTTGGACCGGCCCAGCGCAGAACTGTACACGCGTTGGCCCACCCGGATTCCATGGTATCCCTTCATATCCTTCGTATTCCTCATTCTTCGTTCCCTCTTCGTCGCTTCGCTACTCGTGTCTTTGTCCAAGCCGGCAAATGGAAAGCTGAGGACAAAACCTCTTCGCAACGATAATCAAAAGAAATCCACACCGCAGAATTGACTCCCAAACCCCGGTGGTATGCTCAAATTTGCCCCCAAAGCAAGTCTAAGGCGCCTCACGCCACGTGAGTGGCAACCGAAGAGGACACCAAAAATCGAAGCCAGGAAAAAGAACACAGCCGGCCAATGCAAACTTTCGAATGCCGCAAAAGTAGGGCCAACAGGTATTGAAGTGTGACGCAAAAACCGGAAGCCAGCTCATTCACTGTCGACGATGAGCTTCTTGGCAGTCTCTGTGCTGCCAATACTTGCATTTGTATCTCTTCGTCTTGATCCGCTCACCGGTCTCCCCATCGAAGTCGATTCTGAGGCCGCAACGGGTTTCTTCCGCTTAGCCATGGTGAGGCCCTCATCGCTGTCGCTATCCTCGCCGTCACCATCGTCGCACTCTTCTTGTGAGGCCACGGAGCTGGCTGGCGTAGACAGAATAGGTCCGACAAGGTTGTCATCAAGCTTCACAGGAACTGCGCCGTGGAGGACATCCTCTTGTGAATCTAGAGGAAACCCAGAAACCGGCTCCTTTGTGAAGGCTGGGGGTGTAAGAGAGTCGGTTGTATCGATCACCGAAGATCGGCCAACTACCCCAGGATTGCCAAGAAACTCTCCCTCGAGATCTGCAGATACCGAGCTGGTGCTGCTGAGGAGTGCCGGCAGCGACGGATCGGACTGGAAGGCGAGGATCTGTTCCGTAATATCCTTCGTTGAAATTGGTTTCACCATATATATTGGGCTTGCCGTCTCACTCGGACTGGTCAGCGGTGTTGCTGCGAGCGCACCCATAGAGGTTGAGCTCGAGGACATCGCCGTCACAATCGTTTCTTCTCGGGACGGGGGAAGGGGCCGTTGGTCGAATCCATCTTCGTCCGGCGAAGGGGGACAAGGGACAAGAGCCGGCTCGACCTCTTGCCCAGAGCCAACAGCCCTCTTTCCGCTGTCTCCGTCACCCTTGAGTCTGCTTATCTGAGTCTGTACTGGAGCCAGTGACTTGAGTGGTGACGGTTTATGCGCAATCGGCTGCTGCTTGGCATCAGAGCTCGCCACAATGCGGCGTGCCGTGGATGGCCTTTCATCCGATTCCAGCGAGGTGCGCTGCTTCTCGTAGATATTTGGGTCGGATTGAGGGTGCCCGTTCTGGTAACCTGTCAGGAAACCAATAGCCGGGGAAGGGGCCACCGCATGTTCACAGGCCTTGTTGACGTCAAGGGTTGGAAAGACACGGGGTCGCTGAGTGAAATGGACATTGCCCGGGGCGATAGCAGTGCTGAGCGATACTTTTGGCTCGGCGCGCTTGTCGGCACTCGCGAAAAGTCCACGGTCCACGGATCTTGCTCGATTTGAATCTTCTGAGGGCGGCCTCATATCACGAGCTTTTCGCAGTGCGCTGCTTGGGTCTTCGTATTGACCATCAAATAGAGGTGTGGCCGGCATTGTTCGAGACTCACCAGGATTGGCAGTCAAGCTTAAAAACGCGTTCGTGACCGAGCGGTGGTGTCCATGGCGAGGGAACGTTCTCTGTGTGGAGCCAAAGTGTTTTCTATCCCACGACTCGTCCCGCGCGCCAAGGCTGGAAACCAGTTCGAGCAGTTGGCGGGATGAGTGCCCACCGACCGATGTTGACAGCTGTTTCTGGGAAGCGGAAGTGGGAAGCTCGTCGGATGGGGATTGACGAGGGCTTGCGACAACACTCTGCGTCAAGGGATGCTCACTCGACGCCTGTGATAGAGTAGAAAAGTAGTCATCTGGGCGAATACTCTTCCTCCGGGCATCCCGCAGGTTGGGTGTCGACACGCCGCCCACAAGCGGGCTATCACCACCGGAGCTAGCGGCACTGCTGGTGGCACGCCTACGCGACGAGACACTGACACTCTCTGCCCGCTCCCCTCGAGGGTGCATAACTTTTCCAACTGCCTTCTTAACCGCCGAGCGGGCGCGCTCAAGAAATGTGAGAGGGACGACGGCTCGTGCGACCTCCCGATCATCGACCTGAATCTTCCTACCAGACGTGCGCCGTGATGGATCCGTGTCGTCAAGCCATGAAATGACGTTGGTAATACCTTTGGTTACAAAGGGGTGGCGTTTGACATCCCGCAAACGAATTCGCTTCTCCGGATTTTTGACGAGCATTTTCATCAATAGGTCGATGAGATCCTTATCGACGTCCTCGTATGCTAGCTCATCGTCATCTCGGTATGGCGGCCTATTTACTCGTGTATACAGCGACTTTTCGTTGGGCTTAGTTGCAGGGTCGACAGGGCGAAGTCGTCTCCGGGGAATGTAGACTTCCTCGGTGGCAATCTTCCGAAACATATGCCACTCATCCTCGCCAATGAAAGGGATCCGGGCAAATACCACACAGAAGAGGGTAATACCCAACGACCATACATCGATTTGCTCCGTAATTTTGGGCTGGACGCCGGGCTGGTCATCATCGTACGAGTCGGTATAACACAGCTCGGGAGCGAAGAAGGCTGGTGTGCCCACGGTTTTGGCAAGCTCAAGATCGTTATCAAAGTCCTGAGCCTCGGATTCCGAGATAGTCTCGTCGCCGTCGCGAATGGGCCGTCCAAAGTAGGATACACCAAAGTCGGATATCTTGACGCGGTAGTCCTTAGTTTGAAGCAGGTTTGGCGGTTTGATGTCACGGTGAACAACGCCCTCATAATGAAGGTACTCCAGACCAAGTACAGTGTCGCGGAAAGTGTGCCTCGCATGTTCCATGGTAAAGCAGGGCACGTAAGAGAAATCGTCAGCGTATGGGTCATGAATCCTGTTGTAGTCGATAGAGGACATGTGGGAGGCGATGGAATCTGCCATGCTTGGGGATCGACCACGGCCGGTCGGGTCCTCCACGTAGGGGCCGTACATCGTCCCCTCCAAGGCGGTAGCGGATACGGGGTTGGACCGAAGAGGTACGGGTGTCTCCATGTCATCGTCATACGAAAACGATGCCAGCTCCGAGTCAAGAGGGGGGTGCGGGGTCCCGGCTCTGGAGACTGATTTAGCAGAGTGGGTACGAGAGGGCGCGCGTGATGTAGCCTTGGATCCCGAAAGCGACCCGGGTTGTGAACGGACTGATCTGCCGAAGGCGTCCGAGTCGTCCCTGCCATACGAGCGGCCGAGGGATTCGTTGTCGTCGTCGACGCCATGCTCAAGGCTCCAGTAGTTATGTGCTGCAGCGCTTGCAGCGCCCTCAATCTGGGTTGTCTTTTCCCGCTTCGCATCCTTTTGAACCTGCCGACGCTCTAAGATGAGATCGTAGTGCTCTTCCTCGGGTGTGGGCTTCTCGCCGCGCATCTCCCTCTCTTGGCGTCGGCGCTCGTACGCACAAATGTGAGGGAGGCCCTTCTTGCGCCATGTAATCTCGCCCGCCTCGGCATACTCCAAAACCATGTAGATTTTCTTGAGCTCTGGGTCGTCGATGATCTCCAGTAGAGCGACGACGTTGGGGTGACGGATCTTCTTTAGAATTGCGATCTCGCGCTTGCTCTTGTCCTGAGTAGACATGGCTGTAACCTTGCCGAGCCTCCGCTTCTTGGAGAATCTTGGGATGATCTTGATGGCCACATTTTCTCCCGTCTCGAGATTTCGGGCCAGCTTGACCTTGCCGTGGACACCCCGGCCGAGCTCCTCAATAATCTCATAGTGGTTGATGAGTTTCCGTCCGGTTGCGTAATTGGTTTCGACATTCGCTTTGTGCGTTCTAGGAGGCCAAGGGATCAGTAACGCGGACTGGAGATGCACTCCACGGTGCCCCACAGTTGTCACGATAGCCGACGCAAGGGCCGAGGCGCCAGCGGCACGGCCATCAGCGCACACAGAGAGGAAGGCGAGAAACAAGAACGAAATACACTTACTCTCGAACCTTGTGGCTCTGGAGTGGGTGCAGATACGGGCTGACCAGCGCGGCGGGCGTGGTGCTCTCGGATTGCGAATGGGTCGGGAAGGTCATGGCCGGGCGGGGGAGGGACGGGCTGAAGAGGCCCGGCGATGACACAGGAGTGCTATTGGCGGTGCGGTGCGGAATTTGCGAGGGCGGAAGAATGTTGTGAAGATGGGGATGCGCTGGGCGAGAATTTGACAGCGGCGCCTGCTGTTGAGGCGGCTGGGGCGGTTGAGGCTCCATGTTTAGAGTCGGGAGTCGCTGGGCCGAACCTTCATGCTGAACGGCGACGTCCGCGATTGCGAATCGAGCGGGCGGGTCCCCGGCGGGCAAAAAAATGTAATTGAGTTTGCAATTAGACAGCCATCGTGCCGAGTAAAAAGGAGCGAACAGAAGCCAGGACCAAAAAAGACAACAAATGTTCAATCCGACATAACAGCACAACCAGAATGGCGAGGATGAGAGGGCCGGAGAGGAAACGGTGGAGGAGTGGAGGAGGTGGAGCGGCGAAAAGCGACCGGAAAAGGTTTTGGCTGGCGGTCTTTCAGTGGCTGATGCTGCTTGTGGCCTGTCTCGCTGCGGCGTCGGCGGTACAAAGGACGCCAGCGGAAGTGCCAATCAATGACGGCGCCTTAAGGACAGGCCAAGAAGTCGCAGGCCGTGCGCAGCACTGTGACGAACTGTGCACCCCTCCCCCTCGAGCCTCTCTCAGCTGTTGCCGCCTCTCCGGAAGTCTCAGCCCTCAACAAGCTGCTGCGTGCTGCTGTTTGCAGGATAGCGAGCGAGCGAGCCGTGCAGAACTCTCCCGGCAACGCTCGTCTCCAAAGCCCATGAACAAGCTGGGCAACTGATGTCGACCGACCTCGATTGCGTTCGGCTGGGCACCCCTCACCCAACCTAGCGGCACGCAATGGTCAGTGCTTCAAAGGGAAAGGCGGGCGGCGCCCGGACCAACATTTGGGGTGCAACAATGGTCAGAGATCGCAATTGTTGCGCAGCGAAACACGGAGCGACCCCGGAAGACGGAATGTGGATGGAGTCGGAGGGGAGGATCTCAGATGGCAGATGGCAAGATATCTCAAGAATAGGGGCAGGGGCTACGGCACCAGCTTTGTATCTTCTTCTCAACAGTATGCGCATGCAGCCAGCCAGCCAGCCGGCCAGCACAAGAGGTGTGAACCGCAAAAGGCTCCCCCTTCCCATGAGCGGTGGTGGTTACTGCATATCGCGAGTCGGCATCCCGTTGACCACGGCATGGCTCTCGTCAAGGCTCGCCACGACCAGAACGCTAGGAAGCGCAGAGACGCAATGCGCACAGGCCAACAAGCGGCTTGACGTAGCAGCCCAAAATCGCCAAGGCCGTAGTGGGGTCTGGCAAAAAGATTGACGGGCCTGCAGCAGGGTTAAGAGTGGGCCAAGCTTATCGCTGCAAACACGTACGGATGACCATTGGCTAGGCTTACCTGCAGCTCCTGCAACCATCTGCATGTCCCTGTCGTGTGTGTTCTGAGAGGAAAAGAACAAACGACGTCTTTTGGCTCGAGTGGAGGCGATGGAGCGAGGATTGTTGGGCAGAGCTCCCGTGTCCTTTTTTTCCCAGCTGCTGCATTAGAGTGCCAGACGGCTGTGCCCGCGACGGAAACTCATGGTCCTGCCCCGCCGGGCAGAAGGCCGAGTGTCCGTGTGGCCTTGCGGCGAACTCCAGATCGCGCGGCATTCAGATCTACACTAACCCCCCCTCCATCCATTCTCATCCATCTCCTCAACACAGACATTCAAGGTACTTGGTACTTGCAGCGCCTTCTCGCAGACTTCCATCCCATCTCGTCTTCCTTACAGGGGCAGAAGTTGCCAGCCAGCGACCCGGTTGGTTACGAGGGCCAGACCACCAACACTCTGCCGATGGAATCCGAAAAGCCACTCCAACGGAAAAAGCACAGGGCGAAACTGTAAACACCATGTCGTTGGTTAACCCCTCGTCAGGGTCAGAGGGGTTACCCGGCTGAGCCCCGGCATCCAACCCCCTGCTGCCAGTGCTTGCACGGCACCATGGTCAGCTCAAGATTCTGGGGCATCTGTGAGTGGGCGGACGCATGGGCAGCATGGGCACGGACGAGAGGGCGGGCTTGTCTGGTGCGGAGAAGACTAAAAAGCAAATCTTGAACCCAAACCACATCACAACGCCGCCATCCCGCATGCCCTGTCCTCCTGCAAGCGTTGAACCGTTTACAACGATCGGACGTCACCGGTGAGGCAGGAGGTAGGCCTGCTCAGGTGACAACTCCACGATCTGCTGCTGCTCGAACGAGATGCACACCAGCGCTAGAGGCAGGCTAGTGGATGCACGGCGTTGCCTCCCCCCATGGTCGCGTCTCCCGCCGGCGGACGGGACTTCCCTCGAGGTGGCAATACCGGGACAGCTCAAGCGAGAGAGCCTGAGAGAGCGTCTGAAAGGGCAATGCCAGCTCGCGACAATGCGACAGCCCGGGACGCGATGGCTCGCTGTAACAGTAGCCCACCCCGCCACTTATGGTGTAAAGGGGTAGCCATCAGAGCGATGACGCCTGCATCTGAGCCCGTCAAGAAATCGACTCCTCAGGACTTCCAGATCTTGTTAGGCCAGCAGACGGAACGAGTGGGCAGTGAGCCCCAGGCTTCTTGTTTTTTTTTTTTTT
>Ga0247780_1000019_pt1 | contig 149546 bp, 173 predicted proteins | sample UWRJL079202R5_FD_179927 | JGI IMG/M metagenome (GOLD analysis project Ga0247780, IMG submission 179927) | Plant litter microbial communities from Arlington Agricultural Research Station in Wisconsin, United States - UWRJ-L079-202R-5 | ecosystem: Environmental > Terrestrial > Plant litter >...
GCGCAAGGTAACTTTGCTCCGTGGGGTAGTTCTAGTGGGTGTGGCAGTCAGGGTACAGGGGACGGGAGGTAAGCATTTGGGGAAATACGAAGATGCCCTGCCCGCCCGTCGGGATGGATGGATGGAGGTTAAAGTGGAAAGGGAGGAATAAACCGCCGGCAGAGCATGCGCCGCCAAGACCATTGCGGGACTTGACGTGGCTGTTTCTTGGTTGCTAGCCTGTGTTGTGTTGCTAGGGACTGGGATGTGGTCGCTTCAGCTGCCGAACTGGAGGGCGATGTGCCGCGAACAGGTGAGCCGCAAGCGCGTCATTGCGGTGGTCTGATGTTTTTCTTCCAGGCTTTGAACCCCCACGTTGGGAATTGGCACCTTTTTGTAGGCTTGGTCTGTCTAGACCTTGAGCGTCTTGGTTGGGAGGGTTGAAGGGCTGTTCTTTTTTCTCTCTTGGGTCAAGCCGCCTTTGGAGAGACAGGTGGGAATATGCATGCATCACACCATTTGGGTTGAGAGGTGGACTCTGTCGCCTTATACCGAGCTAGATGATATTTCCAGTCGCTGGTGACTGTGTATATACGGTGCCCATGGTTCGGTCAAGGGTTGAGCAATATGTTTCTTATCTCCATCTTGTTTTTATTTTCTTCCTTATATCTAGTACTAAGTACGTAGAAGAGAAGAGAAGTCACTTTGTTTGCGCTGCATCATCCCCAGGAAGAGCCGGCAAAAGACCCATCCAGCAAAATGCTCTACACCACAACTCCAGACCACCTCTTCACTCCCACCTCCGCCGTCGACCCCACCGGCTTCGCCAAAGTCGCGATAGTCACCGGCTGTGCCTCTGGTATCGGTCTCGCAGTGACACAGCTCCTGCTCGCACACCAGTTCAGCGTTTGTGGTCTCGACATTTCAGACTTCGACTACAATCTCCTACGCGAGGCCGACCACGGGAGGTTTCACTTTCACCGGGGAGATCTCACCCTGCCGGGGGGCTGTGATGATGGGGTCAGGATTTGTCGGGCGGCTTTTGGGTGCGTTTCCTGTCTCTTGTGTGCCGGGATATGAGGGGTGGGGTGGAAAAGTGCTGATACGATACAGTGAGAGAATTGACGTGCTTGTCAACGTGGCTGGGACAATGGATAACTTCAGCAGTGCTGATGGCGTGAGTGACGAGGAGTGGGATCGGGTGATGGCTATCAACTTGACGGCACCGGTGCGAATGATGCGTCAAGTTCTGCCGCTGATGAAGGCACGAAAGGACGGTGTGATTGTTAATGTTGCTAGCACAGCTGCTACAAGCGGCGCGGTTGCAGGCGTTGCGTACACGGCATCCAAGCATGGGCTATTGGGAGCTACGAAGAACGTCGCCTGGCGGTTTAGAAATGAGGGGATCAGGTGTAATGCCGTGCTACCGGGCGCGATCGACTCTAGTATCGGAAAGATGATTGCTGCTGGCTGGGATGCAGAATCTTTTGCTCAGATTGAGTAAGTGGTATCCCCTGGTTGCCAAATTGAATATGCTAACATCATGTGCTTACAAGACCTGTGTTTGCGTTACAGACAAAGCCATCCGAGGGAGCGCGGATCACGGCTTTCGAAGTGGCCAAGACTATTGTATTTTTGATTAGCGACGAGGCGCGGACCATCAGCGGCGTGGGTTTGCCCGTCGATAAGGCTTGGGGAGTCATCTAAGGCACATAGGAAAATCGGTTAGTTGATATCTCAGGGGCTCTCTCTGAGCCTTGGTTGAGTAGGGGCCTAGTCAGGAACTGTCCAAAAGGCCAAGAGACGGTACACAAGGAATTCGTGGGAGAAACTTCCCATTCACTGTGGAATTGTGCGCTAGTTAACAATGCGATCAATATCAAGCCAAGGATGGCCTTCGTCATGCTGCGTTGGCGAGCTCGCCGCCCCCTTCCTCAAGCAAGCCTTGCCTCCATCCCATATTGAGACACCTCGCGCCTTGTGGCAACTCCACAGTCCCGTAACCCCGAAAACAAAAGAAACCAAGTCAAAGACGGAAACCGACTGAGCGAAACACCTGACGACGATGCAGATATATAAGCAGGCTACCACCATGCAGTAGAGAAAGCAAGGCGCCTCGCTCTTACGAATAGCTGGTACATTTATCTTCCACCGCTCGAAACAGACTCCAGATAGGAAAGAAGGAAATTACGGTCCGCAGGGGAGATAGGGGTACCGCTGCCCCGTCGGGAGGTTGGCGCGCTGCCCTGGATGTTTTCGCCGCCCGCCGAAGCCAGAGAGGCAACCCGAGATCGTGGCGTGCCGGATCTAACTTGGTCGAGATTAGCTGCTTCCTTGGTCTTCCCTTTATCGTCGCCCATAAACCCAGTTGGCGAGGCCTGATCTTTCGGCGCAAACAATGACAGGAGTTTTTGCTTTTGCTCCGGGTTGGCATTTTGGCGTTGTTGGAGCGTGTTGTTCGACGGGTACTGCTGGAGCGTTGGGCCTGTGTGCGGGGCTTGTTGCGGTGAGTGGCCGTATGGAAGTCCAGCGGCCTGGACTGCCTGCGCCGCCAGAGTGAACCTAGGGGACCCTTTGCCCTGGCTCTCTCCACGAAGGAACGTGCGATCTCTGGGAGATGGGAGGTTGCGATGTCCCGAGTTCCTCGAATCGCTCTGCGCCGAATTGATAGATGCAGCAACATGATTGTGCATCTGTGTGTTCACGAAGACTTGGTCCCTATCCGACTTGGGGGAGCTTTGCTGACTCTGGCGGCTCAAGATTTGAATGGGGCGGTACGGTAAATTAGTCTCCGAGTTCGTACGCACACTTCCGCCATTGATTTCTGTTGCACGTGGGATACCCTCATTGGCATTGGCCGGAGTTGTCTTAAAGACAGGACTGGCCGTAGCGCCAAATACCGGCTCTCCCTTGGCCTTCTCGGGTTTGATAGTTGAGTCGCTGCTCGAGGGGGACAGTGGAGCCGCTTTCTTGAACATATCTAACAGCGAAGACCGATGCGCGTCACTTGGTTGTCCCTGCCTTGACACTGACGCGTGACTTCCAGGGGATGCTGCAACTTGGGGACGAGCGCTCTCAGGAGAAGGCTGCGAGTACTGTGCGGCGACCTGAAAAAGATATTGCGTGGCCGGGTTAGCTGCTTGCAAAGGAGCCTGGTTGGCCCACGAACTAGGACCATGTTGCGCCTGATGACCCTGGTGAACCTGATGGCTAGGCGATGGGACGGATGTATTTTGAGGAGGCGCATTAGGCGCCTTGTTCTCGCCCATCGATCGGTTGTCGTTCTTGAAAGCGTTTAGGAGCGACATTTTGTGGTTCGTCATCTGGGATGGGGCCTTTACGCCCTGCTGCTGAGACTGCTGCAATGCGGCAGGATTCTGAATAGGGAATTGTCCAGGCGGCGTGTACTGGCCTTGGGCAAACTTCTGGTTCGTTGTGTCCGGGAGATTAGGTGTTGGGAGGATGCCTCGGACGAGAACTGACTGTTGAACCTGCGGTGGAAGCGGTTGCGGGTGAAGCAAGACTGGCTCTTTCTGTGGTGGTTGGCCTTGACCCATGTAAGGATTACGACCGTAGATATGGCCCTGAGGAGTGATGTTGACATGAGGCCGGGCGTAGTTAAAATATTGAGCCTGGTGGGCTTGGTTCACCACATGCGGAATGGGGAAGTTTGGCGGCGGGGCTTGGTAGTTATGCGGCGGCAGACGTTGAACAGGATGATGGTGATGCGGAGTATGCGGCTCAGGAGCGCTGACGTAGGTGTGGTCCAGCGGCGTGTGAGGGACTTGCGCGTGAACTGAAGGGCCTGGAGCCTCTGGGGCTGGAAGTTCAGCGCTCTTCTGCCGCAAGAGGGCCATCAGGGCACCACCCTTGTCATTATTTGCAGCAGCATTGGCAGGGCTCATCTGCAAGCCTTGTGTGGGCGGCTGTACCTTGAGGAGTCTCTGAAGCTCAAGGGTGGCTCCTTCAATGGTCTCAATCGCTGGGGGCGAATTCGACCGGCCGGCCGTCGGCTCCGTCTGCATGCCGAGGTCGTCCTCGGTGAGCGGCTCTTCCAGCAGAGTTTGGGTGTGCAGGTGGGACTGGCTAGGGAACCGGATGCCGTCTTTCTTCTTCTGCTGCATAACCCATTTCTTCAGAGGCACCAGGAACGGGGCCACCATGTAAAACTTATTGGCGTTTGACGCCGCAGCTACATCATCACCGTGGTTGCTCCCCTTCTTTCGGAATGCTGGGAGCTCGGACAGTTTGTACCACTCGATCTTGCTGATCTCCTTCCGTGTCTTCGGTTGAAAAAGGGTGTCCATGGGGATGTTGCGAAAGACGTAGAGCCTGATCTGCTGCTCTCTCATGGAGATCTGAATGTACTTGACCTCGTCCTGTCTCGGCACAAGCCCAGCCTCCCTGATATCGAAACCCGTCTCCTCGTACACCTCACGGATGGCACAGTCTAGATCGTCTTCATCCTTGTTGATCTTGCCCCTGGGGAAGCTCCAGTTAGCGCCTTTTTTCCATCCTTTGACGAGCACAGTCGAGTCCATGGACTCGTTGAGCAGGATGGCACCCCTGACGGGAACTCTTGTCTTGTACTGGAGAAACTCCTCGAACGCGCGCATGTGGTTCTCGACCGAGAACGAGGCCAGCAGTGGACAGTGCTGGAAGATACGCAGACAGAAGCTGCGGAGGGACATGGACGGGAGGGTGGGGTCCAGTGGACGGATAAAATCTTCGTAGAACCATTGCGCTTCTTCAACTTGGAAGCAGATGCGCGCAACAGAGGAGAGATCTTCCTTGGGGAGATTTATTATGAAGCGGACGCAGAGGTCGTCCAGCCCTGTTAAGCCGGAAGGGTTAGCGGAGAACCCAAGCTGGAGGCGGGAACAGCCCTCTGTAGGCTGTAGGAAGCACCATACAGTCTTCTAGTTGCATCTTTGTTTCGGTCATATTGATGCCATGTACCGGGCATATCAACAGGTTCTAGGTGGGAGTGGTGAGAATCTACGTCGAGTGAGGTCTGGCGGTTTGTCGCGTCGTGGTCGCGGAGCGGAGCTCTGGATGCGAGGGGCAGCCTGCTTTGCTTTGCCCAGCCAGGGTGCGAATTTCCCCGCCGAAGAGCTCTCAGCCGACAGGTCAGGTTGCGGGTTATAATCGGGCAAGATATGAGCGGTAGGTGGGCGGGCGCTACTAATTGGTAGAAAAATGAGCCGCTTCTGCTGTTGGAATGGGTGGACGCTATCGACGCTCTGCGCAAGTGAGGATGAGGCAACGTGCAGACTTGCCAGGTGGATGCCATTCATTGCTCCGCTTTGCGATAGCGCTGTCATCCAGAAACAAAGCCCTGCGTGCGATCCTTTGGGTTGTGGCTGGTAGCTAGGCAAGGGGGTTGGGTGATTCGCGGTGAACCAAGCTTTTGCCACATGTGGCTATGCCTAAGCCTGGAAGGGACCGAAGAGCAGGACGTCCCGCTTAGATTCGGGCTGTCTGAGATCGCTGGTTAATCACACAGTCCCAGTACTAAACGACAGGCCGCCTCGGTCGGCAGGTTGGTCGCTTCGGTGCGACATCAAGTCTACTGCCTGACAATGGTGCAAATAGATGCAATACAAGAATCATCCGTTCTTGATTGTACAAAGATATACAGAGAAAACTGGAACCCGTGAACACAGCGGCGTCGTTGAAGAATCAAAAGGAATTGGTGACCGGAGTATGCCCGGTCGGGTCTCTATGCTCCAGACGAAATACCACGTGAATGCCTCTAGCTAGCACTCACGTGACTCTTAGAGGCACAGAGTCAAAGACATGTGGTCTGTATTCTGGCACCTAACCATCAAACCTGGCTCATTAAACGATCCAAGACGAAAGATGCTTCTTCAAAGCGGCAGACAAATGGGGCGCTGCATACGGGACCCACCCATACTGCACGGGAGGGCTCCCGATGACGTCTCGGCGTCAAACCAGGAAATGTGGCTCAACGCCATTCAGCTGGAGCGGTCACCCCCTCGCAGACTACTGCAGTGCGCATTCACCGGATGAGGGACTGAGGGATATAAGACCTTGCTGGTCAGGAAACTAGTTCCCAAAAATATTTTAGTTCTGAGCTTTGCGTGTTCAGCGGGCCGGCCAGTAACAACGCGATCCACCAACCTGAGCCAAATTTGTCTGGGCCTTCTCAACAAGCGCGTACCTGAAACCACGAAGAGTGTGCGCTAGCCAATACACTGTCCACTAGCCCATATCAGAACCGCCAGAGAGCTAAACAGAGCGAAAGAAGCCTCGACAAAGCGCAAGCAAACGAACGACGTGATATAAGAAGTCCGGGCATTTCCTCTATCAGATTTGCATTCCTCAATCGCACAATCTACGGATTTCAGGGGTAGCATCAACAACCTCACTATGAACGCGGTCGTAGCAATCCTTGGCAAGAAGGCCTTCGGCAGGCTTAAGGACAAGGGCGTCAACACGAATTCTGACGTATGTACTCGACTTGAAGGACTTGAACCTAGGCCATTGGACTAACAGTCTGCTAGAACCCGTACATGGAGAAGGTCCCTGTTACGAACCAACGGGGCGAGATCGTCAAATACAAGGAGCGCGAGAGGCCTATCCCAGAGGGGCTATCAAGCAATGATGTCTCCATCTTGAAGAAGGTTCGGAGGAAGGCCTACAAATGGGATATGAGCTTCCACTTCTGTTGCTTCCGCACCCGATTCGGCTGGTCGTTTATCCTCGGATTATTGCCATTGTGAGTTTACCAGCAAGCCGGTATCGATGTGACCCCGACTGACACAATCTGCGATAGCATTGGCGATTTTGCCGACCTCCTTATTGGCCTCTACATCGTGAAGAGCTGCAACAAGATAGACGGTGGCTTGCCGAAGAGCCTCAATGCCAGAATGATGTGGAATATCATGCTTGACTTTGGAATTGGTCTGATACCCTTCGTTGGAGACCTCGCAGACGCCTTCTATCGTGCCAACACACGCAATGCCTGGCTCCTCGACGCATATTTGAGTGAGAAGGCCAATGCGATGAAAGCGGGCAAAGTACAGGATCCGGACAGCGGTAATACGGTCGCGGTACCAGGAGAGCTTCGTGATGGGAACGCCCACAGCCAGGCGCAGACGGGAAGGAACAGGCAGCCTGACGTCGAGATGGGAATGGCCCAGGTGCCTCTTGGTGCGAGCACAAACAACCCTCAGCGGGGGAGACGATGAGATGGGGTCAGGGTTCTGACAAACGTCAGCAAGGGTATGATTTAGAGGTGTGAAAGTGTGGGGTCGGAAATACTGGCGCCAGCGTCATGAACAAATTGTCTGCAACTCGGCCAGGAAAGTAAGCGGTAGCGTCACTAATATCGATATTATTTGGGGATCGATGCGACCTAGAAGGCGGTAATACATTCAGTCATTGTGCCAGCGAATTGTCGTGTTATGGGAGGTTGAAGTATGCGTCAATTGGCCTGTTTGATGTTGAAAAGAGTCCTCAAGGTGCTGAGTGCAGGTCAGGGTCTTGCCTGTTCGGAGATGCGTCGTCAGCCGAACGGAAACCGTAAAACTCCACAAAATTATATGAATTTGCGCTGCCTTGACAACGGGCCCGAGTGGCAACAAAAGGTGGGTATGAGGCGTGACATCTGGGTGTGATGTAGCAAGATATGCCTGTCTAAGCCGGTAGACGTGAAAAGGAGGCCTGGAAAGGAGGCAGCGGTGGGACAAGAGTTGGCGCATAGGACAGGAGCTCATCAACACGAGTTCTGAGCTCATTTGCAGCGTTTTAGGAGTTTAACTAACCCATCCAGAAGAGGCAGCTGAGTTCCAGCTGAGCCGCAGTTCCTGACGCGCTGCAGCCAAGAAATGGGAACCTAGGCGCGCACACCTAGCTTGGTGGGCCAAGGGCGTTGCTGCTGGTGATGATGGGGCGGTCGGTCAGATCTGATAAAGCAGAGTGGAGACTGCGGTGAATTGTGGTGAGTAATTGGGTGGTTGGGTGTCTGAGGTACAGGGGGAGTCGCGTTCAACGCGAACCCGAACGCGTCCGCCCCACCGAGCGGACGTGCAGCACAGCCAGCATTTAAGTCGCGACCTGCTGTTCCCCCTCTGTTCGGCTGGTCTTTTATCTTTGTCTGCTCAACTCAATCACGGCCACTCACAAATTCAATTGTCCTTGCCACCTCCCATTTCACGGCCTGTACATCCGCTTTCCCATTGATACCATCAATTACGTCAACTCAACGCGATGGCTGCTCAGATCACGCCCTCCAAGACGGTATGCGCCTTGCCGATGCCACCGCGCCCGTTCTTCCACAATATCGTGCTAACGCGTCCAACAGGCTGCCTCTGCAATCGAGTCCCTAAAGATGGAGTCTCCCGTTAAGAAACTCAACTTTGCTGGCGCTGGCAAAGAGAACAAGCCCTTCGATGCCGACCTCGCCACCCTCGAGGCAGAGATTGACGCGAAGCACAAGGAGAACCAGGAGGTGACCAAGACAGTCGCCGCCTCAACCAAGCCCGAGGAGATGGACGAGCCTCTCCTGCAGGAAAACCCCCAGCGATTTGTGCTGTTCCCGATCAAGTACCACGAGGTTCGTAACGCGTTCTTCCCTTTCAACGCGTAAAGTGGATCGCGTGCTAACAGACGCGACACAGATCTGGCAGATGTACAAGAAGGCAGAGGCCTCCTTCTGGACCGCTGAAGAGATTGACCTGTCTAAGGACATGCACGACTGGAACAACAAGCTCAACGACGACGAGAAGTACTTCGTCTCGCACATTCTTGCCTTCTTCGCCGCGTCTGATGGCATCGTCAACGAGAATCTGGTTGAGCGCTTCAGCGGAGAGGTTCAGATCCCTGAAGCTCGTTGCTTCTATGGCTTCCAGATCATGATGGAGAATGTCCACTCAGAGACGTACTCGCTTCTAATCGACACCTACATTAAGGAGCCCGCTCAGCGCACCCACCTCTTCAACGCAATCGACACTATCCCTGCTATCCGCAAGAAGGCCGACTGGGCTCTGCGGTGGATCACTGATAAGAAGTCCACCTTCGCTCAGCGCCTCGTCGCCTTCGCTGCTGTTGAGGGTATCTTCTTCAGTGGTGCCTTTGCATCCATCTTCTGGCTGAAGAAGCGTGGCCTCATGCCCGGCCTTACCTTCTCCAACGAGCTCATCTCGCGCGACGAGGGTCTGCATACCGACTTTGCCTGCCTCTTGTTCTCTCATCTCAACAACAGACCAAGCAAGCAGCTCGTCGAGGATGTCATCGTCGACGCCGTGCGCATTGAGCAAGAGTTCCTCACCGAGGCCCTGCCTTGCGCTTTGCTTGGCATGAACTCTACCCTCATGAAGCAGTACATTGAGTTTGTCGCTGATCGTCTCCTTGTCGCCCTTGGAAACGAGAAGATTTACAAGGTCTCCAACCCCTTCGACTTTATGGAGAACATCTCCCTCGGCGGCAAGACCAACTTCTTCGAGAAGCGCGTCGGCGAGTACCAGAAGGCCGGCGTCATGGCGAGCACCAAGACGGTCGACCCATCGGTTGAGGTCGTTGAGAATGAGAACGGGGGCGACTTCGCATTCGATGAGGACTTTTAAGCCTCGCGTCACCGCTCGCGTCTTCTCATGTCCTCATGAATTCTGTTTATTTAATACCCCAGCCTGTATATGATGTTTTCTTTTGTTTTTCTTTTGACAACAGACTCTTGGCATAGAGTGCGGGAAGGCGATCTGTCGCATCGGTTTGTCTGGTCCCCGTTCGCTTGGGACAGACGTGTTTACGTATGTTGGATAATATACAGCCCGCACTTTGCAAGTGTTGCGCGCGGCCGTGTTGAACATACGCGGCGTTTTGGGCGTCTTATGGGTAGGGAGATGCAATATTCTCCACTTTCATAGTCATGGTAGGAAGCAACGGGAGGAAATGATTGGGATAGGAAGGAAAAACGTGTCATTTGAGGAGAAATGTACGAGTAGATAGCCTTAGTTTAGCAATTGAACGCTTGCTAAATCAAATCTATGGACAGTCTGCCCTGCGATGCCTTCATTTCCACTCCTAGTCCCCTCGTTCTCCCAAGGATATCTCGAGTGTCGGAACAACATCTGATACGTCTCTCGTACCTCACCGCTTTCCCTTTTTCTTCTTCCCCTTCGCACCACCTGCACCGCTCGGCACGTTCGCTGTCCCCGTCGCCTGCCCTGCCGTACCAGGCACAGGTGTCTGTGTTCCGCTCTCCCCCTCCAAAACACTAACCATCGCATCCCCGCTCTCAGGCCCCATCGCCTCGCCCGCCGGCAGCGCCGGGAGCGCCGCCATCCGTCGCCCCAGCCCGCCCAGCATCTGAACCAGGCGTCCCACCTCCGCCGCCTTGGATGTCTTGTACTTGAGCGATACGCCGCTGACGGGGTCGTATGTCTTGATCACGAGATGTCCGCGCGGGGGTTTCGTCGCAGTGGCTGGTGTGGTTACTCCCTCTGCTCCTGCTGCGGCGCTGCCGGCTTGCTTCTCTGCTTTGGTGCGTCGTCGCGCTGGCTTGATGTGGTAGCGGGTTGTGATGATGGTCTGGGAGCTGGTTAGAGACCCGAGGGAAGGGGTATGGGGTATGGAGAGGGTGAGGGGCAAGTACCGTCTCGGGGCGTGCATCGAGGAGGAGGGCTGACTGCTGGAGCCAGTCCTCGCTTTTGGGGTAGTAGGGCATTTTACGTTCGGTGGTGAGGGTGTCAAACCTCGGTGCTTGTCGGTGGCCGGTTGCAGATCGGTAGATGTGTGCAAGTATGGGCAGTCTGGGAGATATTTGAGCTTTGCGCCGGGGGCCGTTGGGGGTGGTTGACGTTGGCTGTACTGCCGTTGTGGATTGCTGATTGCTCGAGCTGGAGTTTTGGGGCTGTCAGTGCGATTTACGGTGGGGCTGGAATGCGGGGCAAGAACGAAGCTCAACCCCCTTACTACTGAGAGTGGAATAAACAATGGAAATACCCGATGCTAGTTGAACATTTGTGTTCCAATGTAATATAATAATTTACCTGCTGTCTTTGCAGCTGTTACATAAACTACAGCAACACAAGAGTAGGTTACGAATACCATTCGCCTACAGAAAGCCAGGTCAAGCTCTCGTTTGTGGCTTCTTCTTGAGGTTTGGTGTGGAATTTGCGTCAATCCAGCTCAGGTTCCAACACCCTTTTCCCTCCCAAGACAGTACAATTCAGACCCCGAAACTCCCTGTTTTCCCACAAAATACACCCATTTCCAAACACCCATACGCCTCGGATGCAATGTTGGGGTATCAAGGCATATCATCATCATCTTCTTCCCATGTCCGCGGGCGAACTCCCTAAGCGTGCGGATCGGGTAGCCAGAACATTAATTCCTGGTCTGCTGTAGCAATCATGTTATATCGTGGATTGTAGGCGACTACCGATGCCTCTCGCTTCTCGTCCAGAACATATGCTGGCTCAAGCACCTTGTTGGAAGCCGGACTCGCCAGTGTGTCCCAGGCAAGGAGATCCTTTTTCGACCCGCTGAGAACATAGCGACCGTCGGGGGAAAAGCAACAGTCGCCGCTGCTTTCCAAAGCCCCTGTTTCTGCCTCGCCTGCAGCAGAACGTCTTGTGCTGCCGTTGGGCTTCCTCAGATACGCTTTCAAACTCCCGTCGAACGCGTCCAGAAGGAAATGACCGCCGCTCCGCGAGCCCAAGAGAAGATGCTTGCCGTCGTTTGAGAACATGAGCACCGTATAGCCCCTAAACGGGGCATCCGGATCAGCCGGTCCACGGGCTTTGAGTATATCGAAGACGGCGAAGGGGGCCTTTTCGAAGTTGCGGTAATCGTAGAGGACCACGGTTGCGCTCGCAGGACATGCTATCGCAAAGATGGTTCCCGAAGGGTCCCAGGCAGAGAGTGTTGCATTATTAAGGAGCAATTTCGCGCTCCATTGCTTCGTGCCCATGTTCCACAACCTGACTGTGTTGTCGAGGCTGCAGGAGATGAAGTTATCAGCTCCCGGGTGGAGAGAGAGGCTGGTAACGGCGCCTTCATGGCCCTCGAAGTATCGAATGAAGGAATTGTCATGTGTCGCTAGATATCTAATCGCATCTGCTTGCCGCATTAGCTTTGGCCCACAAGCACGCCGATGCCGACGCCTTACCGTTCTGCTTCGTGCTGGCATATATGATGCTTGAGGCTGTGTGAGTGAACTTGGCAAGCTTGACACCGTATTTTTTACTGAGAAGGCTTTTGTCGTGGCGCCCTTCCTTGACGTTGTATATCTGGATCGTCTCGTCGCTCTCCGATGTCATGCAAAGGTCGCCCGGGTCGTCAAAGTCGATTGAGAGAACATGGGGCTGCGGCTTTCCTTCTTTTAGATCATCCCTTTGGAAGAGCTGCATACAGATAATTAGAGCGGCATAGAGGCTGCCGAACGGTCAACTTTACGCACCTTTGTCGGTCTGAAGGACGACATCACATCGCTCACTTTCGAAGTGCTGGGGACATTAACCCCAAGCGTTCGTGTGATATTCAGTGACGGTGCGCCCGCGACCGCTGGCTCGTCAACATCCATTGGAGTGGAAGCCATGATGGCCCTGTATCCACAGATAAATTTCCCAGTTCTGGTCACTCAGGGAAAGGTTGGTATCGCTGTTAGCATATTGTGCCTCGCGCAAGACTGGAGGAAATGCGACGGGGAAGCTCGAGCACTCTCGGCTCCTTTGGGAGGGGCACAAAAAGCTAAGCCCACCTGATTTCGCCGGGCGGTGGAGAGACGCTATGGCCTCACCGCCTGCCGAATGCAGCCACAGCTTCTCTGAGCTCAGCAGCCATGGGGACACCCGATGTGTTATGTTGTGGCCGATAAAACAGGATAAATTGGGAAATCGCCTCATGCAATGGCTTACAGAGTACCATGATACAGTGGGACAAGGCAGTTTGAGGTTGTACAGATCTCTGCCATCCCGATCGGCAGGGCTCCCAGCATCTGGGAGTGCTTGCCGGCAGCATCAGCAAACACCGAAAGGTGGACTCGATGCCCTCCCGATTTCTCTTGGCTGGGCGGTCAAATCCGGGGTCGAATCCCAGGTCCCGAAAGCCGGAGAATGGCCCGTGCTGAAGCTTCTCTTTTTCAGACCCCTGCATCGGTTCACGGAGCGGCAAGCGCGAGATCTAGATGAGTGTTCACGCCGAACCAGCAAAGGTTGCGCTGCTTTCACAACAACAAGCATTTCTCCCTCCCCCTTCGCTGACATTACTACCCGCCTGCGTGGCAATCTGTCAGCAGTTTTCTTACATATCTAGTGAGGCCACGGAAATGATTCTGATATAATCTGTGGCTCGCGCATCCCTCACCACCGCCCTCCCCTGGCCTCAATTTCACCTCCTGTTGCGTGACCCCGCGACCCGCGAACAACCGCCTTAAAGCGCAACATCCTCCCTTTGGCAACTAGGGTTCGAAGAATCAACATCCGACATACGCCATGGCTACAACTGCCGGGTAAGTGTGGGGTATCGTCGCGATGGAAAAGAAGCGGTGCGCTGACACCGCCTCTTGCTCTTTCTAGCGCGTTCATCGCCGGCGGCATTGCTGCGTGCGGCGCCGTAACCGCAACACACCCTTTTGAGACAGTCAAGATTCGCATGCAGCTTCAGGGTGAGCTCCAGGATAAGGGCCACCAGCCGCATCACTATAAGGGTCCCATCCACGGCGTGTCAGTCATCGTACGAAACGAGGGGGTGCGCGGTGTATATCGTGGGCTGGGATGCGCCTACATCTACCAGGTGCTGCTCAATGGGTGCCGACTAGGCTTCTACGAGCCAATGCGCAGCAACCTTACAGGTTTGCTGTTCAATAATCCAAATACACAGAGCCTAGGGGTCAACATGTTCTGCGGCGCGGCATCCGGTATGCTCGGCGCCATGGCTGGTAGCCCCTTTTTCCTCGCCAAGACAAGACTGCAGAGCTTCTCGCCTTTCCTGCCTGTTGGAACACAGCACAACTACAAGAATGCGTGGGATGGTCTTACCCAGATATACCGGGGAGAGGGACTTCGCGGGCTCTACCGCGGCGTCGAAGCCGCCATGATCCGAACTGGCTTCGGAAGCTCGGTGCAGTTGCCGACGTACTTCTTCGCAAAGCGTCGATTGGTGAGGCATTTGGGGATGGAAGAAGGTCCCGCTCTCCACTTGGCGAGCAGTACCGTCAGCGGATTCGTCGTATGCGTCGTCATGCACCCCCCAGGTAAGCTCCGCCCCTACGCGACCCCATACAAAATTGCTAACCCCCCATAGATACCATCATGTCACGTTTGTATAACCAGAACGGTAATCTCTACAAGGGCGTCTTCGATTGCCTCGCCAAGACGATCAGGACAGAGGGATTCCTTGCCATTTACAAGGGATTCCTTCCCCACTTGGCCAGAATCCTGCCACACACCATCCTGACACTGAGTCTGGCCGAGCAGACGAACAAGCTGATCAGGAAACTCGAGAACCGCATCCTACCAACATCTGCATTGAAGGGCGTCTAAAGCGGTGTCTTATTGTTCTCGTGGCATTCGGCGTTTCTTGGGTACCTAGAGAGGGTGCTGCCGTGCACCTAAGCTTTGCCTGCTCCTTGTAAATACCGCGGTATAAACCAGATTTACACACCATATGTGCGATGTAAATCATAGAGATAGAGGAGGACCCGTCAGCGGCTACAGCTCAAGTGGATAAGAGCGAAGACAAATCAAGACAAAACGTCAAACCGGATATTCTTTTATTTATATTTTATATCATTTTTGTCCTCGAGAAACACTTCACCCGCGGATGGACCGCTCACACCCATAGCAAAGTTTTCCTTCCTCCCCTCCGTCATGACCGTTCTCCATTCCAAGCTCCCCCCTCCACCGCTCATCGCCTTGCTCATCAAGCGGCATCCCGCACATCCCACAACCCTCCTGGTGATCTGCCCCATCATTGCTGTTGTTGTTAAGCAACCGCACCAGCTTTCCTGTCGTCCGCGCCACGTTGGCCACGACCGAGGGATAACTCTCTTCCACTTCGGCAAAGTACCGGAACATGACCTCCTCGATGCTGAGGTCCTTGTGTGACACCACGGCGGTATCCACTGGGATGGCGGTAGCGGAATCAACAAGGTCTGTCAGCGGTGGGGTTGTGAGAGTTGTGTATATCGTCAGTTCCTTCCGGAGGATGTCGCGGAGGGGGTGGTAGACGAGTAGTTTGCTGCTGGTGGTGTCAGGTGCGGCGGCGGCGGCGGCGTCTTTGCTGTAAGGTTTGGTAGTAGAGGAAGGTGAATGAGTTGCGAAAGTAACAGTTCCGTCGTTGATCTGCCACGGCAGGGAGAACCCCCTCCCCTTAGCGGTCTCGGAGAGCGTCAGTTCCGCTAGTGCCGTGGTGCTGTGTCCTAGCATCAGCGCGTGGGCGTCGACTCCGCGCGCCGAGGAGAGCAGGATGTGCCGCGTGAAGAGGCGGAGGAGGTCGGCGCGGGAAGCGGCTGAGGGGAGGGCGTTAAAGAAGGCGCGGATGCGGGCGTCAGGGGGGAGGGTCTTGTCCAGCTTGGGGAGGGCGGTCCAGTCTATGCTAGGGAGGGCGAGGGCTGCGGTCAGAGGGACGGATTGGAAGGTGAAGCGCGGGTAGCGCTGGCGGAAGCGGTCGAGGGTGTCAGGGGAAGGATTTGAGGAAGGAGAGTAGAGGCACGAGGGGTCGACGAAGACGACGGTGAGCTCGAAGGGGGCGGCGCGGGCCCTGGCGAGCTGGAACTCAACATTCTCGTTGAGGAGATGAAGGAGTACTGTGGATGAGACGCCCTTGGAGAGGCTGAGAACGTAGCGCCGGGTGGTGGTGTGGCTGACTTTGGTCTCCTTTCCGAGGATGCCGACTTGCTTGACGCATTTCGTTGAGATGAATTTGACGAAGCAGTCTCTGCGGATTTGTTTGTTAGATATGTGTAGTGGCGTCGATTTGGGGAGTGCGTACCTGCAAACGGCCTGGGATCTACTGTCTAGTGCGGCTTCTTGCGCCTTGCATTTGACGCAGGGGCGTGTGAGCGACCCCGCCGTTGTCTGGGAAATTGACTCCATCGCCAACTAAGGCTCGAAGGGTGCAGGCCGGAATACCGATGGTCAAGACAAGGAGCGGATGATGAAAAATATTCAAGCCAAATACTCTCTTTCTCCAGTGGTGCTATTTTTACTGTTCCTGAATGTGAGAATTCTGTGATTGACTCACTTGAGTTTTCACAGTCCAGCATTCAATGTTTGGAGCTGTCAGGGTTAGGGTTCGTGCCCATGTTGGAAGAAGAAGGGGGGGAAATAGATATCAGAAAGGTTCAAAGCAAGGGCAACATGACGGGTTGGTAAGCTTAAATATTTACATCTCTCATTACGGTGTGGCGACTAAGCCAATATGTACCTTCTGAAAGTTAACCCGTTTGAGCATAGGGTATCATGAAGCGTTACGGAAAAGCTTCGTAAGCCGCTCTTCTTCTCATCATATCATCCTTGAACTTCCCCAACCCGCCGACTCCCTCATCAGCAGAGTCATCATCACCATTAGATGCCCGATATGCATATCTTCCCGCATCGCTAGACGTCAATATCGTGTTAATAACCGCCCCGGCAACCGTCGTACCCACGATGGCAGCAAACATGCTCGACGCCACCATCCCTGGTGTTATTACTAGATTTGACCCCGTCGCTGTCTGGAGTAGTTTTTGTGTGTTATCAATGTTCGACTTGTACGTCGTAAATGCGACTACCGCGCCGGCTGCTGCCGCCCAATCGAGAGCACGGGCCCAAACGGCTGCGCGCATGTGCTCTTCCCTGACTCCAACCACATTGAAGTAGATTTCGATTGCGTTTGCCAGCAGGTCAGCGATTAGAATTACTAGCAGGGCAATTCCGCTGAGCACGATGAGGCTGGCCTGCAGTGTAAGGGCCAGGCGTAGTAGTTGAGGGTTTGCGCCGCCCTTGGCCTGGGGAATTAGCCTCGTCAACTCAGCGACAGATCGCGAGTTGCTGATAGTGAAGCTGGAGGCGCAACTATATGGCTCAGGACCAAAGCATAGTCCTAATGTTGGAATTTCACAGGTCAGTAATACATCCATTTGGGAAATCTACAGTAGCCACTTACCCCAGAACCCGATCCGAATGTCAAGACGGGTTGCCACCCCGCCGATGCTGAGTGATCCATTCGATGTGACGATCACCGGAGAGACAGCGCTGAGAGTGGTGTTGGCACACCCCAGCGAGAGGGTTACTGTTTGGAATCAGCCAGTAGTCCAAGAAAACACAAAGGAAAGAGATACCTACAGTACAGGATAATGCTGACGATTGGAAACACCACAACAAGAAGCACTCGAGGAGCCTTGAGAATCCCTTTGGCACCAGAGTCAGTCCCGGCACGCAAGACACCCAAAATTCCCCGAAAGGGGCGGAACAACGAACAAGAGGGCTTCGGCGCCATGGTCAGCGCCCAGATCCCCTTGGCTCGCCAGCGCCGGCGACAGGGCGAGCAGTATTATTTAAAAGAACCAAGCGGCGGTCGTCAGTTCTCTCGGCGAGGGCGATGCCCATCTTCTTTCTTGTGAGGAGTCCAACGTGGAAGACTTTTCATTGGCTCCGATGCAGGGTCATGTCGCGTGGTCGGACCGGGATGATACCAGAACGTCAGAAGGGGATCAAAAGGGACCAAAAGGGGGGTAGGCAGGGGCACACCTCCCACCGAAGATGGGGGTGGTCAATAGGATTTAAGGCATCTTGCGCGACCTGCCGCCATCAGAGAGCCAGTGCGCATGCACGACATTTCCGTTGCGAGAAAGTATTGCCGTGGTCCCGCAATGTCAGTTGTTCATCGGCCGCTGCACCGGTTTCAGAAGTCCGGGACCCGGGGAAACCCCGACTTTTAACAAGTCGAGTGTTTCAATGTTGCCGTTTTGGCGCCTCCGGCATCCCACATGCAGCACTGTGTAACTGTGTCGCTGGCCCGCCCCAGCCTCGCATTGTGGTGTTGGGCTCCTCAGACACAGTTATCAGCCGCCGGCAGAATGGTGCTGATCACGGCCAACGAAATAGGCACGTCAGGTCTCCTGCTTCAAAGAACCCGCGATGTTCATGCCACGCCCACGAGATCAAGTTATTTCCCTTGAAAACAACTTCTCAAATCCGTCCTGTCCTTCAGTTCGGCCCATTGCTGCCGAAGCATAGCAGACAAGACCCAATGTGGGTTCCCTGGTTGATTTCGCCATATCCAAAGGCGAAACCATCATTAATACACTTCCCTTCGGACGTTAATTTTTTTGGCCGGGATGGCTCATAAAGCTCGGTGATCATTTGGTCGTGGTTCAGAGCCACACCCCGAGCTTGCACATTTCCCAAGTCGATGACTAACACCTCTGGTTTCCCCATGTTCCACACGCGCAGTTGGAAGAAGAGCGCTACCAAAACAGTTAGCATCACAATATTTAGAACACGGCAGTCATGATGGAACCAACCTCCCAGTCCAGAAATCGCCCTGCAAGAGGCCAAAGCCGTCGCGCTCTAGCTCGGCGAGCTATCCTCTCAACTTGTTTGAGCACTTCCTTCACATCTCTCAGGGTGGAAGGAAAATTGCCAGTTGTTGAAACCAAGTCCTAGTAGTTGACCGTATGCTATTTGGGTTCTTGCATTGGCTTGTTCGAGTTCATTATGTTGTGCAACTTGAACTGGACGGGAAGCAATACCCAGCTGTGGAATTGTCGGAGCCTGGTACCAAGGCTGTGACGAAGCTTGTGGCATAGAGGCCTCCTAAACGGACATTGAATCGAGACGGAATTCCCCACAGCATAACCCTTGATGTGTGTCGCATCGCCGAGGTGCTCGTCCATCCGTACGTTGAGGGTGTGGAAATCGGCATGCTGTCCAAGGTCTCACGGCATTTCAAGATCTCATTGCGCCGAGATATGTGTTAGTAGCATACGTGTTCCTTCGATATAGTGATGCGGTAACACACAGTGAGCAATAGGCATATTGAGATATGGTCATCAACGCAGCAAAGCCCTCCATATCTTGATGGCCTCATGGATTTGCCTTCATCTTTTAGAGTTAGAGGGCCATGAAGTCGGCGGCTCCTCCCAACAGGGACTCAAGGGAAGTATAACTCGTGTTGTCGAGATACCTCTGTAACGTTCCAGACAGCTTAATACTCTCCACTGGAGGTATAATCTACTTACTGTCACTCGCAGTAAGACTAGACAACCAAGGGAACTGGGCAACAATTTGACCAAAAGACAGAGCGAGAGGACAGCCTAAAATTGGCATGAGCCAAACATAGTATACCAGGCCAGGGTTGTACCCGAAGGGAGAGTACAAAGAGGAGATAATATTTGTTCATCGCATCACAAACAGGGTGCCTACTTATGGTAAAGGGATGAATGGTGTCCGGCTATACGGCGGTCGGCGACAGTAGTGCATCTTGCTTGGCGCTATCCAGCTAACATGTTCGTCCCATCAATGATAACATCTTCCCGCCTAACTGTCTGATTGCGTGACGCTTCAAAGGGGGATGTCTCAAGTGCAGGGATGAGTGCCAATGATGTTGTGGTGACCTGAAGCGACGATGGAAGTATGTAGGTAGGAGAGGAACACTGACGACATCATCTTCCGTTTTCAAGAGATTTCAAAAAGGAGCACTAAGAAATAGTGGTGCAGTGCTGGTTCTGAATCAGCTGCGAGCAGTCGGCTCTGTTCATGTGGTGACTTCACTCTTGTGATTCTGTGACGTTCTTCAAGACGGAGCCTGCGGCTTGGGCCGGGGGCGTTTTGTTGGTTGTTTTGTGGGTCAACGTTGGCGCCTACGGCGCCTCACTGGCGCTTTCCTTGCTTAGCCACCTTTGTCAAGCCCCAAACACCACTTCCCCCAACAGAGGCCCGTCTCTGAAACAGACCATCTCCCGCCCACTTCTCATTGCCAACTCTCCATCACGCATGAGGCATCGTTTCGGCTGCTTTTGCGCCCGTCAAATGGCGGGCTTTCCCTTGGGTGGCACAAGACGATTCAGGCGATCCCTTACAGCTTGATTTGATTAGACTCAACCCGTCCGAACTCTCGAGTTCTGCCACACCGTGGATACGTCCACAGTGGTACAGGTGTCGCTCCCGTCGTCCACCCCTGGTAACCCGGCAGGTCGTGTGCCTCTCAGACCCAGTCGCTTGGCTTCGACCTTCTCTCCTGAACCTCATCCAGAGTTTCATCCCAGCAGCGACTGCCTGACACGGGCATATGCCCACGTACGCAGAATCCGCCAGCTAGGTTTTTTCGGAAGCCTAGTTCTTGGTGTCTTCTGGATTACGTGGTGCACGCACCCTCCCTGCGTCTTGTGAAGCGCATTCTGGGGCCGGGACTTGGCTTGCATCGAGCTGGGTCCACACCTTAATTCTATCCTGGGCTTTCTTGAACAGCAACTTCTTCCCCTCCTCCGGAACATCCAACTACTCGTCGTGCATCGCGGCTGCACCCCTGACGCTGGTCGTTGTCCTGAGTCCGACCAGGTGGTCGCTTCCGCCTACGTTACTTAACCTGGGGATTTCCTTCGCTTGCCTAGCCTCCTTCAACTCGCACACGACCTGTTCGTCCACTCTCTGCTGCTCGACATTCTTTCGCCACACCAATCGGCACCTCTGGTTTACATGATTTGATTCCACAATGACGGAGGTGCAGACACAGCCTACGGCTCTATCCGTCCCCACCAAGCCGCGAGACCATCGCGTCCGCTTGGCAATCCCGCCCTCGACTATAGCCATGCCCACCCAGCGCTCCATTACTGGCCGACTGAGGAACCACCTAGGCCTGGATACGTTCTCTCCTGTCAACCAAAACGGCAGCTTCGAGTTCGACAGAGTTATCAAAAGCGCCTATGTGCAAAAGCGCACCTCGAAGACCAAGGTAGGGCCCTCCAATTTGTTCCAGATTATTTGAGGTTCTGACGAAGCGCTGCAGGCATGGCGGACAATATTCTTAGTTCTGCGACCGAACACGCTTTCTATCTACAAGTCGGACAAGGAGGAGAAACTTCGCCACAAGATTGATCTGTCGGATCTGACGGCTGTGACACTATTGAAGGATCCCAAGAACAAAAGAGAAAATGTTTTCGGTCTGTTTTCGCCGTCAAAGAACTTCCACTTTCAAGCACCCTCGCTCGAAGAGGCCCAGGCTTGGGTTGATCTTATCAGGAAGGATGCCAGGATAGAAGAGGAAGAGGAAGAGATGTTTTTAGCGAGCCCGGTGGTTCGCCGTGAGTCTTTCCTAGGAGGCCCCAATCAAGGTGCTCGCGGCGTCGCCGACCTCGAGCGGCTCGCCTCGAGCTCTCCAGAACCCTCACAACCTCAGTATCGTGCACGACCGTCTGTATCAGCATCGGGCCGGCGACCATCGCAGATAGAGTCGTCTGGTATGTCCGGAACGGAGCTAGCGTCCCACTCGGACTTTTCGGATTCGGAAATCCATAGGATTCCTGGCACATCCATCGAGAGTCTCGCAGTAAAATCACAACCAGGCACCAAATCACAGGCCAGACAGCCATTGGAAACCATAAACAACGGTCAGGCTGGTGGGAACAACGTCGACACGGATCCTGATCGGGTGATATGGCAAGGGTGGCTGGGGTTCCTGCGCAGCAAGGGCGGAGTGCGGCAGTGGAAAAAGTCATGGGCTGTGGTTCGACCAAGGAATTTGATCCTCTACAAGAACGGCTCGGAATCGTCAGTCCTGTTTATCATCTACTTGTCATCAATTGTCAATGTCGTCGATATCGATCCGATGAGCCGGACCAGGACGCATTGCTTGCAGATCATCACGGACGAGAAAAGCTACAAGTTTTGCGCCAACGATGAGGAGCAGCTGGTCCAGTGTCTGGGGGCCTTCAAGAGTCTGCTGGCGAAACGGCGTGAATTAGAGGCGAAGGCAGCGGCAGCAGCTTGTCCTTCGGTCTGACCGACGAACCTATCATGCGGACATCCGGTTGCCTTGGGAGTTGGTGCATTCACTGTTTGGAGAGAAAAAATACCCGGTGGACCCTGAGGCGGGAGAGCCCGGGTTCATCATGTGCTCTTCAGCTTGTTTGGTTTGTGGCTTATGAGCCGCACCCTCCGCACTCGTTTCTTCCTTTTAACTTCTACGCCATGACGACTTATGACATATGACGACAGCGGCTCACTTCACAAAAGTACTCTCCAGGAGCCACGACCAGAATAAGCATTTAATAATTATTCATATTAATCAAACTGTTTTGGGTTGCTTAGCAGCCTGTTCTATACCCGAGCGATTGCAGGCCTTTTCTACCTATACCTGAGCGATTGCGGTGTCGCAAAGCCCAACGTCTGTCTGTCTGTTCGGTTGTCAGCTGCCAAATCATACCAACCCTCTTTTGTGTTTGATTTTGTGAATAAAAGGAGTTATCGCAAGCTGTCTCGGCCATGCGAATTTTTTCATCTATTCAGGTTAGATAGTGAGCGAATACCCCCTTTAATGGGGAGAAATGACAGCTGCTCAAGTGAAGTTGGCAGGCCTGGGCAAAGATGGATCTTGAAGTCGGCATTGGCTGGCGCTAAAGGCCCTTGCAACCACAACCCCACACAGCTGCACGGGAAGGGTCTCTGGGCATTCCCAGAGGTCCGCTGCAAGACACCTCCACATCCCATGGGTTACGACCTGCTGGACCAATCTGTTGGCCGTGCCTGACATCGCCTGATCAGTGATGCTCGCACAAGGCTTTGTCAGAATCCAGTGGCTTGCTCTCCGTCTCCGCCCTCTGCGCTACCGAGATCTTTCCCGTCTGCGCCGCGCAAATCAGCTCTGTGGCTTACGATCGAGTGACCAGAGAGGGTGTCGAAGGGACCCCTTCTTCTGGGAGCGCTACGCCTCAGAATCCGGTGCGCGCCTGTCATTCGCCTCCTCCATCATGCCCCTCCATTTCGGCGCATTTCAGCCGGCCTCCAATCACAAGGCCGAGCCATGGGTTTTAGGTGCGCCTCGTCAAATTCGCGAGTGTTTCTTGCTGGGCTTTTGTATAGGAGATATAGCCCTCCCATGAAGAAGAAACCGGTTGTCGTCGGAAGAGCAAATATTGCCCCCCAGACCGGCTGTACTTTTGTTTGCTAGTGCACACCAGCTTTGGTCATTGGCGATTCCTTGAGTGTCTCCTTGGATTTTGATAGGTAAGGAGGTGGTCACTTCTGCCATACCGCGCGAGATTCGCTGGCTTGCCTACCATGCTAGGGGTAACGTCGCCCCCTCCCCCCGAGAAGCATGGTTGACAGCTTGGTTCACCGAATGGAACCTCTCGTTCGCTCATACGGGAAGACCCCGTGGATGGCGTTGGTAGCTCACCGTCTCCTATATGTCTTGGTGGCGCTGGGCATGACATCAAAAGCCAGGCTTACCCCCTCCCATTCTCATAGATTCACTCTCTCACGTCCACCTGCCCCAAGTCACTCGTTCAAAAGGGAAGCACTTGGCTGTTTGCTCATTGCTTCTCCACCGGGGGCTCTTACGACGTTTCTTATGATTTATTTCTATCGCACAGCGCGGACAGACTAGTGTAACAACCTCGGTCTGATTCCAGTTCTTGTGTCTCGTTCGTTACTCTCCTTAAAGCCCGCTTTGGGCCCAGCTATAACCCATCCCTGGACGGTGGCTTGATATCTTGCTTCATATCCTATAACTATATTCTCAAAAACCGGTGGCATGGTGCGCCTCACTGGCCTCGTTGCCTTCTTAGGCTTCGTCCTGCCTCTGGTGGTTGGACAAGCCCTCCCCTTACACTCATCGAGCCGCTGGATCCTCGACAACAACGGCGAGCGCGTTAAGTTGCGATGCGTCAACTGGGCTGCCCACATGGAGACCAACATCCCCGAAGGCTTGCACCGCCAGTCGATGGAATACCTCGTCGACTGGATCAAGCGCCAGGGTTTCAACTGCGTCCGTCTGACGTACAGCATCGACCATGCCCTGAACCCATCCATCAAAGTATCCGACTCGTTCATCAAGGCCGCCTCTGACGCAAACGTCCCGCTTGACGCCATGCAGCAGCTCTACAGCATGGTCGTGCAGAAAAACCCCTGGATCGCCAACGCCTCAACCCGCGATGTCTTTGGTGCTCTCATCGACAAGCTCTGGTACGTCCCCCCTCCCCCTTTCCCCACACAACAAACCCCTAACTAACCCTCCCCTAGGGCCGTGGGCGTCATGACCATCCTGGACAACCACACATCCAAAGCCACGTGGTGCTGCAACATCAATGACGGCAACGGCTGGTGGGACGAAGCCTTCGGCTACAACAACCTCAACTCCCGCTTCTTCAACACCCGCAACTGGCTCGCCGGCCTCCAAGCCATGGCCTCCTGGTCGCAATCCCACCGCGGCGTCGTCGCCATGTCGCTGCGTAACGAGATCCGGCAGTTCCTCCTCCAGGACCTCAATAACCGCGACGACTGGTACCGCTTCATCAAGCAAGCCGGCGACCTCGTGCACGCGACACATCCCGACGTGCTCGTCATCGTGGGCGGCCCCGCCAGCGCCACGGATCTCACCCACCTGCGAAGACGAATGCTCGACACAAGCGGGTGGAAGGGGAAGAACGTGTGGGAGATGCACGCCTACTCCTTCACGCTCACCTTTCCTGATCCGTTCAAGAGCTGCGATGCCGTCAAGGCGCAGTATGGTTTGTGGGATGGCTTTGTGCTGGAGCAAAACAAGGCGTATACGGGTCCGTTGATCCTGAGTGAGTTTGGCGTGGGCATGACGGGCGGGAGCGAGAATGGGCTGAATGAGAAGGACAGTCGGTACTTGAGCTGCTTGACGGGGTACATGCAGAATAATGATGCGGAGTGGGCGGTTTGGGTGCTGGGAGGGAGCTACTATATCAGGGAGGGACAGGTTGATCGTGATGAGGGGTGGGGGTTGTTGACGTATGACTGGAAGGACTGGAGGAATCCGGCATTTCCTGGGATGTTGGGCAACATGTGGAAGGTTACGCAGTGGCCGGGGAAGAACTAATAACTGATTGAGCCCCTCCTGGTGGGGGTGACGATGACACTCACCTGGTTTTGTTTCTATTGTATATTCTTTTGACTTACCCGCTCCGACTCATAGCGTCTTGATGAACTGTTCTACCATATACCTAATGATATTCACTTCGTTCTCGAAAACAAAACATGCAACTGGCGTTGTACAAAAGTACAATTGGCCCATATCGAACTACCCCATCAGGTCACTGTTTCTTTCCAAGAATGTATTGCTCGCCCGCTCGCTGCTTCCATGCCCGCACTCATCATCTTCCAGCTCTACCATCAAATCAAACACCGTGGTATCAATCAGAGTATGCTCCTCACTCTAACACCAAACGCCGTGGTTCCCTGCTCCTTATTGTTGTGCACAATACACCAGAACACTCGGTTTGACCCCGCCTCTGGGGTTTGCTAGATTTAGTAGAAGGTACTCTCGAACTCTCCCCCCATATTATCATCACCGTCGCCAAAGTACATGTCGTTAAAGTTGCTGTTGTCACCAGCGTCTCCGCCAAGATCGAAGTCCATGTCCATGTTGTCCATGTCTGCCTCGCCAAAGAGCCCGTCGATTTTAGCATCAACATTGATCATGCTGATATCTTCGCCGTCGAGTCCTCCGAGGTCCATATTGGCGACGTCTGCAGGGCCGCTTCCGTTTCCGCCGCTACCGAAGCCATCCATGTTGAAGCTCGATACGTCGCTGGTTCCCAGAGCCGTGAGATCAATCTCCTGGGGCTGCGACATCTGGGGCGCGCCCGGCTGTGGCCCGTCGCTTGATGGCGGTGCGAGCGAGAAGGTCATATCGGTAAAAATGTTTTCCGACGGAGCAGGAGGCATCGGGGCTGGCGGAGCGGGGGCTTGTACTGGTGTGGGTATTGGCACAGGAGTTGGGGCTGGAGCCTGCACCGGAGCCGGGATAGGGGCAGGAGCGGGGGCGGGAGAAGGTGTTGGCATATGCCCTGGGATAGTTGGCACTGGTATTGGGGTGGTGCTCTTCATCGGCAGGGTCGCTGGTGAGTTCTGCCTAGCAGATGTGGGAATTCTTGCAAGTGCAGCAGATGTGGCGGAAGCCGTTGACCTGTTTGGGGGGACTGGGGGAAACACTTTCGTCTCCTTCTTGGGTGGGAGGCTCGTTGCCTTGCCAGCAGCTCCAGAAATCATGGCTGGCCGTGGTGAATTCTTGGGCTCTTTCTTGGGTAGCGTCTTTGGGCTTGGTGTGGGTGCTACCTCAGGGGAGACGGTCAGGTCGAAGCCCATACCCATATTGGGGAAGGGAGCAACGGGTTTGTTGTCCTGTTTCCCTGGTCGGTTGGGGCCTTGGAAGGCCTTGGCCGAAGGGTGCGATACAGATGCCCCAACAGATGGTGATGCCTTGGTCAGCTTTGGAGACTCTAAAGACTCCAAGTCAACCAGCATGGGGGCTGGGGGAGCTACAGCCTTTTGCTCTGGTTGAGGCGGCCGGCGTCGCACTCGGAGTTGGTTTAGGTCCCGCTGGAGGACAGACTTGGTTCGGAGCTTGGATATGTAAGCCTGGGCGCACACAATATGAACGAGGCGAGGGTAATTACTATCTCGCTCTCCAGGTCGTCCAGAGCTGCGTTGAAGGTCCCAATCGAGGCAGGGATCTTAGTGTCAGCCACTACGCTCGAGTGAGGATTGGACGCCTTGCCATCCCGGCTGGCAGTCCTCAATGCCTTGCCAGTTTGGACAAGCTACGCGCGCTGTCAGTCTGCCTGCCCAAATGCATCGCGTAGCTGTCGCCACTTACCACATCGTTGAACATTTGCTGGAGGATGTCGAGCGGCTGCTGTTTGTTTGGCTTTGGGATCGCCATGTTGCCACCCCGCCCGGTCTCTACCTACTAAATGGGAGCAGTGATGAGGCCCAGGCTGAGAAGAAATGAATAATGATTCAAACGCCGATAACCGGGAGCCAAATCAATCGCGCACCTTGATATCTGATGATGTGTGATGGGTGATGACAAAGGAGGTCGCAGCCAGCGCAAACGGACCGTGATCCCGAGCTGAAGACCCCGGATTGGCTGTCACTGGGAGATGAGAGATCAGGTGAGTGGATGTTTCACGGCCAGCTCCAACCGCAGGCTTTCCCCGCGTGAGGAAGAGCCGCAAACTCCAGCCCAACAAGGGTGCTTTACCTCAGTGGGGGCCAGCTGCCAGCCAGCTTAGGCAGCTGTCGCTCAAGGGCGGACGAGTCTCCAACACCCCCACGTAGGTCCAGGGTAGGCCAGTTCAGCTTTCATCGCGCAGCCATTCGCACATGGGACGAAACATGATCCACGACCTACCATCCGAGAGGGCTTCCATCCGGCAAACAACCTACATCGGACGGCTTTTCAAAGCAGGAAGCGCCCTGAATGGCCCGGCGACAAACAACAGCACCGGCGGTGACGAACGCCATCGGCAACCCCAACATCTACCAGTCAGGTTGGTGGTGCTGGCTAAAACTAGTTGCCTGCCCGCCCTTGCAAGTCGCGGTCTAGAACTAACCATCCAGATGGACGCTCCAGTTTTTCCACTGTAGTGTGCCAGTCGAGGGCCCAGAAAACCACAACTTTTGGTTGTGCCCACCAGTAACGGTTGTTAATAAAACCAAACACCAATTCCCATGGGAATAAGGGCGACGGCAGTTGGCGCGATATGGCCGTGTTTCAAGTCACCTGCCAACCGTTTGCTATCTGGCCCAGCATTTCGGCCTGCATAATATACATCGAGGACTTATATCGTGTTCCGGGGTCTTCCAAGCACAGGAAATTGGCCCCCGGGGCTCAACTTGATGCTCACCGCCATCACCACGGCCTGCGCCATTAAGCCCGGCTTCTTGCAAAGTCCAGCAGATATCTCGCAAAAAGACGAACAAGTTCTCGCCATGAAAGCCGGGAATGCACTCGTTTGCCCGTAGTGCCCGTTTGCCGGGAGCTTTTGCATTTGCGGGACGTGATTGGCGGGGAGTGGGAGAGGTTGTCACCTGTGGCTTCTTGTGTCCACTTAGAGGCATGGATGGCAGCATGGATGTGAGGGGCAAGCCAAGAGGCAGCCGCTATGGCCACCCTGGGACCCAAAATTTTGCACCAAAGCCTGACCGTTCCCCCAATGCGTCCAATCCCGGGACGATGGCACGATCAAAAATCCTCCCCCTCTTCGTCACGGCCACAGCTTCCTCCTCTTGATTTTTCCTTGCCTCTACAACATCGTGGAGAACAGACAAGTATCATATCGACGCTGTGTTGTGAATTCGGGGGCTTCCTCCTTTGACGGCCGTTTCTTTTCCCGTCATACTTTGTCCTTTTTTCCAGCTTCTGCTTTCCCTTATCATCACGGCAACCTCCTTGTCTGTCTTTTTTCCTGCGACACACCGTCCCGACTGTGCATCGCCGGCGCGTTTTGGTATCCCCGCAGGTTTCTTGCGCTCGGGTGTTCTCATTGGAGTCATCTCATATCGTCACGACCCGGTTCCTGTTCGATCTGATCTTTCTCCTCAAGCCGTTCTTCGCTCAAAACGTTGAGGCGTCGAGAGCTCTGGCTCAACGATTTCATCCTGTCCGCTGCCAACGAATCTCACGCCACAAGAACCTAGGTAGCTCGATCGAGTTCAAGCAGTCACCCGCTTGATCTTCCCGGCCACCAAGGTACCTCGCAAGAACCCCAAGCTCCTTCTCATCCGGCTGCTTCCTGCAATTCGTCCAATCTTAAGGCCAACCGAGTTGCGCCAACGCTTTCCACGCGTACTGATTTTGTCTGAACGTCAATCTCATTTCGTGGGATATTTTCGCAAAGAAAAATCCTCCTCGTGTCTTCTTCCCAGAATCATCGCACGCTTTCTCGAACGCTTCTACAACAAGCAACTCCTACACCGAGAGATCTCGAGTTTCGCGCACTCCCCATCACCATCTGCCGTCCCATCCGTCCGTTATACTATCATCTTTCGTCCGGTCGCGAGCACGTTTTCAAAAGTTCCGAGAAAAGATATTCAAGATGGCTGATAACGGATCCTCCGGCGGCCAGCTTCCCCCACCGCCGCAGTCGAACAATGGCGCGCCTGGCTACGAGAACGGACAGAATACCGCTGGCAATCCGTCCCATATGCCGCCGCCTCCTCTGCACATTCCCCAGAACACCAATCCCATCCCGACCGCGATCACTTCGCCGATGGGTGGGGGCGGTCCCGACAGTGGACTCATGTCGCCGGGCAGTGCTGGACCCTTCGCGCGCCGTGCCGCGCCCGAGCCCAACAAGCGTGCCTTGTACGTTGGGGGACTCGACCCTCGCGTCACCGAGGATGTATTGCGCCAGATCTTTGAGACCACTGGCCACGTCCAGAACGTCAAGATCATTCCTGACAAGAATGTAAGTCGGACGAAATGACTGCACTTCCGCTTCTATCTCGAGTCCATTTAGCTGATCATGATGGGATTACTTAGGCCAAGGGCTACAACTACGGTTTCGTCGAATATGATGACCCTGGTGCTGCTGAGCGCGCGATGCAGACCTTGAATGGCCGACGCGTCCACCAATCGGTCCGTTCCCTTCCTACCATCGCGCTGTTCGCCGCTCGTCTTTTGGGTTGCGTACGTGTGCTATGATAGCTTTGGTGCTGACAGAAGAACAGGAAATCCGTGTCAACTGGGCGTATCAGTCGAATACGTCTAGCAAGGAGGATACGTCCAACCATTTTCATATTTTCGTTGGAGATCTATCCAATGAAGTCAACGACGAGGTCCTCTCACAGGCCTTCTCGGCGTTTGGTTCGGTTTCGGAGGCCCGCGTTATGTGGGATATGAAGACCGGCCGCTCCCGTGGCTATGGCTTCGTCGCCTTCCGTGACCGCCCGGATGCCGAGAAAGCGTTGAGCTCCATGGATGGCGAATGGCTTGGATCCAGAGCGATTCGCTGTAACTGGGCGAATCAAAAGGGCCAGCCCTCGATTGCGCAGCAGCAGGCTATGCAGCAGATGGGAATGACCCCGACTACGCCCTATGGACACCATCATTTTCCCACCCACGGAGTCCACAGTTACGACATGATTGTCGGCCAGACCCCGGCCTGGCAGACGACTTGCTATGTCGGAAATCTGACGCCCTACACGACGCAGAACGATCTCGTACCTCTGTTCCAGAATTTCGGCTACGTCGCCGAATCTCGCTTCCAGTCCGACCGCGGCTTTGCCTTCATCAAAATGGACTCGCACGAAAACGCTGCGATGGCCATTTGCCAGTTGAACGGCTACAATGTTCATGGACGTCCGTTGAAGTGCAGCGTGAGTTACATGATCTCCTCCCCCTTTGCTGACTTTCTGCTGACGCAAAACAGTGGGGCAAAGACAAGACGCCGAGCCAAACTGGCCAGTTCGATCCCAATCAGCAGTATAGTCCTCAGAGCGCCCAGACGCCGGGCTATCCCGGAACCCCGTCGACCTATTTCAACCAGTATAGTGGTATGTCTAAATCGTGTCGATTAACCCACAAACTTGAGGCTAACACAAATACAGCTGGTTCATACGGTCCGGGACAGCAGCCTAGTTACCCTGGTCCTCAGGCCCAGTCCCCCGCTGGATACGCCACCCAGCAGATGGCATACAACCCAGGCCCGCCTAGCGCTGGCGGTTATGGCCGCGGTCAGCAGGCCCCCAACGCCCAGTGGACCCAGCCGCCTCCGGGTCAGAACTTCAACAATGGATTCTCTGGCTATCAGGGCTAGAGCTCCAGAAGCCCGTCTTTCGAGGAGACGTTGAGTGAGGACGCCTTTTTTCCCAACTTCTAGACCCAACGCCGTTACGATTTTGTGTTTTGCTGTATCTCTGCAAGCTAGCTGGGATTGCAATGGAAGGGGCAATGCATATGAGCCAGAACGTCTTTTTACACAGCCAAGGAGGGGGACCTTAGGACTATCGTTGAGCTGAGATCTGGGGATTTTTATCGATGGGATTTGGGGGCACGATTTTCATCGGTTTGCTGTACCACTTTTCCTTGCGGTTGCGTTTATTTTCTTCGTTTCTCTATCTGCTAGTGATTCTCACGGGCATGATTTATTATCCGGAAATGGGTTTCTGTAGTTGCGCATCTTTCTCACTCTCACTCTCTCTCTCTGCAAAATTTCCCAATGACTTTCCAGCGTTGGATACCTCTTGAAGCATTGCGATATTCTTTGGTTGGCGCTCTTTCCTTGACGGTTCACGAGTAGCTGCTATATCGGCCACTGACCTTAACCTCTATTCTGCTCAGGGAGCACGGAGTGCGAGGTTATCTTTCAAGTTTCAGGAACGGGTCAAATGTTTACACGAGCCCCTTGGATCTGGGTCGCAGGCTGGACGTGAAGTTTAATGTATGGCGGCGCCGGAACAGGGATCGAAGGGGTCGGCGTGAAAGAGAAATGGACAGGTAATGGGAGAGACTCTCGGGGAGAATTTGCACCAAACTTGTGCATCATGATTGGATGCTGGACCAGCTCTTTTTGAACATGAGATTAGAGCCTTGAGAGCTCTTCGGCGGAACAAATGAGCAATGGCGGGGACCTCCAGAAGTGTGACAGGGTTGAGCTTCGTTCAGCTACGTTTTGATACCCTCTTCAGAAATAAAAGCCTACAGTGTCTTTATGTCACCCAATCGGCCGTTGCGTGTTGTAGAGAAGAGGGCAAAGCAGCCTCTAGCGAGATGATTGGCTCAAACCCATTCATCCTCTGCGTGATGCATCTTTGGGCGGTTAGGGCGATCGATTTCTGGGGTCGTGGTTGGGGCAAGGCCTGGTTGATGCCCAATTAACATGGGCCCCTTGTTCTGGGCGGCCACCTCGCTGCAGGCTTGATGAAGATTTAGAGAATGGGGGATGAAGGAGTTGAATCTTATGATATCTGCTTGTTCCAACCAAGACTCCCATAGGAAAAGGTCTCCTAACGCAAAGAAAAAAGGGCGGATATCGTTGCCACATGGATGGGGGACGCAATTCAAACCTTGTCGTGCCATCGTCGGTGGCTTCTGAGTCAAGTTGCAGGCGACGCCTCGATTGTGTGGAGAGCACCCATCAGACCCCACGTAATGAACCTGATTGAAACATTGTGGAAGCATCGCGGACCGAAGGAAGTGGAGCCTATTCTGAGCTCAAGGCCCTTCGAAGCGTTTCCTGACGGGAAAAAAAACGGTGTGAGAGAAAGACAAAGCTTCGGCCGGCTCGAGGAATGAATGAATGATTGGCGCCACAAGCCCAGAGGAGAGTTGAGGTGACGAGCATCGCACTCGTTCCGGCTCCACTCGCCCGTTCACTGCCGATGCGCGCCCGGCTGCATTGGAAGTAATTTTTGGTTGCGCGATATATTGACTTTTCTTTTGAAACAGTGGGCTATTTTCATACCGACAAGCTCGGCCAAGAGGACTTATGTGCACATACCGTAGTTGTGGTGGTGTTGGAGCAAATCGGTCAACTCTTTTGCCAGCTGCGGGGCCAACACCCACAGCAGTTTCAGTCAGCAAGGCAGCGCCACAAGAGCAACCAAGCCCAAACTCCTAACAAGCAGGCGTCTGCCTCCCAATCTACCATCGCCGAGGTCGTTCTGAGGCGGTTCCCCCATTATTGTACGCTGCCGCATTGTTTCCACTTTGCCCACAAACATTGGACCGAGTGACACTCGACAATGAGCACCCGGACAGCCTGCTGAGCCCACATTCCCCCGCCTCCACAGGTGCCTGAGCTCGGGGCCATTGAGTGCCGTGCGATCAATCCAATTCCCTCTCGTTGTCCCCCGTTCTTCATCCCCCGACCCTTGATCGCTTTCGACTAGCCACGCTCGTGGTGCTTGTTGGCACCCCAGCTCGCCGGCTGTCTCCCAGCCGCCTAACGCGTCAGGCCAAGACTGGCCGGGCTCCTGACGCTACCTGAGCTACCTAGGCTCGAGACTTGTCACTGGCCCGCTTCCGCCGTCGCTGGGCGGGTCTTCTTCCCCTCGAAAGCCCAAACCCGCCAACTTCGCCTCGAGTCGAAGACGACTCCTCAACACCACAACGCATCCTCGCGAAGTGGCCTCTCGACCTGCCAGCAGCTATGGAGCAATGGCAGGCGTACCCGGACTCTTCTGGCGCCAGCGGCTCGCGGCGGTACAATGGCAGCGGTAGCCAGATGTCTCCGCGGGACTACAACAATGGTCAGATGCCGGCGCAACAGCAACAACAACAACCGCAGCAGCAGCAACAGCAGCCTCCAGCGGGCTTCAAGTACGACCACTACCAAGGCGGGCTGAACCCGCAGCCGGCATCATCAGTATCGCCCATCACAAGCCCCCAGATGCGCGACGGCAACGGCGACGTCGCTATGCAGGACGCCTCCCAAGATTCGTATTCTGGGATGAATTCCAGCGTCAAATACCCCATGAGACCTCACCATTCGCATCATCTCTCGGGCGGCCGTGCGTCAGGTATCCATTCACCCCAAGAGCCGTCTGCCGCAGCCCAGCGATACTCTCCTATGGAGGTCCTATCGCCCACATCGCCGTATGCGACAAAGCCGGGGGCCGGTCAGTATGCACAGCAGTCCGCACAGCGCCAATCACCGACGCGACAGTCAGATTACCAGTCGCCGCAAAACGCTTACTACGGATCCCGACAAGCGGCTCCCCAGTTACCGTCAATCAGTGCATATCAATCCGGACAAGAGAGTTATTCGCCGTCGGTCCTGAGTGCCATGGACGGAGCCTTTGATCCTAAGTCGCCCCGACGTCAGGGACCGCCGCCCGCTTTGCCGTTCGAAAAGGGGCCGGTGCCTGAGCTCAAGAAGATTCGAGGCCCCGGAGATCTGAAGCCCAAGGTCACCGCCCAACCGGCATTCCGTCGGGCGAACCCAGAGGGTGGCTTCATCAGCGTAAGTTTTTGGCCGTCGCTCTCGTGTGTCTCTATCTGACCCCATTGAATAGCCTCTCCAAGCTCTTACAGTCCACCTCCCCGCCACGTACAGGATTTGCAATCCTAGCTTCAAATACGAGTCGTCCCGAAATCCCCGTCGCGTATTGACCAAGCCCAGCAAGGGGGTCAAGAATGATGGCTACGACAATGAAGATAGCGATTATATCCTCTACGTCAATGACATATTGGGCTCTGAGGAGGCCGGGCACAAGTGCGTACCTCTCTACCTACACCTAAGAACCGCCGACTAACAAATCGGATGCAGGAACCGCTATCTGATCCTAGACGTTCTTGGCCAAGGAACCTTCGGACAAGTCGTCAAGTGCCAAAATCTGAAGACGCAAGAGGTCGTCGCTGTTAAAGTGATAAAAAACCGGACAGCCTACTTCAACCAGAGTATGATGGAAGTGTCCGTTCTAGATCTGGTATGTCGTCTGCCCCTAGGATTCATCCAATGCGCTTTGACAACTTGCTGACTGTGGCTTCCAAAGCTCAACACCAAGCTTGACAAGAATGACGACCATCACCTCCTGCGGTTAAAGGACACCTTCATCCACAAGCAGCATCTGTGCTTGGTATTCGAGCTTCTCAGCGTGAACCTGTACGAGTTGATCAAGCAGAACCAGTTCCGCGGCCTTAGCACAACCCTTGTCCGTGTATTCGCCCAACAACTTCTCAACGGCCTTGCTTTGCTGAACAAGGCGCGGCTTATTCACTGCGACCTCAAGCCAGAGAACATTCTTCTCAAGAATCTTGAGAGCCCCATCATCAAAATCATCGACTTCGGATCCGCATGTGACGAACGTCAGACAGTGTACACCTACATTCAGTCCAGGTTCTACCGATCTCCCGAGGTATTACTCGGGCTACCATACTCGTCGGCGATAGACATGTGGTCGCTAGGGTGTATCGTTGTGGAGCTGTTCCTGGGCTTGCCTCTTTTCCCCGGCTCTTCTGAGTATAACCAGGTTGCTCGTATTGTCGAGATGCTTGGTAACCCTCCCAATTGGATGATTGAAATGGGGAAGCAGGCCGGCGAGTTCTTCGAGAAGAGACAGGATGAATACGGCAGACGGACATACCAACTGAAGAGCATGGAGACATATTCCAGAGAGCATGGCACAAAGGAGCAACCGAGCAAGAAGTACTTCCAAGCGAGTACGCTGCCCGAGATCATCAAGTCATACCCGATGCCTCGGAAAAATATGAAGCAGTCGGAAATTGACAGAGGTAAGTCAATAGCTAACCTACCATTTTAACACGCTCAATCTAATCGCAATATAGAAATGAACAATCGCGTCGCATTCATCGATTTCGTCAGGGGGTTGCTGACAATCAACCCATTGGAGCGGTGGTCCCCGCAGCAAGCGAAACTGCACCCCTTCATCACACAGCAGAAATATACAGGGCAGTTCGTCCCGCCAATGAATCTCAAGTCCAGCTCTTTGAACCGATCACCGGCCCCAGGGACCCAACAACAACAGCAAGCTGAGGCATTGAGCAAGCAGAGGGCTCAAGCTGCACAAGCTCAAGCAAACTCGGCCACTCAGGGTGCCTACGCCACGATGCCTCCTGCTGGGCAGTACCAGCAGCCTCCCCACCCGCAACCGCAGGCCATGTATGGCAATAACAACATATATTCGCCCGGAGGTGGGCATCCGGGCCAGCCCCCACCTTACGCAGCACAGCAAGCGGTGTATGGCAGCCAGATGAACATGCAGCAAGCACCTGTGCAGATGCCACCAGCGAATTATTCTGGCGTTCCGCAACAGAACATGTACTCTCAGCAATCGAGACCAAGACCCCGCGCCTCAACGATGGAGCAGCAACAGAGCGGGATTCCGGCCGCCATCCAAAGGGTTGCCAGTCATCTTGACCCAAGTCAGCCAATTCGGTTGCAGCCGAGCCCGGCTTACTATCCTCCACCGCCTGACGGTATGGCCGGCCTAGGAGAACCCTCCAATCGTGCAGGAGGCAGGAGAGGAAGCCGTGCCCAGCAGACAGGGCGGAACCCCAACCGTGACTTCATCCGAAACCTAGAAGAGCGGACCCTCGAAGAGGGGTTTATGCCGAGCTCGAACAACCAGAGCCCGTGGCACTGAGACCGCCAACACCCTGAGGAGCAGCGAGCTGTCAACTAGGCCTGCATTCGCCTAGAGGTGCTCTGTTTACATACCGATGCCCAACGTCTTTGCGATGCTCCCTAGTCAGGAATATCGATCATACAGTCGAGACTCTTGCACTAGACGCGCTTCTGCCTCGATTAATGAATGCATTTGCCCGGATAGTAGTATGGGCAGTTCAACATCGCAGCTCGGCTGTCATACCTCCACTTCTAAAACTTCTTGTTGTCGTTCTGCACTATAAAATCGAGCACCTGCGGACGGTCGTGAGAAGTATGTTGTCCATGCTTTTCAGCTAGAGGGCATGGCGATGGGGGCGGGACTCGTCGACGGGAACAAACGTCAAACGTAACGATCGTGGGCACTAAACAAATTTGAAGTTGGTAGAACAGGGAGGGTAAGGTGGAGATTGATATTCATGGCGGGTGCAGTTACAATTGGGGTAATGCTTTTTTTGTCTGCCAGGGGTGGATTGCTATATGGGAGGATTGTTTGCGGCTACGATGATTGATGGACCCAGAGGGAAGGCAGGTGGGCGGGAAGGTGGCTGGTAGGCATACACATTGGCTTTAAGCATCGTGGTTCTTCATAACTTCTCGTTCTTTTGGGGGGGCTCTTATTCTCCGTATGTTTTTCTCAGATTGTTCGTTGTGCTCCGTTGCTCCTGCATGTAGTGGTGGTTGGGGTCAGTTTCGTACGACCATCGATTCAAGTATCCAGCATTGAGGGACATGGGTTGGTTGGGGATGAATGATATTTGCTGCTTGCCTTGCCTCCGTCTACTTGGTTATTGAGGCTGTAGTTGTAGTAGTTCATACATCGGAAACGACAAGAATCTGTTAGGGAAAGGGAAGTAGGTGAGAATGGTACGATTAAGACAGGGTGATGATACGGAATGAGATGAGACGGGATCGAACGAAATGAAACCTTACCAGACAAATATGTTTACTAGTGCGAGGTAATGTTCGATGCTCTGTGCTCTGCTCTACCCAAGCCATCATCGCGCTGGTAAACAAATGAGGGAGCGGTATATGTATGAATGAAGAGAGGGCGGAAAGATAACGCCTTGTTGTATCACTGGCACGCCACCATAGAACTACGTGGCATGTTCAACTTGAGCTCGAGCCTTGCTGATGAAGTCTATAGGCATTACATAACGTGTCAGACACGACTGCTGTTGCTGAAAATCTAAACATGGGTACCAACTGCTGCGTCATTCAATTTATTTATTCCCTCGTTCCAGTGACTGGACCAACCTAGATCCAAACCACTGATTGACAAGAAACCCGACCCAGACCCTGATCCCGATATACCGTGATGGAATGTAAAACGCCGAGTACGCCTGCCTAAGTTTGATGGGGAAAAACGCTCACTTGCCATTTGGCATCTCCTTTCCCTTTTGACCTCCGAGTCGTCCCAACAGCCCCCAAAATATGCAGTCGATATACGCTCGGAAATGTGAAATTGTTGATACAACCCAGCGAAGATAGCTTGCGCGGGGCTCAATTAATACGATGAGGTAGAAGGAAAGCAGCAAAACGGAGGTATGTCTCAGGGAGGCGCGCGAATGAAATTGTCATCGATTACTTCGCCGAAATCCACTCCCACATCCCATACTCATGGCGGTCTCTACCAGCCTCCACGGTTGAAGCCTCGACCCCTACGGTTTTCTCGTACGTTCTCTCGCACGAGGTTGTCGCTGTAGAGTCCAGTCGTATCGGCTGCTGGGCCTCTGGGTGGCTGTCTCCCGTTGCCGTTGGAAAAGCTGTCACTCTCCATAGGGTCGTCAAAGCCCAAGCTGCCATCAATGACCGTGGGGTCGTCACGCATGGACCGAGGGCCACTGGGTGGCTTCTGCTGTTTAGGGAGCTGATTATCCGGGGTCGGGTTATTTCCAGGCTTGGCAAATACGCTGAGAACACGGCCGTCGGCCTGTACGGAGTGTTAGACAAGTACTACGTAAGAGAATAGGATGTTGGAACTCACTGTCTGACCATCGAATCTTGCAATAACCCTATCTGCGCCATCCTTGTTCTCGAAAACGATCTCGGCAATAACGATTGGGTGTGTCTTGACGATACGGCAACGTTCTATGATGCCACCCACGGGTGTCAAGGCACTCTCAATATCGGCCGCAGTCGTTCCAGGAGCGAAATTCTGGGCAAGTACAACGTAAGGTCCAGCGAGGCCGCGGATGGTCAGCCCCTGAGGCGCGGGTGCTGGTCCGGTAGAGCGAGTGTTGGTCGCAAACGATGCTGGCGCGGTCGGAGCTTGGGGGGCACGCGGGTCCCTCAGCTCAGTCCTTGTAAGAGCCTGGTCTACCTGGGCGGCGCGACGCTTCTGACGGAGGCTACCAGATGGACCAAGATTCGGGTTTGAGATGCGCGATGCAAGAGATCCTGGCTTGTGGGCTGGTTTGGGGTCGCGCGATCCATGAAGATCATGTGTCCACTCGCCATTGATGTTCCCAGTGCTGTGACGAGGCCCATTCGAAGATGCACTACGTTGCGGTTGCTGGAAGAGAGGAAAGACTGAAAGTCAGCTTCTGAGGTAAGAGCGCGCAGGTCGGAGGTGGCCGTCGCGAGAGGAGGCTATGTGCGGACCTTCTTGATTCCTGCACGACTGGCAAGAGAGCCGGCGGGAGACGGGGCCTTGAACGGAGCGCTCGAGCGGCGGTCTTTACCGAAGATGCGGGCAGCAAGCGCCTCGTTCTTCTTGCGATCGCGACCTGCAAGACGCGTGCGGTTAGAGTTGGGCGCAGTAGGCAGACTGAATCCGGGTTTATTTACTCTCGTGAATGATCTTCTCGAAGTCAGTCGCAACCTTCTTGTTCGCTCCGTTGCCTGCCATGGCGGGCAACTTGGACGGGATTACTGGTCGGCTGAGGATCCACGCGGGGCGAATCGGCGCTCTTGAACCAAGGGAAATGAAGAAAGGGCGAAACTATGCGCGCGTAGAAGCGAGGGAGAAAGACGAATATGCTCGAGTGGTCGGGGAAAGCGTTGCGAAGGTCGATGAGTCTGCTCGGTCTGGTCTATGTTGGAGTTGGAATTCTCCAATCGCTTTCGATCGTCTGTCGGCTGGTGTTTTTTTGCGGCGCGTTCGCGGCAGGAGCGATCATGCTTAATCGGCACGATGCGCACGGACTGTAAGCCATTGGTTCGCTCCTCCGGCTTCAACGTCTTCTCTCCACATCTCATCCCCACTATGATGTGGTGACATATACAGTAAACTCCCAGTCTAGATGGATGGTAGATAGTATCACTAACCTAGAAGAAGCAGGCATACGATCAAGGCAGAGAGAAATATGTTATCACATTATCATACATACAAACAGTTATCTACACTATGCTATACTGGGGAAGATCAAGTCTGTCTTTCCATCCTTCTTCGGGGATCTCTTGCCCTTCGTCTCATCCGGGGTATCCAACGTGTCAATATACCGCTCGACCAACTTGTTCAAAACAATACGCCTCGACTTGAGAGTCTTCAAGACATCTTCGTCCTCGGCTAATTTCTCATTCATGACCACATCCATGGCCGCGATCATTCGTCGCGCGGTCGAAACAGCCTCGAGCCTCTCTCCCTCAGACAGACCCCACAGTTCTTTACGACGAGGTATAGGCGACTCGGAATAAGAAAAAGAGTTCATAAGAATGCGGAACGGCTGCCACATGCGTTCGATCGCCGTACAGATTTGCTTCCCAACGGCCAAGCGGCCAGCAGTCGCATCGTCCTTGTACTTCTCGTAGTGGTGACGGACGTTGCCTCTGGCTGACTGTAGGAACAGACGCATGGAAAGCGGGTCCGGGTACTTTGAGTGCTCAACCATAAAGTCGAAGATCCTGCAGGCATTCGCGAAGGCGTGTTTATTGAGTTCATCGTGGATACATGTCGAAAAGGCAAGGCGGTAAATCAATGGCGCGAGGAATTCGACCGGCATGGAGCACACCGCATCGGCTGTTTTGGTGCTGGCTCTGCCCTTCATGAGAACTTTCAGGTACGAGACGAAGTTGGCTTTGTCGGGCTTCAGGCCGTACACGGTTGTGAAGTGTTGCCAATACCTTGGCGCCAGCGAGGTTTTCTTCGTGATTGCCAAGCACTGCATCAACAGTGAGAGAACATTGTTGCCGGGCTGCGGGATGGCGATGCTGGTTTTCCCTTCATTCGATTTGAGCCCTGCTTGAGCGTCACCAGCAATTGATGCTCCTTCCGTCTGGTCGAACCTGGGGACTTTCATGGTCGATTCAAGCAGGTCAAGAATGCTCTTCTTGTCGTTGTGGTCGCCCATCGCGAGGACTCTGCCCATCGCGCAGACAAGACTTTCGTCAATGAGAATTTGGCCATTGTTCCAACGGGTCATGACGTCCTCCCAGACCATCTTTGCCCGATTTATGGAAACGAGAGCTGCCTCCTTGGTGGCCGCTTCATCAACTTCTAGCCGGTTTATGTTGTCTGGTTTGTGGCGTAGTGCGTTCAAAACAATGGTATAAGTTCGGCCGTCTGGCCTCCTGGTCCCGTTGTTCATGCTTTGAAGGACAGTGAACAGGTTGTCGAGGTCACCAGCCTGGGCGCAAACGTCTAGGACGGCGTTGAGATGGATCGTATTCGGCGCCACGCGGCCATTGAGGAGCATCGAATTGTAGATACGCACGGCCTCCGAGACCGCAAGCTTGGGATGATTAGACTGGGCGCAGCCGCGAAAAATGATGGTAAAAGTCCTGGAGTCTGGAAGTTGGGCCCGCTTCTTCATCTCGTTGTACAATTTTATCGCAGCGTGTAGGTGCTGGCTCTTCAACTTGTAGTCGATCAAGTGATTCCAGCTGACCGTCACTTTCGTATCGCGACTGGCCTTACGGACCAGCATGAGTGCCTCCTCATATTTGTCTTTCTCGAGCGTTCGCTGGACATGTTCGCTGATTTTGAGCGGGTCCTTGAGGTACTGAAGATGTTTGTTGACGACCCATTCGAGCTTCTCGTTGCGCCTTGCCTCGGCCAAATCCTCCTTCTCGTCTGGAGGGGGGCCGAAAGTTTCTATAGCTAGGTTTCGTGTAGCGGGGATGGCCGAGGATGAGGCACGCCGGTTGGGAGTAAGAGCTGTCGCGGTTGGTGTCCGGAGAGGGTGGAGCAGCACTCTCGACTCCGATGCGACTGCGCTGAGGCCTTTCCTTAGGCAGGCCTTGCAGACAAACATCACAGTAAGTGTTGAGAGTCCTTGTACCGAGGCTCTCGTCGATTTGATTGACGAATTCTCGTGGTGGCCTTGCGAAGGCGGATGTGTGATGATGCACCTGACGACGGATCCGTAAGTAAAAGGGGCTCTTGGTGTTGGGCGAAATTTTGGATCTGCCTGCCGCGGGCTATGTCTTGGCGCTGCCCCACCCGCCAGGGGCAGGTGGTGCTTTGATGACTTACAGGGGTCCGCGTCGAGACGCGAAACATCGCGTCTCCTTAATTGGAGCAACCCACTTAACCCGTCGCCCCATTCCTTGTCAACAGTCTCGCGAAACACCTTGGGAAGCCTCTTTTTGCAGCACCACCAAAATGTCGTCCAGAGCCGCGGGCAAGAATAAACGCGAGAAGCTCGCGCAGCTCGCTGCTCTGCGCAAGCAGGGCAAAAAGACATTTGACGCGTACGAAGTCGCCGACGCTGATGACTTGTACGAAGAAGTCGACGATACTCAGTACAAAAAGATCCTACGAGACCGTCTGGACCAAGACGACTTTGTTGTTGACGACAATGGCGAGGGTTACGCTGACGACGGCCGCGAGGAGTGGGATCGAGAGCCTGTTTACGAGTCGGACAGTGAAAACGACGGCGCCAAGGTTGTGCGTGGGAAGGACCGCAAGTGTACGCCAGGCGTCCCCTCCCTTTTCTCTTCTCAATAGCTAATCCTTTACTCTTGCAGCCAAGAAACAACGCGAGGAGGAGCTGTCCAAGCGAGATGCGAATGACAGAGACATCTCAGAATTCTTTAAAAAGGGCGCCGTCAAGGCCCCCGCGAAAACGAAGGTCATCAAGACAGAAGAAGATGAGAGGTTCTTGGAAGATCTGCTCGGTGAAGTCGACGCAAATATTCCCGCCCTACCGCGCCGGTCGGCGAAGAGGGACCGATCGGCCGAGAGGAGGAAAACCCGAGCTCTTTCGCCGGCTCGGGATTCTCGCCAGCCCCTTGCAAAGAGAACGAAGGTCGTCGATGACAGACTACCATCACCTACCGCAGATGACGTTTTCATGGGCGATGATGATGACTTTACGCCAATAGATGACGAACCTGCTGCCGCCGACGTGCCTATGAGCGACCCTGCGCCGTCATCGCCTACCGCAAAGGTTGCAGAACGGAGAACACAGCCTAAACCCGAAACTGATGAGGATTCGGAAGACGACCTCATGGAGGTTGCGCACACCGGCGGTCTGATGACCGCCAGCGTCAACATCGCTGCAACTCGTCAGATCAAGAAGATCGTGAAGCCCGAGCCGTACCCTTCACCAGCTAGTTCATCCCCTGCCAGGGCGACAGACGCAGTAGTTGACTCAGCCTCGTGGAACGAAATCAACCAGAAACTCAACGTCGTAACAGGGGCACCGAGTGAGCCAAGATCGGTTGGCAAGATCGACTTTACGGACGCGGTCGAAGAGGATGGCAGCCTGAACATGTTCTGGACAGACTACACCGAAGTCAATGGTAGCTTGTGTCTCTTCGGCAAGGTCCTCAACAAAAAGACCAATAGCCATGACAGCTGCTTCGTCAAGATCGACAACATTCTTCGAAAGTTGTACTTCCTACCTCGCCAGAACCGGATACAGAATGGTGAAGAATCTACCGACGAAGTTGACATGATGGCCATCTACAACGAGGTCGACACCATCATGACTAAGATGAACGTCGGCGTGCACAAGATCAAGCCTTGCACCCGAAAGTACGCATTCGAGCTTCCTGATGTGCCGAAGGAGGCCCAATATCTCAAGCTCCTCTATCCATACACCAAGTCGGCTCTCGATATGAACCTCCAAGGAGAAACGTTCTCTCGCGTATTCGGTACCAACACGGCGCTGTTCGAGCAATTCGTGCTGTGGAAGAACATCATGGGACCTTGCTGGCTCAAAATCCAAGATGCAGACTTCGGCGCTCTGAAGAATGCCTCGCATTGCCGACTGGAAGTGCTGCTTGATCACCCGAACATGATCTCGGCGATAAGTGAGAGTGAAAGCCCACCCGATCCTCCATTGACGCTCATGAGTCTGGCTATGCGAACCATTTTCAATGCGAAGGATAACAAGCGAGAGATTTTGGCAATCAGTGCTCGCGTCTACGAAGACGTCACACTGAGTGATCCGACGCCAGCAGATAAATTACGATGCCGTACGTTCACACTGCTCCGACCAAATGGTACTGCGTTCCCTGTCGGGTTCGAGAGCATGGCCAAGGAAAGAAAGAAGGGCCTTATCAAACTCTGGAAGCAGGAGTCGGAAATGCTGGCCTTCTTCCTTGCCCAGGTCGACGTCGTAGACCCCGACATCATCATAGGTCACCAGCTCGAAGGCGTCGACTACAGTGTCCTGCTTAGCCGGCTTCATGACAAGAAAACGCACCAATGGTCGCGAATCGGTAGATTCAGACGAGCTCAATGGCCACCGTCTATTGGCAAGGTTGGTGGCAATGTCTTTGAAGAGCGTCGGATTATGTCAGGTCGGCTTCTCTGTGATCTTGCCAATGACGCTGGCAAGTCTGTGATGCTGAAGTGTCAGTCGTGGAACCTGACGGAGATGTGCAATCTATATCTTTCGAGCGAGGACCGCCGAAGGGACATCGATAATGATGTTGCTCTCAAAACATGGGCAACAACCAAGACTGGGATGATGGACTACGTCTCGCATATCGAAGCCGATACCTACTTCATTGCGGCCCTCGCCCTCACAACCCAAATCCTTCCTCTTACGAAAGTACTTACTAATCTGGCGGGCAACTCGTGGGCGAGAACGCTCACAGGAACACGCGCGGAGCGGAACGAGTACATTCTACTTCATCGGTTCCATAAAAACAAGTATATCTGCCCGGACAAACAGACCTTCCGAGGCCGCCAAGCCGCGGAAGAACAGGACGAGGAAGGTGGTGATGTGAGCAAGAAGAAGGATAAGTACAAGGGCGGTCTCGTCTTCGAGCCGGAACGAGGGCTTTATGATAAGTTTGTCCTAGTCATGGACTTCAACTCATTGTACCCTTCCATCATCCAAGAGTACAATATTTGCTTCACCACAGTTGATCGTACCAAATTAGTAAGTCAATGCACCACATCCCTCCCTCCCGCATGCTTACTGACTACCGGATAGTCCGACGATGAAGACCAGGTGCCCGATGTCCCAGACAAGGCTCTCGGGAAAGGAATACTGCCGGAGCTCATTGAGGGTCTTGTCAATCGCCGAAAGGCTGTTAAGTCGCTTATGAAAGCTAAAAATGCCAAGCCAGAGGAGCTTGCGTCTTGGGATATCAAACAACTTGCCTTGAAGTTGACAGCTAACTCAATGTACGGGTGTTTGGGGTACACAAAATCTCGATTCTACGCCCGGCCTCTTGCCGTACTCACTACCTACAAAGGTCGTGAGATTCTGCGGAGTACGAAGCAGCTGGCAGAGAACAACAATCTGCAGGTCATCTACGGTGACACGGATTCCGTCATGATCAATGCCAACGTCGACAATATTGCCGACGCTCTACGAGTTGGCAACGAGTTCAAGAAGGCCGTCAACGACTCGTATCGGCTGCTGGAAATCGATATTGACAATGTTTTCCGCCGCATTCTCCTCCAAGCCAAAAAGAAGTACGCCGCCATCAACATGGTTGAGTCAAATGGCACATGGACCGAGAAGATGGAAATCAAGGGCCTCGACATGAAGCGTCGTGAGTACTGCGCTCTGGCCAAGGAGATTTCGAAGCGGACATTGGACGAGATCCTCTCCGGGGACGATACAGAGGCGTCGATCCAGCGTATCCACGAGTATCTCCGTGAGATGGCAACCAAGATGCGGGAGATGGCCGTCCCCGCCCAGAAGTACATCATCTTCACACAACTCGGCAAAGGCCCGAAGGAGTATCCCAACGCCGACAGCATGCCTCAAGTACAAGTGGCTCTTCGCGATTTGGCACGCGGCAAGACCGTTCGCAAGGGCGATGTCATCTCGTACATCATTACCGGCGACAGCAAGACCACGTCGGAACCGCCAGCCAAGCGCGCCTTCTCCTCACAAGAAGTGGTGAAGGCTGACTCTGGCCTCGCTCCCGATGTTGAGTGGTACATGGCCAAGCAGATCTTCCCGACGGTCGAGCGTCTCTGTGCCAATATTACCGGCACTTCCACTTCTCAGATCGCCGAGAACCTCGGGCTAGATATCCGTCGATATGCTAGTAACAGCAACAGTAGCAACCCCGGGGGAGGCAACAACGATACAGAAATCCATCCCCTCGAGTCGCAGATTCCCGATGCGGTCCGCTTCCGCGACTGCACGCCTCTGAATCTACGCTGCCGCGCCTGCAAGTCGAGCACCCCCTTCGACGGCTTGCTCGGCTCACCAGACCATGTCACGCCCGCCGGTGTAGCATGCCCAACTCCAGGGTGTGGCACAATACTGTCAACACTCTCTGTCATCGCCCAAGTCGAGAACGCGATCCGCACCCAGACCGCCCGCTACTACGAGGGTTGGCTCGTGTGTGACGACGTGAGCTGCGGCAACCGCACTCGCCAGATCAGCGTCGCCGGTAGCCGCTGCCTTGGCCCTAAGGGTCTCGGCCGAGAGTGCTCTGGCCGCATGCGCTACGAGATTACCGAGCGTGACATCTACAACCAGCTGGTATACTATGCTAGCTTGTGGGACGTCGAAAAGGCACGCGCAAAGGCTGGCAGGGCCCCTGTTGCTACTGTCCCTTCGGCCGAAGAGTCGGATGCTGCTGCGAGCTCGGTGTCGCTGGAGGAGCGCAAGGAGAAAATTCTCGCGCTCGCGGAGCATAATCGGGTGCGGTTTGGTACGGTGAAGGGCGTCGTTGATAAGTACTTGGACAAGTGTGGGCGACAGTGGGTGGCGATGGACACGCTGTTTGCAAAACTTGGTTTCACAGCTGCTTGAGATATGGGTTTTACATGTTGGTTTGGTTGGCTAGGATAAGCCGTGGGATATTTCGAGGGCACGTAATGCTGGGCGGTATGGCGGTCTTGCTTTGTTTTTCTGCGTTTTGGTAGTATGCAGCGAGAATCATGGTGGGCGTTTGGTTTTACGGAAAGGGACCTAGGGCATGACCATGTTATTTACGCCATCTGTATTTCTCCTTGAATTATTTTGACCTTTTATATGTGTGGCCCAATGGCTTCCCACAACGCACATTTCTCCCGTTTCGTGACAAGAGGAGAGATGCTGGAAGTAGCTACGCCTTTCGTTTTAGACAATGATCATTGATGAGGTTCGTCAACGACTGCAAATATACCCTACCAAGCTCCCCTGGGGCGAATTTGCCCTTTCTCTATGGGCCTCTCATCACTTCAAAATTCACAAACACCAAAACACGCAAAGGATCTCAGAAAGATCGTTTCAATCTGATTCTGTAAATGATTGAGCAAACCGATGTACTTGTACAAATACACACACATAACCCCTCCCCCCACCGGGCTCCATATGCCCACCATCCCAACCCAACCCAGGACCGTCCTCCACCATGGAAGCCCAGCGAGCGAGTCCAGCCGACCTTCTGACTGGCTAGACATATCCCCCGTCTCCACCACGCGGTCCCACAATCCCACCCTCCCATTCTTAGAGGGCCATACATTGGTTCCAAGGCCGAATTAAAAGGGAAATAATCTGTGAGAGACAAAAACAGACCCAGAGTGAAGAAAAGTGACCGGAAGGAGAAACAAGATGGTCTGAAAATTTGGTACAGGAAATCGAAATAACACCGTGACTTTGCTTCCTCTCCCACCAGGGCCGAGAGAACAAATGATGTCGACCGACCTCAGCGAGACGAGATAGGAAAGGGATGGATAAGAAAAACAAAAGCAACTCTTCTCGTTCACGCCGCCGATGTGCCATTCTAACAGCATCCACATCTCCCACAACCAACCCTCACTCGCAGAGAGAAGGAGAAGAAAACGAGGAAGCAAACGTCCTGTGTAGTAAGAAAGCATCGCATGTATTAGAAAGAGATAAGTAGGCAAGCCTTTCCCTCTCGAGCCACCAGCAAAGAGCAAGATGCATAAAAAACTTTTAAACATGTAATCAACACAAGGGTGGAAGTGAAGAGCAAGTCCATCCCAACTCCGCAGGGTAAAACCGACTTGTCGGTGGCAGTTTCTCTCTCGAAAAACTTCTATCAGGGGGAAGAGGTATCATAATGGTGTCGCTTTTGAGAGGTTTTTGAGAACCCGCCTGCAAATGCAAATAACAAACCCGCCCGGTCTATGCACAGACTTGTGAATGCACAAGTCACCGTGATCTAATGGAAAGAACCCCTGAACTCTACTTCCTGTCATCGCTCACAACCGTGTCCAGGGCAGCCTTGGACAATGCTGGGGATGCGGCTGTGGAGGGAGGCGAGGCCGGGTTCTCTCCAGTATCGGCGAGCAGGCTAAAAACCAAGTCAGCGGACATTGAACAGTGTTTGGTTGTCGTGGATGCGACGTACCCAAATGCATTTGTGTGGGCCACTGAATCCCGAGTGGGTGGTGTGCCAGTGCGCGAAGATGCGCCAGAGTCCTCACCACCACGACCAAAGGCACCGCCAGGTGCAAGTCTCCGACCGCTGTTACTCCGAGAGTTAAACATTGAGCTTGGGCCAAATGAGGCGTTCTGGCTGGATGTGCGGCTTCCGGTTGCCTTGAGTCGGCGCAGATCATCCATCTGGACCTGGTTTGGCGGCTGCTGGGGCGTGTATTGCGAGAAATTTCTCGAGTCGCCTCGTCCACCCTGGGGACGTCCACCGGGACCACCACGCTGTGTGCTGCGTGCGTTATCGGCCGCCTTCTGTGCAGCTTGTGCCTCAGCCTATTTATGTGTTAGCGTACATGTCTGGAGTGATAGGGAAACAACATACCTCGGCGCGAACCTCCTCCAGGGTCTTGGGGCCCTTGTTGGTCTCCTTGGAGGCCCAACGAGCCCTACGCAAGTCAACGATATCCATGAGCATGAACCTGAGGCGACTGGGAAGCTCAGGCAGCGAAGTGATGGTAGAAATCCGCTGGAAGTAAGCTTCCATCATCGGCCGACCCTTGTCAGTGCTGTCGAGAGCACCACCAACGGTCCTCAGGAGCTTCGTGAGAGACTCGATCTCAGCCTCATCGGGCATACCCTGGAACTCGAGCAGCTTGCGAACACACTCGTGCATGATGCGCTCCGTGAGCATACCAAGCTTGAAGAGCTCACCGATGAACTGGACGAGACCTAGACCACGTCGCTTCGCAGCAGCAGCGACATAGTACTCGTCGGACAACAAAACAGCCTCTTGGGCCTTCTTGTCGTCGCTTTCGTTCGTTCCCGGGAGGTCAACCTTCCAACCACGCTCGAATTCTTCCTGGCACCTATTAAGAAGGTACTTGCGGAACAGAGCGCCGCCGCTAACAACGTTGCCATTCTTGTCCAGGATGTTTTCGTCGCGGATCTCGGGGCTCATCATCTCAAGCATACGCTTGCAGAATTTGGCGTACATCGAGGCCCAATGGGCTTCGTCTGTTGCCTTCTCGAAGGTAAGCTGAATGACTTGGCGCAGGGTGCGACCGTCCTGCTCGTTCTTGGACTGCGAGGCAATCTCAAGGATGCCGTCTGAAATCTTGTCGAACTTCTCGGGCGTCATCTTATTCAAAGCAGCCTTGACCTTACGTTGTACCATCGCCGGGTCCATGTGGCCAGGAACCGCGGCAACAGCGACGGCAGCAGGTCGCCCAACACTAGGGGGCTTCCAGCCGGTAGATGAGGTGACGATGGGCTTGAGGTCCATTCCAGCGGTGAGAGGCATGGTCTTAGCAGCCTGGGAATCGTTACCCTTTCCGCCGAATTCGCGCTTGCTGCCTCCACCACGTCTGCTTCCTTGACGGGGAGAGTTGGGAATGCCACCTGCATTGCTTGATGAAGGGGTCCGGCTCAGTTGGCCGGGGAAAGCACCCGTGCGACCGAATGCCATGCCCGTCACAGGACCAGGACGAGGCATACTTCCAGTAGCAGTTCCAGTTCCAGTTCCCTGAGACATTGCGAATCGCTGCTCAGAAGTGGTTCCAGGGGGTAGAGTTTTGGCTCCGAACTGGCCCATGGCACCTTGCTGGGGGAAACCAGCCGGTGGGCCAGATCTAGAGCCCTGTCGGGCAGAGCCGGCACCTGGAGTGCGAGCCGAAGCTGAACGAGAGCCATCCGAGTCTCCAATCAGGGTCTTTACTTGCTGATGGAATTCCAATGACGGCTGCTCTGTGAACACACCCTGGAACTGAAGCAAGAATTGCGCATCGTACTTGAACACCTTGCCCTTCTTAGCGACGGCTTGGTTGAGAGCTGGGTTGGGCGAAGAAATTCCTGCAGGATAGATGTCGTACTCCACGCCAGACAGGAAGCGCGAAGACCGAAGTGACTGGAGAGCGGCGCTCGGCTGCGGCGCTTCCACAGGCTTGGTATTCAGAGGCGAGAGGTTGAGAGGAACCGGCTTACGACCCTGCTTCTCAGGGATACTGGTCTTAGCTCCAGCGACGGAGCCGGAGTCTCCGACAGCAGGGCTGGTAGGCTTAGAAGCGTCCGTCTTGTCGGCCAATGCGAGGTCGCCCATCTGGGCCGCCAGAAGGTCAGACACGGCCGGGAGCGGTTTGGACCCTCGCTTCTTCTCCTTCTCTTCCTCAAGCCTCTCCATCTCGCGTTCTTGCTCGCGAAGTTTGCGGTCATTCTCGGCTGCCAGAGCAACCTTGTTGACTTCATCAAGCTTCTTGCGCTCTTCAGCCTCCGCCTTCTTCTTCGCGGTAATCTTGGCCTGTTCCTCCTCACGGCGTCGGTCGATCTCTTCCATTTCGCGAATCATGGCCTCAAAATCATCCTCCGCGGGAACATCATTCTTTTCGGTCTTCTTGGCAGCCTCCTCAGCCGCCTTAGCTTCCGCAGCCTTAGCATCAGCCTCAGCCTTAGCAGCAGCGTCAGCCTTGAGCTTTGCCTCAGCCTCAGCCTTCTCCTTCGCCAGCGCTGCCTCCGCCGCCTTGGCTTCCTCTACCGCTTTCTTCTCAGCAACGAGACGCTCTTCTTCCTTCAGGCGTTCATCTTCCTTCGACTTCTCTTCGGCGGCAGCCTTCTCAGCAGCAGCCTTGGCAGGCTCGTCATCCTTTGCCTTAGTGTCGCTCGGTGCTTCAGCCGTCTTCCGAACAGCGTCCTTGAACTCGTTGCGGAGCTGCTCCGCTGTCTTGGCGGCTGTGCTCTCGGATCGCGCGTGCGAAGGTGTAGACGACTTGGGAGGCGGCGTGGGGGTCGATGCCACAACAGGTGGTGTCTTGGATTGCTGAATGCTTGGTGAGGGTGATGCGGGGGCCTTAACTGAAGACAAATCCAGAATCTTGCCTTGAGCATCCTTGATCACCAGCGGACCGCTCTTCTTCGGTCGGGAAAAGTTAGTGGACGACACGATGGCCGGAGCCGTAGCTGGCTGAGCCGCACGCTGATGGGGAGTGCCCTGAGCAATTGCGGGGGCCTGGCTTTGTCCAGTGCTAGAAGTGGGACGGTCAGAAACCTGTGAAGCATTACGGGACATAGCCGGGGCAGCGCTTTGTCCCTGGGCATACTGAGGAATGAATGCTTGGTGGTAAGCAGGATTCGCTTGCGGGGGCTGTCCCATGTACGGCATCTGTGGTTGAGCATATGGATAACCGGGCATCATCATGTTACCCCGGTATCCATCAATCGGTGGCGGAGCGACACCATATGGTGCGTTCATCTGTTTTTGTTGCTCGGTTAGCAATTGCTCAAAATTTCCGCTCGCTGGCGACAAGTCGATCTGCCCCTTGGAACCCCCTTGAAGAAAATGAGACATAAGAGGAGGTGGTGGTAGTTGGGAAGGGGGCTGCATAGGAACAGCGCGCGAAGGGGCGAAGGCATAGGACGCGGCCGGGCCATCTGCGAAGTCCGTCGATGGCTGGCCGCCAATGGGCATGTCCTGACGGTACTCCACACCCGAGTCCCAACGCTTGCTGTTCCGCCGCGCCTTGTGAATGGGCTCATTTGGTGGCTTCTGTGAAGAGTTGTGCGACCGAAGATGGAAGTTCTTGTCCGAATCTCGGCGCATCGCCTTGCTCTTCTTGCCTTGCTTGAATGGAGGATCGTTGTTAATGAAAGGGGGCTTTACTTGTTGGTGCGTAGGGTACATGTTCATGGGGTTCATGTTCGGAGAGTAGTAGGGCTGGCCAGACGCCAAGGCAGCCGGAGGCATGGTCGGCGTTCCATGATGGGGCATTGCGGGAGCAGGAGCCGGGCTAGCCCGAGGCGGCTGGGGTGAGTTCGGATACTGTTGCATGCCGCCTCGGCCATGCTGGTATGGCATTCCACCGCGATTGGCGTTCGGGGCTGGGTAGGGACGGCCGCCAGGGGGGAAGCCGGCCATGTTCGGGTTATTGTACTGCGAGTTGTAGCCACCGCGCCCACGACCGCCTTGATAACCACCCCGAGTGTGTCCTGGTCCGCCATGGCTGACTGCTTCACTGTGGGCAGATGCCTGCGAGTCTCGTCTTGCATGAGCGCCGCCACCCATCGCTGCAGGATGTGAGATGGAAGGCTGCTTCATATGACGCTAAAAGAGAGCAGGTTAGCAAAAAGCCAAGCGGAAAAATCGGTGCTGGACAAGAAAAAAAAACCACAGTCGGGATCTGAGTCAGGGATCAACTTACATCGTTCTCGCCGGGGAAACTTCCAAAAGTCGGTGGCGTCTGCGTGCTGGATGGCGCACGCTGACCGCCGCTTTGCTGTGGGACTTGCGGGATAGGCGAAGGAGAATGTGCAGGAGAAGCGATTCTGGGATTGCCCCCCGGAATCGGGATCGGCACTGCGCCACTGGTCTGAGGTGTGCTGTGCGTGACCGCAGGCGACTCATTGAAGCCGAACTGAGGAATCGCCTTGTTGCCGCCGACGGGTCCTCCATTCGCAATGTGGCTTGACGGAGCGTTGGCGCTAATGGTAACTGAGCTCTTCCGAGCGTGCTCACCAGGTCCGCCGTTCATGATCGAGGAGCTTCGTACAATGGACGGGGCGCCAGCGACAGCGGGGACGGCTGGTGTGATGTTCGGGCGCCCGTTTACTGGCGAGGCAGACGACTTGCCATTCTGTGCTGCTGTTGCGGAAGATCCAACCACCACAGGCGGGTGGGATCCCGTCGCAATCAGCGGCGTCGATGTGGGCTTCTTGGTCGCACCGGCTGCTGAAGCATACGACGTAGCTGTAGAAGCGGATGGGGTGGTCGCCGGATTTTGGTTTTGTTGACTCGCAGTAGAAGTCATAAGGAGAAGCGGGCGCTCGAAAGCCGTGTTCTCTCTTGCTGGAATGCGCGATCGTTGATGTGAGGTGAGGAGGTAGTCGAGACGGGGAGTCGAATCTCAGATCCGATCGGTCGCGCCGACAAAGAGAATGATTGTCGTGCGGAAAATAATCCCAGGCGAAAAAAGCTGATGGGAAGGCTTGTGCGCGCGAACACTCAATGATTAAGGTGGTTGAGAAACCTATGCGGTTGACGCAAAGTCTATGGTCAAAGAGTGTGGTGTCGGAATGTCGCAAAAGCTCGAGGGAGCCGACCGTGAAGGAATTTTTCTCGGGCCCAACGCTCGCAATTAAGCAGAGTGGAGATGTGTCTCTTTTCTCTAGAACAAGTTCTGAGAATGAGAATACAAACCGATATTATGCGGGGGAAGAAAACCCGTTGACAGAAGATATTTCCTCCTTTGGGTTCTTTCACAGGTGATTGTGAATGAGGTGGAAAAATGGAAGGCCGAATTTTTTTTGGGGGAGCGCTTGAGATAGCAAAGGAAGGGGGGGCCTGCCCATCGGCACACGAACGCGCAGAGTGGAGCCACCCCCAAAGCCTCCCAAGTATCTCCCCGCCTTAATTTCGGCCAACGATACCTCGAACCATTTAGTGATTGACTTTTGCCCTCGCTTTTGGTTTGATCTTTGCCTGCGCGTCCCCGATTCCTCCAGACCCGAACACAGACCTTCAATGACCTACTAGAGGCACGCGTCTAAGAGCAAAGGCTTGGGTCGCCGATTCATCCCGTTGAATGCCCACCTTGATATCATCGCCGCCACCACCGCAATAAGGCGCTGTGCCCATCATTAACAGCATGATACCCGCCTCAGCTTACTGTCGATATTTGGTTCTAGCTAATTCCCAACGGACTTGGATTTAGTTAGCCATTGCTGAACCGGGTGGCTCAGGGCTGCCTTGGTAGCTTGGACAAGGCCTCGAACCTGGAAAGTTTAAATGCCATGCGCAAAGGCAACCTAGGTAGTGGGCTCCAACTTCCACCTCTCCAGCTGTTGCCGCTTGGGCATACCTAGTAAGTAGTCACTTCATACATATGCGGGCATTGCCGGGGTTCTAATGCGCGTTAAGTGCTGACATATCTTGACATACCATCTCCGCCGTGTTGGCGCGACCCCAAATTGTAAGTTTCAGCGTCTCCGTGGTAACCATAAGGAGATTGTCAACCGAGGTCGTAGGGATTTCTTGTCCCTGGCCGGTATTCCACTATTATTCCGTCCTTTAATGCACAAAGGAAGCCCATGTTGCTGTTTTCCACGGCGTTTGCGCGGCGCAAACTGAGCACCTTTGTCATGGGAACCTGGAGGTGAAGAGGAGTATCGGGTCAGCCCATTCATGCAGTGCCGCACCGCCGCATCTCATTCCAATGCGGATAGCCATAATGACACTTTCCTTCGAAAACAGCAATCCCGTAGTCGTATCGGAACCGACACTATAACTTCTTGACTATTTACACTCCCGCAACCAGCGGTCTTGGAGAGGGGCGCACCCTCTGGATTTCGCTGGTGAGCAGTAAGCAGTGCCTCTCGGAGGGCTGCTCCGAGGTTTTCCCTGGTTCGCAGACAACCCTAATTCGTCCCATCTTTTTGTATGGAGGTTGTGGCCAGGAGCTAAATTCATGCGACACGGCCACACAGGCCGGGCGCCTTTTGACGGGTCGTCAAGAGCCGCATACTGTTCCCAAAGCAGAGAAGGATGCTTGGGGACTCCAGCTAAAAAGAAAGCGTGTCTGATCATGCGAAAATGCCTTAAAGCAACCCTCACGCAGCTTGCCCCAGAACAGCAAGGCCTGGCTGATTACATTTACAGCCCCTGTTCGCATCGCGAGAGAACTTGATCAATTCACATGGGTCTTAATTGCATTAGAATACGCCGTTGGAGGATGCAACACCACAGCATCAAAACAAATGGCCTTCTTTCGAAGTAGTCAGTAACGACACAGCACGTTCCACACTGGCTGAGTGGGCCCTGTCTTTTGACGGGAGTCTTCATATGTAAAGGCTAAAACGAACGAAGTTTCATTCCTAGGGGAAAAAGAAGAGATTTTGAGGAACGCGGTTCGGTCAGGGGACATAGCGAGCAAAGGGACAAAAAGGCTAGAGAAAAAAGTCGAACAACGGTTCGCGACTTTTCCACGTTGGCGTCGTGATTGGTCTGGGCTGGGGGGAGGGGGGGGGGGTGGAAGGTAACCTGGAAATGCCAGCTTTCTTGCGGGTAATACGGGATGTTGTGCCGTTCTCACTTTTCATAACCGTCTCGGCCTGATGGCCTGCTACGATCCCGCTCTGGTCTCTCACTCGCGCTCGAAGCGAAGTTTTTTTTCTTCGGCCCAGCCCAACCTAGGGGCCGATGTTCCTGTGTGACGGAACAGGCCCGGCGATTATTTTTGGCCATGTAGAATTGTTCTTTTGCATCCGTCTGTTTATCCGATCAATATTATATCCTAGGATCAATGGCTGTCTGGCACGCGCTGCGACCATGTGCCGTCGATCTGGGGAACGTAATCACGGCGATCAGGAATCTGCCGGGAAGGAAGGAGGTGAGAGGAGGGTGGTTGGCGACACTCAGCACTGGATGGACATAGAGTGCAATATTCCTACAGCATCAAGGCCGCGCAATTTTGACGGGCCAACAACGACGGGGATCCCTTTGTACTCAGTGGCCAAGCCACAATGGGGCGAGTCGCACGGACGGCGATTCGTTCAAGAGACAATCATGAATGGGCAGAACGTCGGGGCTCTGGAAGAAAGGCACGTCTCTGTGCTGGCTCCTATATGTTGCGCCTAACTGTGCCCCAGAGGGAGGCCTTCGCCGTACGAACCCGTCCTTTTCTCATTTGCTCTTTTCTGTCCATATTTAGGTACCTTCAAAAAAAAACACCCCGATACCGTGGCAAAAGCCCCAACGAGATAGGGACGCCCGCCGTTGGCGACACAAGCTCGCCCGTCCAACTGGAGAGAAGGTTCAAGGGTGAAATCCGACTTGCAGCTGTCCACGGATAACCTTTGGGTTCGCAGCGGGCAGAACTAACACACAATAGCCAATCGACAGACTCGGCCTGCCGCGTTTGCCAACCCTTTCTCAGTCCCCTCACCAAGCCCAAAGGGGGGCGCATGGGGGGTGCACCAGAAGCCTTCCATGCATGGCCGTCGGCCGGCTCACTCGCCACCGAGACGACAGACCCCCTTCTGCCCTCGTCGCATCGAATGAGAGGGCATAGAAAAACGGCGAATCGCGAATCACGCATCGCAGCACTTTTCCGAGTTCTCGCCAACACTGACTCACCTGATGCACGCTGTACTCTCAGGCTCCCTCTCACCATCCGTGTCGCCTCTCTGGGCATCCGGCTGAGTCGCACTCTCTCCTCCTGTCTCCGCCCTCTGATCAGCAAGATGAGCGCAACCCTATCACATCGACCTTTTTTGTCTGGCCGCCGAATGCACATGCAGCCGGGCAGCATGTGTGGAAACGCACGCACGCACGCCCCCCTAGCGAAGTGAGTCAGTCAGCCTCAGGGATGAAGGGATCTTGCAGGAGCGGACGAGTCCGAGAGCAGACGAGGTTCCGTGCCCTACCGTGCTGCTGTTGCTGCGAGGTGACGACAGGGTGGCAGCCCTTCTCCAGTGTTTGTGGGGCCACCTCTCTGCAAACGAAGCACTGCAGTGGGAAGAAGAAATCCTACGGCTCAGTGCGTACAACGAATGACCGGTGTTTTATGCCCTACTGGGACACGCTGTTGCGTGTCACCACTCCGCAACGGTGGTAACACTCTACATGCTCCTCCTAGACGTCGTATATTAGACTTGAGACATACGACTTGTAAACACCCGCCACCGGAACGTAGAATGCACAACACAAGTTTTATATCTTTTCATTTTTTTGCCGCATAGATACTGAACACTGGTGCTGTCTGCAGGTCGTATCTCGAGCGACACAGCGTCTTGTTTTGGTGTCGGAATGTGATCGTCAAGGAATATTACAGTAACACAAGAAAGAAAACCTCCATGGGCACCATGAACACTTCCCAGGAATGCCGAAACGCCAAACGATAGTCTACCATTCTGATCAACCCATCACATTGCTCAAGGCTGCGTCATCCATCCAATGACTTAGTCCTCTTCAGCCTCAAACCCCTCCACACGAACTCCCTCGTCCACATCTTCTTCAACGTCTTCCGGGGCTGCTTCAGCTACATCCTCTTCCGGTGCCTGTTCTATAGCTTTGACAGCAGGCGCCGCGTCGGGGAGCCCCTGAAGTTGCTGGAGGCGGGTGTTCGTCATCTCGTAGACATACTGGCCAATATGCTCCACGCTTTCCATGACCGCTTCCCCAAGAACCTCCTTATCGGCTTCGTCAGACAGTGTGCGCTCCGAAGGCCAAAGTTCGCCCGTGACAAGGCTGAGCTTGTCCGGCCGCTTGAGCAGCAGCTCGAAGGCCTCGCGAAGCTCAAAGCAGCTCTCGAAGACCTCCCGACGCCCCAAGACGTAAAGGCCCAGCCGCGCCCGCGACAGCGCTACGGTGAGACGGCGAATGTCGCGTAGGTACCCCACTCTTGAGGTTCTCGTTAAGGAGAGGATGATATCTGTAGCATTGTGTCAGCTTCAAGGTATTACTATGCGCGGTGTCTCAAACCATCTAACTCACAGTCGTTTTGCTCGCCCTGGTACTTGTCAACCGTTGTGACCATCCTTGGGAGTCCAAAAATAGGGTTCTTCGCACAGCGGTGGGCAAGGACGTCTTTGATGAGGGCCCGCTGGCCGGCATATGTGGCGAGGATGCTGATCTTAGCTGACGGATAGCCAAGCAGCCGCATATATTGGTAAATGGCCACGGCATACTCAGCCTCGCCTAGGTTCTGGATAAAGTGGGGTGTGGGCTCGGTCTCTCCCTTGCCCTTGTAATCGGGGACGTTGATGAACTGGTAGTCAAACTTGAAGCCAGCATTGGCTGTCAGATATTCCTTCTGGGTGTGTGTATGCGGTAGATCACCAAGAGAATGGTATCGCCACCTGTAGAGGTCTGCTATCGACGGACGGGCACGTCCTTGCTGGTCAAGGTTGATGGCCGGGACGCCGAGCCTGACCAGACGAGAAAAGAGTGATTGCTCCAGGTTCGCGTAATGGCGGAAAGCCATACTCTGAATCACTGGCGAGTTCTGGTAATGATCACCGCACAAAACGACCCTTTGCAGAGGCATCTGCCCGTCCTTGGGTTTCTGCATAGCCAAGGGGATGAAATTTTCAATCTCGGTAATCTGTGCGGCTTCTTCCATGATGACGTTGTCATAGTGGAAGCCGAGCGACGATATCTCCTTCCGCCTCATGGCGGCGTGTGTCGACGTCATGGCAACGATGCGGGCCTCGTTGGTTAGCAGATAGTTTGCCTTGTCACGATCTCGACGAAGAATCTCGAAGGGCAAAACATCGGCCAACTCTGCGAAGATCTTCGAAATATGTCGGTAACAGCCGTTTGCAACCTCGAGGACAGCCTCTCGATCTGCCCCGGGCGCGAAGAGAGGTTGTGGGGCATCTGAAAAATAGTGATGAAAGGGAAATGCCTTGACGATCTCTTCAGGGGTCGCGTCCTCGGATTTCGCGATCTCGCTAAATTTGGCCCATACAGGCTCAACGTACACCGCGTTGAAGTAACCAGCCGTCTCGGCCGAGTTGCCGTGAGCACCTGGGGCGCCCATGCTTGCCGCAAGACGGTTGACTTCTTGGAGGTAGCGGTCCCGGTTTTCGAGGAATGACTCAACTCTACCAAGCTTAGAGAAACTTCCCTCAGTTTCTAGCTCTTCCTCGCCATGGCCTAGGCGAAGAAGATGACGTTCATCAATATCCAACGCTACAATCTTGGCGAAGAGTTGATTCAACGCTTGGTTGCTGTGTGCTATGAGTAGAGTTCTCTGCTCGGGAAAGTTGTGGTAGATGTTGTTTATGATCTGAGTAGCAACGTCCGTCTTGCCAGTCCCAGGAGGCCCAACCACAATTGTCAGCCCAGGCTGCGTTCCGGAAATGATAGCGTCGATTTGGGTTGGCGTGAACCGTACAGAGTTGAGCTTTGGAGCATCCACGGGGTAAGGTCCATTATTTGGAGGCTTGTATGTTGAGACTTTTAGGGTCTCAATCTCGGCGATCAGAGCCGGCTCGGCATCACGCCTCCTTTTCTTTGATGCTTTTGCAACACTCTCCTCGGCCGGCCGATCAACGGTCTCTAGCAGATACGGAGGCCCAAAGCTCCCAGAGACGTCATATCCCGGTTCAACAATTTTTCCAGGAAGACTCTCAACGAGGTGCTGCCAGTCCAGAAAGGTGTCGCGGTAGTCGATTTTCTTGACACGGTTGGGGAGTTGCTTGTATGTTGCACCCGCCGGGTCGCCATAGCCCAAGAAAACTTCATGCAGCCAAGAGGCAAGTGGCACTTCGGAAAGAGCCAGGTCTTTGATGGACTCCAAGACCGGCTTGAAGTTGTTCTCACGACCGCTTCGTCTGACGATCAGATTGATTCCGTCGTATATATTCCTCTTACCTTCTGTATCCTCTTTGTACGCCCGGGAATCCAGTCGCAGTTGGATTTTTCTCGAGGTGCCCCGGTTTTGGCCATCAAAATATGCCTGTGTGTCCCGAATTGCGCGTCCCTTGTCGTCGAAAATCTGTATCACCTCCGCAGCGCGAACAGCGACCAAGCCCAGCTTTTCGGCCTCACTCAGAGGGCCACCTCCATTAGCAACCTTCTTGGCCTTTGATGCATCGACAGCGAGAAGGAAGAGGACGTCATCAGGTCGCAAGGATTCCCATTCACGACGAATATGATCAGAAGTCCTTCGCAGATCAATAGTAACCTCCGCTCTGACCGCGGAAGGCACATCGCTGCCTACAACAGCCGGAACGACCTCAAGTATACTGACTAGTCAGCTCATGTCAAAGGGTGGAAATCGTTGTAAAGACTCACGTTGGTTTCGAGATTTGGAGGGCCATCTTTGACGTCCCTGTAAAGTTCGTCTCACCTGGCCGCCTGGCCTCGGGTTTCAGCCGCGTCAAAACGTCCTCGATATTCTGACGAATGGCGTAGAATGACTCGCAGCGGTAAAGGACGAGTGAGCGCCAGAGAAAATCGCCGACTGAAAGGTATTGAAGATTCAGCTTGGGGAGGGCGAGGGGGCGGGAGCCATCATAGTGGTCGGTCCTTCTAAGGCTGGTCTCGAAGAGCGCCGCCTCGTCAGGGAGTACACTTAGGTCGCGAGCAGTCTCCTGGAAAGTTTTTCGCCGCTCAAATGTAGACAACAAAACCTCGATGAGAAATCTTCTGTCGACCGGGAGCTTGGCAGATTCCGGATATGCCGTCCTGAGACCGAGAAATCCGCACAGCTGTTCAACCTCCGCGTCCGTCAAGGGCTCCAAAAGTCCCTCCAGCTCCGACCTTTTGTCTATTGCGCCATAATTTGATAGAGCAAGGACTGTTAGCTTCTCCTTGAAGTGCCTCAGTGCCGCCCGCTGTAGATGTGCGAGTCCGGCACAATGTCTGCTGTAGGCTTCTTCCCGGCTATGTTGCACACCTGTCTGATCGTCGACGGTGAAGTGCGTGTAGTGTGAGAGAAGAGCGCAAAGATCCCGTAGAAGACCATTTGCTTCATCATTGTACATCGGCGAGAGATGGAGGGCGGGCAGGACATGAAGGTCCTGGAGAAGAGTGCTGACGTAACGCCTCGTCGGCAGCTGGCTCTGGAGGTCTATCAGGAACTCTAAGAAGCGCTCGCAATACAGGACATGTTCTTTCTTGGCGTTTTCAGCATAAAGTAACGGCAGGAAATCGAGGGCAGAGGTATAGAGCCAGGCTCTCTCAAACCGCAACCGCGCCTTCGTGGCCTCGTCTGCCGCATCGTAGCGCTTGGCAGAGGCTCTCCAGGCCTTTCTCAGATGTGTATGAGAATCCAGCAGCTCGTCCCGCTTTTGCTCTATCGACAGGTTGTGCCAGATCGAGATGGAAACAAGCGGAGCGCATTCTTTTCGTACAATGCCACAGTCCAAACTCTGGAATGCAAATATGATGAATAGCAGGATGTTTGTTCGCACTGTCCAGGATAGGGAGCCATCGAGACTCATCGATAGCGCACGGCGAAACAGGTCCGAGAAATCGGCTGGGCGGTCGGCGAAGATATCTGGAGCGATGTGAGCAAGTGTGAACGTGGACCCTCGCATGGAAATATTTACCCCAGGTCTCGAGCCGCTCTCTCCTCTTGGCATTGACTATCAAGACAATCAAGAGGACGTGATAGTTTGATGAATCCTCGCTATAGCCAGGCCACAGGTAGCTGCAAGCACGGTCAGCGCCAGCACCGGGCTCAATGGGCAGCAGATGCAGCCATTTCCAATTCGCTCCCTACCTCTCTAATGTCTGCAGGCCCTCCAGAACAAGTAGCGACTTCAGGGGGAAGTCATCCTTCTCTAGCGCATCCCATATTTCGCGCTTGAGCACGTCGTTCTTGACCTTGACTCTCGTGGTGCGCTTTGACTTCGACGTCTTCAGCCAGTGCTGTCGCGCAAGCGTCGCGAACTCGCTCTCTCCTTCGACATCGTCAGTCGTGGGCCTTTCCGACGCTGCAGCCGGTCGCGGGGCCGCGCTGCTCTTGGCGCTACTCTTGACTCTCTTCGCTGGCGGCATCGTGGCTGTTGTTGTCGCGTTTCGCAGCCGGCGGTCGATGCGCGCTGCTTGCATGAATTTTACAGCCAAAGCGAGCACCCAGTTTGTAACAGCCCGCGGCTCACAGCCTTGCATGAGCACCCGCTAGCAGCAACATACAACCCCACTATAATTGCAGGGGTCTAGCTCGGCAAGCAAGCGCCACGGGGATCCCAACTTGATCTGCCCCAACTTTTCTGTCAGCCTCGCTTTTGCTGTTTATCAACGAATCCATGAAACAGGTGCGGCCTCCAATGCAACCCGGAAATCTAGACCTGCCGACACCCCTATCACCGCAAACTTGATGATAAAATCATCGCTATTGACCGATCAATAAGGCGACCACGATGCCTTCCGCTATCATGGACGGTCAAGGCATCGACTCTGTCGGCGTGTTTAGCAGTTTTCTCTCTAACCTGCTTTCGCGCGCCGAGTCTGTCAAGCAGACAGCATCCCTCGAACCGCCGCTCGATAAATCCGACTTCGAAGATCTTCAGGGTCAATTGAGCGAGATGCTCGGCCATTTTGCTAGCCCGACTGAGGAAACTGCCGATACAAAAAAGACACATCAGTTTGCGATACTTGAAACTGCGGTTCGCGACACGTTCAGCAACCTCATCGTGAGTCCCGGTTGCAATGGTCGCAGCTGGCATTGAAGCTCACAGTACTAGGCAACAACATCTATCGACTCCTCAGACTTCGTCAAGGTCTGGAACCTGTTCGACGTCCTATCCATTCTCTCCGATGGCGAGCAGTGCGACCCTGCCTTGTTGTTCTGGCTTGTAGAGGAGTTGCTCGACAGCCAGACCATTGCCGGCTGCCGCAAGGTCTTTGACTTCCTCGAGTCGCGCCGCGAGCGCATCACGGCAAAGCACTTCAAGCAGAAACAGCTGATCATTCTCCGCACATGCAATGAGCTCCTCCGCCGCCTCTCCAGGGCCCTAGACCCGGCATTCTGCGGCCGTGTCTTTATTTTCATGTTCCAAAGCTTCCCTCTCGGAGACAAGAGCTCAATAAACCTCAGAGGAGAGTACCACGCCGAAAATGTCACAACATTTGACCAGGACCCCTGTAACACCGAGGCTGGCCCGGACAAGATGGACGTGGATACGGATGAGAAAGGCAAGAAGCAGCAGCAGCGCCAGGACAAGACATTGGACCCTGATGAGCTCTATCCTGTTTTCTGGCCTCTGCAGGAAAGCTTTAGCCAACCAAAGAAGCTCTTTGACCCATCACATTTTACCGCGTTCAAGGCCGGTCTCGAGTCGACCCTGGCCGTATTTCAGACTATCCAACCTGAGCAAACCTCCCGGTCCCGAGAAAAACTCGATAAGCAAATCGAGGAGAACAGCGAGAGCCTCAAGCGCAAGCGGAATGACGAGGACGACGAGTTGGCCGGGGCATTCAACCCAAAATATCTGACAAGTCGAGATCTGTTCAAACTCGAGGTGAGTGAGACGCGGGTTACACACTTGATGCTCTTCTGACTAGTCACAGATTAGCGATATCGCGTTTCGCAGGAACGTCTTGGTCCAGGCGCTTATTGTCATGGATTTCCTACTTGGGCTGTCCACCGCGGCAAAAGAAAAGCTCGAGAGCGTCAAGACACCTAACAAGTCCGTGATGTACTCAGATCAGCAACTCAGCGAAGAAGACACCGAATGGGTGACAAAAACGAAGAAATCGGTTGAGAGTCATCTTAAGCGGGGCTCCCTCGAAGCTTCCTATTTCCACCGAGTAGTCGATACGGTCTTGCGTCGGGACAAGAACTGGGTGCGGTGGAAAATAGAGAATTGTCCCCCTATCGAGCGTCCGATAGTATCAGCCGAAGATTTTGTCGAATCCAGGCGCACAGCAGGCAAATTGGCTGCTACCAAACGGATCCGGTCGACGCCGATGGGATCGCTATCACTCGAGTTTCTCGGCGATGGTGATGAGGCGGTGTCTATGGAGCAGTTCAAGACTTCAGACCGCTACGTTCTCCCCGAACTTGATACTTTCAAGCGAGGTATCGCCGACGATGATTTTGAAATCGAGATGCCCACGAACGATCAGACGAAGGCCGCTGCGATAGAAGGAAAGGCCAGCAAGTCTTGGAGAGCACTGAGAATTGCCAGCAAACAAAAACTTGCAGCTTTCGACAAAATCGAGAGTGACGACAAGATCGACGTCATCTTTGAGGAAGCCGCAACCCAAGACTTGGAAGAAGCGGATGAGGAGCCGGTCGGCAGTATCATATATCCTGAGGACCGCAGGCCGATCATTGTGGTTGATGCGTCCGATCAGCGTGTTGGGCGTATTTCTCAACTTACCAATGAGCTGATCAAAGGCCATCCAGGAGTATTTACCAGAGTACCAACGCACGTAATACGAAAGCCCGAGGAAGGCGAGTCGAACGAAGACGCTCATTTTGTCGACGCTCAGGCCTTCAACGTAATGCGGGATGGAGATCAGTTTCTTGCCTACGTTGAGGATGGCGACAACAGTTGGGGTGTTAGCAGAAGATTGATAGATTCGATCAGCGACAACGGCAAGATTCCTGTAGCTGTCATGAATCGCGAGGTGAGAACGTCCCTGTTACCCCTTCCACATGCATATCACTAATTTTGTAAACAGGGCGTGCAGCAAGTCAAAGACGTCGAGTTTGCAGCGAGGTGCATTTTCATTACACCCCTCGCCTCAGGGATTCTGGAAACGCGTCTGAAAGCAAATGGTCTTGGTGATGAGCAAATTCAAGAAACAGTCAAGACAGCGTCTGAACTGTCGGAACACTCGGCAACTCCAGGCTTTTACGACTCGGTGGTAGATTGTGACCTCAAAGCGCTGGAGTCTTCTATTTTCGGGACCGCACTTAACGGAGTTGAGACCAGCAACGAACCAGCCACGGGAGATGTTGCTATGGAGGATGCGGAACCAAAAACCACATAAAGCTGGGAATCAGTATACAGAAGAGAAAACACTTCTGTTCTATGGCGATATATCAAAGCCGCTTGATCGGCTCGAAAGCATCTCGAACGCCCTGAGCTCCCACCTTCTCATCCCCGCGAAACTCGCAGGCGGTAAACCCGGCATGAGCAGCATCATAAAACTCTCATAGGCGCCATCTAAATCGTCGCCGTACGGGTGAAGACGCCGCGCATGTGCTCTTCAGCGTATTTCTGGCCGGGGGTTAGCGCTGAAGGGAAAGAAGAGAGCCAGATTGGCTTGAGAGCGCCGTCTCAGAGGATGGGGTACTTTACGCTCAACAACGCTGTTGTTGCGGTAGCTAGGAATTTTTTCCTCGGAGGATACGGAGTGTCACACCGCAACATTACCGATGTAGAAAGAATATACCCCGTGGCATAACGAAGCCCCTATACTTGCCGGATCAAACCCCGTTCCGGACCTTCGTTCAGTTGGCTACAATTAGAGCCTTGGCTCGATGGCGACGTTGAATATCAATTGTGGTGAAGGTCAGAATGATGTCACACCTGCTGGTGCGCAATGGGATGCCTTTCCAGGTCGTTTAATTTGGACCTGATGTCTTGGTGGATGCCAGGGTGAACAAGAAACAAGCATAGGCCTATTAATCTTCGACGACTCACTCTGGGGCTGTTCTTGGCGTATTTACGGCTCTGGGGAGGGAGGATAGCGTCTCGGTATTAGAAAGACAATCCCAAACAGCGGTGACGGAAAGCAAGAGAGCTACACCCGGACCAGATATGATTTAGTACCATTATCACAACGGCGTTTGCCATTCATGCCCTTCGGTTCCATCGGTCTATTCAGTTGCGACCTGCGATCCCGTGTTACTTAAGCAGCATTTCACACACACACACACACCAAAAAACAAAAAAGGACAAATAGCGACGCTGAATGCGATGTGGTATGCTGTATTATTTTCGGGGGTTTCGTTGATAACCACAAGGTCAAATGGTTCTCGCTTGTATCAGACCGAACGACCAAAAGGCTAAGTACAAAGTATGCACCGTGGCGGGGAGATGGGGTATTGCAGAACCAAAATCGATGACACGGGGACTTCAACGGTGACCAGGCGGTTCCCGGGACGACGCTAAACCGCAAGCGGGATAGGTGCATGACTGACGTTTTGGAGATCTCCAGCTCCCACAAACACCTTGGCTGCCACGCAGGCAGAGGAGGCTGCGCCTGTACATTACATCCAAAAGATGGAGAAGGGGGAATATAAATAATGGCGTGCAAGCATGGGGCATTGCTCGCACTTGCGGCTGGACTCAGCAGCCTCGCCCAGCCACGCCAGGCTTTCAACGGTGCTGCCGTGTTCGCTGTCTAGGTAAGATGTGTGATGACATGGGAAGTTGAGATAAGGCGATGATTGGTCTTATTTATGTCTTGATCGAGGCGGGCGCTGCAAGAACGGGAGATCGGGGAAGGGGCATGAGGGGCACCCGAACACCGAAAGCGCTTTCCGCCCCCACACTCGGCCGCCCCTCCAGCGGGTTCCACTCACCAACCGCTCATTCAAGCGAGGTATGATGAGGCAATGCATCTCATCCCGATGATTGTGCATACCCTACCATCCAGGCTGCATTGCCTCCTCTGCCTTTGATCTGTCGCTAAGTAACCAAATGACGAGTCCATCTCCGTTATGATCGAGTTCCGGCCCCTTCACTGATCAACACTTTTCTCTCTGTGTCTGGTCAACCCTTGGATACGAAGGCAATCGGCAGTTCTTCTAGACCAAGAAAGCCCCCTGTTGAATGTGCCTATTTCAATCAATAACCCAAACCCATGCCTGGCTCGCCGTGAGACTTTCCTATTTTTGAGCGACTTTTGCGGTAGTCACTCCCGGATGTCTCCGACCTCAGGAAGCCACACCACTCTCACCAGTTCTGGAATAGCCGCTGCAGCGCCCTTCAGGCTGCGTGTTCACCACCGCCGCCCCAAAACTGTCAACAGACAGGCAAACACGCCCGTCTCCTGAGTACCATCAGTCAGTCGCCTGACTGCAGGCCATTCATTACCCGCGATATCCAGTGGTTCATGTCCTCATCCACGGCAAGTGAGGCGGGTCCTGGGTTGGCAACCCCTCCCAGCAGCACGACCGGCGACCACAAAAACGACGATGCGCCTTTCGACGAGAGTGATCTCACACCAGAGAAGGTGCGTCAAGCTATTCGGCTGATACAATGCCGAGTCTGTTCGATGCCGATCCGGGACCCTTTCACACTTCCTTGTGGCGGAACGGTTTGCAAAGGGTGTCTGCCAGGACCACATCAACGAGTCGACATATCGTTTTTTGCGACGTCAGACAGGTTGCAAGGCATATGGTGTCCGGTACCTGGCTGCTCCAAGGAGCACGCGTTCGGTGATTGCAGTTCTGATGTGGCTGCGGGCCGGATCCTGGACATTATCAAGGCCAAGCTAGAGCAGGAACTAGAAGAAGCAGCAGGGTCGAAAACCACTACACATATCAGCACTAAAAACGGCTGGGAAGAGGCCGGAATACCTTCGTTGAGGGCACCAAACACGAGATCGATGCTGGTAAATGGCGGGCGACTGCTCGCGGCCTACGCGATGGCCAAGGAAGGGGATCTTGAGTACGATGCTGAGGTTGCATACGGTCCACCTGCGAGTGACCAAGCAGTTTGCGATGCCCGTGTTTTGTCAACCATCAAGGAAGGGGCAAGAACGGAAGCGGATTGCCAGATATGCTACGCACTCTTCTACGACCCTGTCACAACACCATGCGGTCATACCTTTTGCAGGTCCTGTTTGCAGCGTGTACTCGACCACGCGAAACACTGCCCAATTTGTCGCCGGCCGTTATCAATTCAACCGGTGGCTTATTCGGAAGGCTGCCCGTCGAACCAACTACTGATCAACATGATCTCGTATTTTTGGGCAGAGCTTCAAGATGAGCGAAAGCGTGCAGTGGTCATGGAAAAGATCAGCGACGGGAATCGAGAATATGATATCGCCGTGTTCGTCTGCACTTTGTCGTTTCCCTCGATGCCTACCTTCCTACACGTATTCGAACCAAGATATCGCTTGATGATCCGCCGGGCTCTCGATGGTGACCGTACATTCGGCATGGTTTTGGGTGGTGTCGGCGGCTTCAGGCAGCTGGGTACTTTACTTCGCATCGTGAACGCCGAATTTTTCCCGGATGGACGCAGCCTGATCGAGACAGTCGGCGTTTCGAGGTTCCGTATCCTCGAACACGGGAGCCTGGACGGATACAGTGTCGCCAAGATACAAAAAATTAACGACATTAGCATGGCCGAGGAAGAGGAACTCGAGGCCATCGATATTCGGGCTGGTCGAAGCCACAGCATTTCCCTTGAGGAAACTGAGTCCAGACCGAGAAGTGCTTCAGCGTCGCCAACGCGTGCCAGATACCCCACGACCCACGAGGAGATAGCGAGAATGCCCACGAGAGATCTAATGGACTTCGGAGTCGAATTTGTCTGTCGAATGCGAGAGCAGAGCGCGCCATGGCTTGAGGCTCGGATGTTTACCATATACGGCAATTGCCCTGACGACCCAGCGCTGTTCCCCTGGTGGTTTGCAAATATACTGCCGGTTCGTGATGCAGAGAAGTATCGGCTTCTCAGCACCACAAGCGTACGGGAGAGGTTGAAGATATGCTGCGGGTGGATACTTGAATGGCAAGAAGCGACATGGTATGTCCCTCGAATCTTCAAATCCCTATGGTCTCATTTTCTTCATATCTCTATTCTACGGCGGGCTGGACGATGACCCTCGACGTCTTCGCTGATTTGGTCGCCTCAGATCAACATATGTTGACGTGCGGGCACTCCAGGTCTTTCTCATCTTGCACCTTGATGTGATTTGGGCACGCACTTACATGCCTCGCACATAAGCCCGGGTTAGTCACTGCATTGGCAGCTGGAAGTAGTCAGGACCCCGGATTCATCATTGCTGGAGTTGAGCATTTGCATCGTTCTCGGACACGGAGGATACCACTCTGGCTGTGTTGCATTGATTTTTGCATGGCGTGTGATATGGACACTAGCAACGGGACTACTGTCTTGATATAAACACACCTTGACTTGCTATCGGTCTATCTATGTGATGCGTGATATGTGCCATACATGCTGATTCCCCGGTTGTAAATCATGACAACTTCAGATACTGTAGGAGTTGCGTATTGTACCTAGGTACCGAAGTCGAAGTAGTGCTGTGTACAAAAGGGCAACGGGAAAGGGCGATATGACTAGGAATAAAATACAACCCTTCCAAAAGATACAGCGTATTGCGCGGTACCTATATTAGCCAGTCGATCCGGGAAACAAAGAGTTGCCCACTACTCGACGGCCCGCAAGCAACCTCCCGTTCTGATAAAAAGGCGTCGTCCCAGACCCACCAGCGCAGCAAAGCAAAGCACGGCACGGCACAACATTCACCACAATGACTACCAACAGTAAGATATCATCAAGCATGCCAGCAGATACCTAGGTAGGTAGGTAGGTGTTTATATCGCACAACACAAACAAAACACAGAAACTATGTTCCATTTTCATTTCGTATTAAAACGACTTCCTTTTCCGTTTTCCACCCACCGGCCGGTCTCTCCTATTAAATCCTAATATGTGTAGTGTGTATGCAGTCAAGTATCATGACAATCGCTTCGCCCCTCCATCCCCGTCCAGAAAAAGAAAGGAGAAAAAAAAAGGAACGCTCGTGGAACATGAGATATGGATGGATATTTCCCCTTGTTTTTCTTTTCCCGGCCCGCTACCCAATATGATAGCACTAACAAAGTAAGGTACGCAGCCTATCATCTGACACCTCCCCAGCGACCACGCGCCGCAGCCGACCGATTTAGTGCCAGGCGCCTCCCGATGTTGCCGAAGCACACACAGCTGCAAAAGAGCACGCTGAGCATCCATATCCAGGTCTCGACTGTTTCCTGGCTGGCAAGCCCGCCCAATGCTGATGCAGCGCCCGGTTCCCTCGCGCCAGACCCGCCGGTTCCATTCGCCAGGAGGGATGGGGAGCCTGCTAGGAGCCCCGTGGGTGCGGGCATCATGTCTGGGTTGAGGCTCATGAGCACCGCCGACCCGGCCAGGCCAACGGCAGCTGAGAGTAGGAAGCCCGGCTTGGAGCGATCGATGAGATACCACAGGAACGGGTTGGCGAGCGCCAGTGTCAGCGAGACTTGCATGGTTGACGTCCACGGCAGTTTGCGGATGGCGAATACGATGCCTACGAAGGCGCCGATGCCGCGGACCACAAGCGCCCAATCGGCCTCGGGACTGCTTCCCTCTTTCTCACCCACCATCCCCTCGTTGCCAGTGGGGACCACCCCCGTGAGTCTGCCAGGGGCTGCGCTCCCGGTCCCTGCCACGGTGGCTGTCCGCTTGTCGCTCTTGCCGAATGTCTCCTCCCACACGCGATCGAACCATGGCAACAGGCTCCCGAGGGCGACGCCGGCGGCGCCCCAGAAGGCGAGGTAGCGCCAGTCGTAGCTCCCGGGGCGAACGAGGTCGTCGTCATCGTACACGCCGAAGGCGGCGAGGTTCTGGCGGCTAGGCAGGCGTGTCACGAGCACGCCGTAACCAATACCGAGGGCAAACAACAATACGACGCGGAGTATGAGCGATGAAGCGACGGCGGCACGCGAAGGGGGCGAGCTGGTGACGGGTGAGACAGGTGATACTGGCGCGCCAAAGTAGGACGATGTGCGCCGTGGCATCGACGAGCGGTCCTTCATCAACTTGTACGTCTCTTCATCGACGCCGGCGGGCTTGGCCGGGGTCTCTGCGCCGGTGCCCCATGGCGTGGCCGAGAGGTCGTCAACGCGGTCGTCGAAGCTGCCGGGGCGGTCGCGGCCTGGCGTCGTGGGCGCGTAGATGCCGAAGAGAGTGGACGAGGTAAGGTTCATAAAGGAGGCGGCACGGCTGAGGGTGTCGGCGTTGGAGGAGTCGCCACTGTGTCTCTGTTGCTGTTGTTGCTGGTAGCGGGGGTCGAGGAAGCGGAGGTCGTTTGCACTGATTTGTGGTGTTGTCGGGGCTGAGTCTTCGTCTGGGGGAGTCGCGCTTGTGAAGTTAAGGTTGAAGGGGCGTCGAGGAATGGGACGTAGGATCCGAGGCCCCGGGTCCCCTTCCCCTTCTCCATTTCTTGAAGAATCCATACTTTTCTGTGTCTCTTACGCCGTACTCGCTTCCTCGTCAGAGGTTCTCGACAGCAGTCTTTTCACCTGCCCCCAGCCAGCAAAATGCGGTTTCGCGCACGTTCCTCGTGTTTGACATCCACCTGCGATCGATGACGTTTAGGGCTTGATTTCGAACAATGATCGAGATGTTCGTCGCGCGTCGGTCAGAAACTCGGTTAGGTGTATAATTGGTAGTGCAACGAAGTGTTAAATGGGGGGGGCGGATCCAAGCAGTGATATGTCTAGGGATGACTCGTAATCAAGGGATGAGCGCGCAATAAAGAGTTTAAAAAAACACTGCTGGCATGCCGTCGTGGATACCAGGGAAACGGAAACAGAGACAGGTTTGGCCTTGCTTCAGGAATGATGTAGAGGTTGTCCTCGTGAAAAGGACACAGACACGTTCGGACGCGGGGAAGGTAGGCAAGGATCTTCAACACGGATGTCGCCTGCGCCGCGGTGGTCAAGTTTCCTATCGAAACAGCCAATCTGAAAGGCGAATTGGAAGCGCCTGTCCAAACAGTTTCGTTTGATTTCCTCACCGGGTCTCTGGGAAATAATATGGATCTAACAATGTTTCAACGCCCAGGGGAGTCAGGACGCAGACGATTCTCGTATTGCAGCTTCGTTCTTCCTATTTTCTTAGATTTCACTCCGCATCCGAGGAATATTCTGCACGATCATGCGCGGCAACCGTCGCCGCTCCTGCTGCACGCTTGGAGGCATTATTACATGCATGGCCATTTATTGAGCGGCCTGGTTCTGGCGACTCAATCACCACACGATTGCCATCATGCATTTGGAGGTCACGCTTCGCTCCGGTCTTGGGTGCCGCGAGCTGACAATGCACTTCATTTGTCAGTGATGTGATTTGCCAAATTTTGGTCGACCAGGGCCCCAGTCGGACCCTGGGCGGCTCAGAACGGGACAGAATTGCATGTGATCATGACTGCTTCCATTGGCTGGCTGTAGCTCCTGGTTTTGACCAGGTTTCTTGAGGTCGCCTGACTCCATCGACCCCACACTTCGCGAGCTGCATGCTGGACTTGAACTTGAATACTGTCCGATATTCCTGATTATGCTTCACCTGCTATGGATGGATGATCGGACGTTCAGATAGAAAACCATACTCAATTGTACTACTGCGCTGCAAGCCAACTCTAAATCTTTTTGTTGACCAGGCATAATAGTGATAGCAAACAAGTCTCAGATTGACAGCTATCAAAGTCTGGCCTCCGACGACGCTTGTGGAGATCGAACCACTCTACTCATCGTCCCCATCGCTCTCATCGTCTTCGTCAGACTCAAACTCAAACTCGCTCTCCTCCGATCCATCTGGTCGGGGTATCATAACGAACGCTCCCAAACAAGTAATTCTGTTTTGCGTCTCGTAGGTCCCTAGAAGCTTGCCAACTTGCTTGCCCTGTTCGCCTGTGGACCGTAGATCACCGGCTTCTAGGCGCCAAAGACGAACCTTGCCATCGCTGCCTCCCGTGGCGATGAACCAAGACCGTTCTCCGTCCTCATTCTCCACAGGTAAGACGGTAAAGTCCTTGATCCGCCCAGTCACTCCGGCTTCTTTTCCTCCTAGCTGAGCAACCATAGTTGCCGAAGACAAGGTGCGAGCGTTCTTCTTGGTCGTCTCCTTCTCCTTCTCCTCAACTGGCGCAGTGATGTTCTCCTTTGCTGTGGAGAAGAACAATATCCTACCGTCTTCGGTCGATACAGCCACCACTGTCTCATCCCCTTCCGTCTTGACGTAGCACATTTCGTGTATTTTGGTCTTGGTGTCTTGCATCAACCGGCACTTCGGTCTGCAGTCCATGCCGTAGACCAGAGCGTCACGGTCGAACCCAACCGCGAACTCATCCTCTCCGTCAGCGCTGCCCCAGACAATCCTCCTCGCCTCGCCGGTAGAGTGCCTGCCTTCGCCAATCTCAGCAAGCGCCTGGCGCTCAAAGTTGAGCACCCGCGCCTTCTTGCCAGTCTCCAGGTTCCACAATCGCATGCAATGTTCTCCCTTGCTCACGCTGAACATGATCTTGTTGGACGGATGCGCAGCAAAGTCATTCACGCCGGAAGGGCCACCGCCAACCGCTGCCGTGTCGCCGCTCGGCCGGCCCATTTGCTTCGGCACAGGGCATTTAAATGAGTGCAACAGCGCCCAATCGCGAGTGCGCGCAACGCCAATTGTGCTATCTTCTGAGGCAGACAGAAGCTTCGAGCGGTTAGGGAAGGCGAGACGGGTAATGTTAGAGCTGTGGTGCAACAGGGTGCCGAGCTCGCGGTTTTGGTTGTTCTCAAGTACGGGGCGCGGTGTAAGGGTTGAGAGGATCTTCTGGTCGTCGGCGGACCTCGTAGACGGAGGATGGGCTGAGATATTGAAAATATTGATGCGCTCGTCGGTGCTACCAGTTGCCAGGAGCACCTTCTGAGTTTGCCCGGGTATCGGGGCCGAGGGTGGTGACAGGGCTAGGCAGCGTATGGAGGACGAATGGGCGTCGAAAAGGAAGGTATCCGCAAAATTAACAGCCTTGGAAGCTTTTGCGCCATTCTCGGACTTCTTGTTCTCGGTAGGGAAAAGAATGGAGGGATTGACGGTTGCCGTGATGCCATGGAGGACACGATCGTAGGACCCCGCGACTATTTGAATTGTAACGGGCTGTCCGCTGCTGAGCTTGTGAAGCGGTACGACCACGGCGGCTTTCTGAGGCTTCGGTTTCGGCTTCTTCGTCGAGTTTTTTCTCTCCGCCGGGTCGGCCTCGTGGGGCGCGTCGCTTTTCCTTTTCGTCATGATGTGTGGTGTGGTTACTGGTGTCGATGAGAAGCATGCGTCCACAGCAAGCCTTTCAAGCATTGAACCAAGTTGGCTCGGGATTCGAAAATTTTAAGTGGAGACATTCCCCTTATCTCTTATCTTTGACGCCAAGCATAGCAAACTTCTATTCGTCACCGACGCCGCACACCGGCAGAGACGAACGCGGGCTTTTTATCATGAACTGACTAAAGTCAGGAGAAATTATATATACTAGGTCGTGATCCATCAAAATTATGTACATGCATGTTTACACGCCAGGTTCCGTCCTTTCTGGAGGGTTCGCTGGAGTTGTTGGGCAAGGGCCCTCTAGCTACTTCGAGCACGCTGTTGGAGGTGAGGAGGCATCATCCCCCTCATCGTATCGCTGTTATATCCGCGATATCCCTTCACTTGCCAGGCACAGTGGTTCCGCTCCCACTAGCCTGCCTCTGATGCTGGCTCGCCTGTGCAGCTGCTTGTTGCGCTTGTTGTGCCCGTAGTAGTTGTGCGTACTGGTGTGGGCTCGATGTCGCGGTCATTCCCATTCCATTCATCGGTTGTTGCACGACTCCTCCGACGGCAGCATTCATGGCGTGCTGCTGACTCTGTACGATCAGCTTACTAAGATGTTCGGTCGCGAGCTGTCGGATCGCATCGGGCGCCAAGTTTGGACTTTTGGACCTATAGTGCGCCTCGAGCTCCCTAAGTCGCTGCGTAACTACCGGCAGCTGCTGTGGAGGGTTGGAATGGCCGCGAGGTGACCCAGCCACCATTGAAGGCATAGTCAATCCCGCCCCAGGGGAGGTAGCCATCCCCGCACCGTTCGCCGCGTTGAAGGATGCCATCATTGCCTGTGCGTTTGACATGAAAGCCCCCTGGTTGAGCCCATTGACAACGTTTCGCATCGGCGGAGAACCTTGCGCGCCGTTCATCTGGGCCATTTGTTGTGGCTGTTGGATGGCCTGCTGGTGCTGTTGGAGTTGCTGGAGCTGCTGAACCACTTGTTGCGGTTGTGGTTGGTGTTGCTGCTGAAGCTGATGTTGTTGCTGCTGTTGCTGCTGAAGCTGCTGCACAGCGGCTCGTTGCTGATCCTGAATTCGCCGTGCCTGCAACACCAGGTTTCCTATGTCTGGTTGAGGAGTTGCCACAGTGAGTCTCTGTTGGGCTTGGACTTGTGCCTGCATCGCCTGGAGATGTGCTTGCGGAATGGCGGCCATTGGATGGGGTGGTACAAGACCGCCAGCAAGCTGGGCAGCTTGGACTTGATGTACAGCGGCACCTCCCGGTGTTTGCATTGGTACTCGCGCCACAGGTCGAGCTTGTCCTGCCACCGCCAGCTGCCCAGGAATATTGGCTCGGGCAGCTGCGTTGAGAGCATTTGCAGCGGCCATCTGCGCTGCAGTCGACTGAGTGACGGGAACCGCGCCAGGGGTAGCGGGAACCTGGCCAACGTGCGGACCTTGCTGGATGACCTATCAACTAATCAGTACCGAACGCGCGTTTCTGGTGGCATGACGGATCAATATAGAACAAAAACTTACCCTTTTCTGCATCTCAGTTCTCCGGGCATACTGGGCCATCCTTTCTGCAAGCTGCTGGTCGCGCTCCCACCTCATCAAGCTGTACTCTCTCGGCGTCTTATTTGGGACCTGCTGCCTTACCGGCGCTTGGGACTCGTTGGCTTTACGCATAGAGGCAAGATTGGCAGCCTGCGAAGCCTTCTGGGCATTGCCTTCACGTTTCTTCGCCAACTTCCTCATTGCATCAATCATGGCCAAGTGTTTCTGGTTGCGACGCCGTTCGACACGGACAGTGGTAGTAGGCCTCCTTCTCGGTATTGGGGTAACAGCACCATTTGGACCAACCTGCTGCTGGGCCTTTTGATTGAGCTCCTGGATGGTCTTTTGCGCGGCGTCAATCCTCCCTTGGTAGGCTTTGAAGTATGGCGATTTCCCGAAATCGTTCGGCAAACCTTCGAGCTGGACCCAACGCTCAAAGCACTCCCACGGTGTTCGACGTTCTGCTCCAGACGCGAACAGGGATGGGGTTGATACGATCGTCGAAATGAGAGACCAGTTGTAAGAGTATTCGCGCACGAGAGATTTGAGTTGATCGTCCTCCGCCCAAGTCCATTGCGACGCTGTCCGACACTCGTAGAAGCTCTGAGTAGGCATCAAATGCTCAGTTGGTGGTCGAAATTGGTGAGAGGCGTGCAACCGCTCCCGGGTTGACCTCATCTCGGGGTTGAAAAGAGCGACATCGATGATCTCTGGTTGTGTCTGGGTACCATCGTCGGGTTTGGCGCCGAAGATCACTTCGTCACCATCGTGATCCTCAGCATCATATCGATACTGGAATCGACTCCGTTTGCGTGGTGGCGGCTGAACATCTAACACCATCTCGCCCTCCACGTATTTACTCAAAGGCAACGCGGGACGCCTCCACCTTGCGTCTGGGTCATAGTCTGACCCAACGAAATCGAACTTGGGCACTCTAAGAGGCGACCCGTACAGCGGAAGGTTGACTAATAGCTCATCCGCGGTCTTAGACGGCTGTAGGCTGAAGACAACTTCGTCATCTTGGAGGGCAAAGATTGTTGCGGGGGCGATGGTTTCGATAGATACGTCCAGAGGCTCCTCATCATGATCTATGGTAGAGTCCTCCATGGGGGAGTCGGAGTGAATCAGTTCAGGAAGCGCATCGTCCTGACCACCAGCATGATCAGCCGTAGGAGGATGCACTGTCTCAGCTGCAGGCACCGGCGGGATAACCGCGTTGACTTGAAGGGCGAGCCGCTCAACGGGGGACGAATGGACCCATCCGGCACAAGCGAAAGCAAGATTCCGCGCAACCGCGCGTTTCCACTTGCGTTCTTCCCGGAAGTCAGTCCGCATCCATTTCATCTCTTGGAGAAGAACATCCCAGTGTGACGGTGGTCGCGTAGGCTCCGGACATCGCACCGGCTGTCGAAGGGACCACTTATCGTGCTGTTGGAGGTGATAGACCCTCCTCAGAATCTTACACGCCTGGTGGTCTAGAATGGATACATATTGGTCCGGGGTAGATAGGGTTTTGTGAGCTTGATTGAGGAGTTTCTCAATGGGCTTCATCCATGTAGACTGGCGAGTAAATCCCTCGATAAAAAGTGGCGTAAAATAGTCATCAACCGGGATATGGCCTTGTTGTTGTTGTTGTTGTTGTTGTTGTCGTCGACTTACAGCCAACGAGCTGTCGTCAGATGCTCTGGGTTGCTTAGCCTGCTTGCCAAAAATCACAGTAGGAACGCTTCTCCTCCTTCTGTCCTGGACCTTGTGTGTGAGCAGTCTGAGCTGGGGCGCAGAGAGTGTTTGCGAGGCTGAAATTTCTCCGCTCTGGGGCCCTGGCAATGAGCTCGAAAATTTCAAAGGTGAGGTGGCGGTCGAAGGGTTAGGCTCAGCGGTATCTACTTGCTGAGGCTGAGGCTGAGGGGCAAGTGGTGTAAAGTCGGCAGTTACAATGATGGTCGGATGAGCGCCGTGCACGGAGGGAGCGTCTGTGGCTACGGGAACAGCAGTAGTCTCAGATACCGTAGCTTGAGGCTGTACAGCATCCAAGCTGCCTGTTTGCCTACTCGGTGCATCCTTGGGAGCAGTCGAAGCCTGTTCCTCATCAACATCCATCGGATCGGCGGATCCTTGGGTTTCGATGCCTGACGCCGGCAAGTCGGCAGACAAAGCGAGCTCTGGCGTCTCGGGTTCCCTGCCGACTACATCAACGTCTTGCTTCCCAGGCACATCCCCTGACTTTGATGCTGTGGTCTCATCGCGAGTCTCCTCCCGCAGCTGCGAGCTTGAGTCGGCCAGAATTTGTTTCGGCGCCTCTACAGGCGCCTTTATCTGCGAGAGCTGGGCGGCAGCAGACTCCTCCAACAGCTGCGCTTCAACGCCACTGACTGCCGCTGGAAGAGGACTGCTTGGTCCAACAGGTGCCTCCGGCCTTGGCCCAGCCTCGCCCTGTCGGTCGTCGTCTTCCACGCCGTGATCGGGTTCAAGTCTCTCACTGATACCCTCCTCATCCTTTCCTGAATACTGTGGTTCTTCATGGTCGGGGCTGGTATCGGCGGAGCCCTCGTGGATAGTTGTTGTCAGGGTTGATTGCGCTGTGGAACCCGGAGACGAAAGCGCATCAGGATACCGAGAAGGGTCCGCGTGTGATGGTCGGTTGTCCGGTATCGCTTCCGCTGCCTTCAAGTCGCCCGGTATCCCGTTTGGCTGTCCTAAGCCCAAGTCTTGAGCCTCATGTTCGTTGCCTGTCGGTGTCGCGGAGCCCAGATTACCTAGCGGCGCAACTAGAGGGTGCGCCGTGTTCTCAAGCGTGCTAGTTTCGACTACACTGCCGGCTCCATTGAGAAGGGGTTTCTCTCCAGTCTCCGCGGGTGGTTGACGAAGGGGAGTTTTCCTCACAGGTGATTCCACGCCATCGAGCCCGGCGTCGCCTTGCTCAGCCGGATGTTCCTTTCGAATCGCAGGTTCTTCGATACGCTGAGGAGTTGACGCAGCTGCGTTCGAGGTGGCTGCTTGCTGTGGGACTCCGTTGGCCACTGAAAGGGCGGCGCTGGGCTGTTGGAATCCAACGGTAGTAGTAGTAACATGCTGGGGAGACCCGTTCTCGGCAACTTGATGGGGTGCGACAGCTGGAAGATGCTTAAGAGATGACGCGGCAAGTGTAGCAGCGCGTTGTTTGAGTGCATCGAAAGAGATCGGGCGAGATGCGGGTAGAATGCGCTCATCGATCTTGCGTCCACTGCAGATCGACATTCAGCAAAATCATTCGACGCAACGCAAACACGACAGGAAAGTTGCAAGAATGGGACAGGAAGTCTAGGGGACCTACAGCGATATATCACACTCGTTTAGGAACTTTTGCTCCAAGGGCGTGATCGGTGGCGCGTCGGGATCGCTGAAGTCGAAGCTCGGGAAGCCATCCTCGTCGGTCGCAACCGCGAATAGTTCTCGCAGTTTCCGTTTGCGCGATGTCAGAATTGAACTGCACCTAGTCAGCAAGGGACTTTGCACATCAAAATGATCGGGAAAATGAGCTCTATCGATTGAGATTATTCTCACCTCTGGTCCGCCCGTTTTGATCGCAGCAGCTTCGCGCGGTCGGCGGGTCCGACCTCAGTCATGTCATCGGCGACGGCGACATCCGTTTTCAATTAAACGGATGTTGTTTTTGCCTTAATGCAAGTGAAAAGAATCAATATTACGATGGTAGACGATGAAAATTGTTGTGGTTGCGACTGCCGTCGCTGGAGTAATTGATTGACTGGTCGCGAACGGAGGAGATAAATCTCTGTTCCTGCCGGGTTGGGGTGTCAAGATGGTTTGCTTAGGTTTGGGGGGGGGAGATGCAAGCGGCAACCATTGGAAGAGTGCGTGCGACCAAAAATGTTAAGGTCGAGGGGTCGGCTGCAGTACCTGGACCAGGCAGCTGAAGCCCGGCAACTTAGCTGCTGGACAGTGCCTACGGGCTGCAATAGAGGGGGGAAGGCCTGCATTCCCACTGGAGCTCAGGCCTGGTGAGGGCGGCGAATACGCGCGTCCAGCGCGCTGCCAATGCACAGTGCGCGGACATCCCCATCCACGTGTTTTCCGACTGTACAGCCGCCCACCTTGGCTAGCAAGGTACCCCAGACCATGTCAACGTCGCCATCCTTTCCACCAGAAAAAGGGCAATGAGGGATGAAATCAACAGCTTGAGATATGACAAGACACTGGTCTCGTCCATGGATTTCCGTACCCGTGTTCTTTTGTCGCCCAGCCGCTGTGAGACGGCCGTGCCGGCGTTTGAATAGTGACCTCCGGGATAGGGAGGCTACCACACCATTGCCCGCGCGTGAATGCAGTGTGTTTGCTGCCTTGCGTCTGGGACAGACAGATCCATGGGTACCTAACCGTTTGGCAGACTCGGTAGAGAAGGCAACGCAGGCCGCTTGGCCTGGTGAAAAGAGAGTGTGAGAATAGACGGTAGCGTAGACATCAGAAGAGAGGCTGAAAGACGGGCGGGGATGTTGACGAGTTTGTGTGGTGTCAGGTGAAGAAGTCGAAGGCAAAATCGAAGCTTTGATCCCACAAGGATACATCGGCAAGGTACCTTCCCTTTTGCCTACCGCCACAACCCTGTCTCACATGCCGCGGGCCTCAGGCAAACCGACACAACCACGACAACCCCGGATCTCGCCAACACGTTTTGCACACGAGCATTCTACATTCTTGAGTTGATGCGCTTTCCCACCATGAGCTAGATCGAAGCGCTACAGCCCCAATTCCACGACAACGCGCACACATCAAGCGCACCATGTCCGGCCAAGACGCAACGTCATCGCGCGTGGCGATCCCGCTCGGCACATCAACGGCAGTGCACAGCATCAAGAAGCGGTCTCACCCCGCCCACGGAAAGCGACACCGGGCGCATGCACTCCAGGACGGGTCGTCCTCCGGATCCGGCGATGAACCAGAGCAAGCAGTCAGACACAAGGTGATCACAACCTACAGCTCCGGGGGATCCGACGACGAGCGCGAGAACAAGGGGAATCAGCGCAGGCGAGGCGAGCGCTCACCACAGTCTCACAATGGGCCATCAAAAGGGCATCAGGACGGAGGGAAAGATGGCAGCGCAAATGTCCTAGAAGAGAAGCCCGTCAAGTGGGGCTTGACTATCAACATGAAGGGCGCGGGCAAGCACAAAGACCGCGAGGGCAAGCCTCAAGCTGACAACCGAGAACCGAAACTTGGGGGCCCAGGGAATGGGAAGCGCGAGCGAGATCTTGACGATGAAGCTTTAGATGCGCTCGTTGGAACGGAGCCGCCCAGGAAGAACAAATACAATCCCAGCAATCCCGATCGAGAGCCTGTGCTAGAGGACTACCGAGCTATACCCATAGATGATTTCGGTGCAACTCTTCTTCGAAATTTTGGGTGGGATGGCCAGATGAGAGGAAAGGTCAAGGAGGTGACCAAGCACGCAAATCTAACAGGGCTTGGTGCAAAAGATGCCAAAGGGGCAGAGGACCTTGGTGCTTGGAACCAGAAAACGAGCAAGGATTCCCGCCCGGTTCGGCTAGAGGACTACCAGAGAGAGCAGAGCAAGAAACGCGAACAGTTAGAGGACCGTCACAGGGATAGTTACAAACGGGAGCGCGAACGGGAGCGGGAAAAGGAGCGTCAACATCAACGGGATAGATAGGGGGGACTAGCGAGTTTAGCCATCGTCAAAGTGTGGCGTGTTGCTGCAAGGTCGGTTGTTTCACACCCAAGATATTATGATACCAATGTCCCTATGTATTTTGTCTAGCCTACGAAGGCTTACAGGAAGTAGGTAGGTCATGTCTGTTCTGAACCATTGTGGCTCGAACCGTGCTAGCAATCTGCAACGCAAAAAGGGGTATACTTGTTCATCAACCATTTCTCTGCCAGGCAGATAGGCACCTGGTCGCAACCCTTCGGATAACTCGAAGGGGGCAGGGTCCAACTCCGGCTACAACCGGCCGACTCTTCAAGGCTTCTCGACAACCCGGGCCACAGCCTTGTCTCCCGACTCTCCCGAACTCATCCGGCGGAATGCAGAAGAAACAGCCTCGTTCCCCTCCAGCTCGGCCGCCTTCTGCGGACTGAACTTCCTTGCGGAGACCTTGTTGTGGAAGAGGATATCCATACCACGGGCCGACAGGTTGTTTGTCTCCGGAATGCGGAAGTACGTATAGATGGCGCCGAGAATGCACCAACAAGCATAGTAAAAGCCCGCCTTAGGCCCCCATCCCCAACCGCCCGCACTGGGTTCGTTGACCATCAAGGGTGTAAGCCAGTAGTTGCTCAGGTTCGTAAGCAAATACATGCCGCGGGCTGCAGAGACGGTGGCGGCTCGGCGGCGAACAGACGGAATCTCCGAAACAATCGAATAGCAGATAGGGCCGAGTGTGAGATCATAGACAGCGGTGATCACTGCCAGTATTCCTCCCGCGATCACACCGCGCGAGTTAGAGTTCGGTTCGAACGAAGAGAAACCGCAGCCCAGCAGCAGAAAGCACATTGCCACGCAGCCCCAGAAGTAAATCGCCCGGCGTCCAACGTACTGCATCAGCCACCATGAAGCGATTGTACCAAGGAGACCAGCAGCAGGACCCGCCAGATTGACCTTGAACAACAAATCTCGAGCCATTCCCGTCGAACCCAAGAAAATCACCGTCCATCCCAGGAGGCTGGATCCGCAGAGCGCTTGGATGACCCAGGTGACGCAAGCAATTTCGGTTCTTCTGGCATCGACGCTATTGTTGAATAGACCAAAATACCTACGGATACCCTTGATGTTGTCGGCTTCCTCGTACTTTTTCTCTTGCTCAAGCGTGTGCCGCATCAAAGCAAGCTTCTCCTCGGCGAGCCCGGCAGACCCCTTACGGACGAGCTTGACGATAGCTTTCCGAGCCATGGGGACGTTGTCCTTTTTGAGGTACCAGTACGGCGACTCAGGCGCGAACAAGATGATGACCAAGAGAACAGTGGCGAAGATCCATTGGATGGCAATTGGAAGGCGGAAGCTCCTGTTGGTCATGTCGTCAAAAAACCCAACAATAACACCCGCTGCCAAGAACTGCCCAATGACCCAGCAGAGGTTGTTCCAGGTCGTCAGAATCGGTCGTAGCTGGACAGATGCGATCTCAGAAGCATAGGTAGGACTGACGACCTGAAAGACGCCCCAGGGAATGCCCTGCAAGAGAAAGCCGGCCATAAGGACCCCGACACTAGTGGCCATGAACGGGATTGTAACCAGCGCAGCCGACAAGGCAACCATCACCAGTACGGTTCTCTTGTACCCAAGAGTATCGGTGAAGAAAGGCGTGATCATGATACCAATCAAGGAACCGAACTGAGCCATGAGACCGAACAAGGCCTGCCAGTGGGGGGCGAGCTGGGAAGCTGGTCAGCATTTTGACCACTCATTCGGCACAAGGTAAGATGACTTACTCCGTATTCCTGGAGATGCTGACCGGGATAGTTCTTGTCCTCGATAGGGGTACCGTCCGGGCTGACGTGGGCATCGCCGAACATTTTGTTGAAGTTGTAGATTCCGAGAAGGTTGCCCATGGTTGCGAGGCCGTAGCCCTCCATGATGATGGTGCCCGAAAAACCGATCGTGTACATAATAAGTCGTTTATCGGCCTTCACAGCATCCCAGAAGGACATCTCTTGCTCACGCTTCTCGGCGGCGAGAGCTAGCTCGACATCGTAGCCGACGCCCGGGATGGCGTGGACCGTCTCCGGATCCGAAGAGGAATTGGTGCCAGAACGTAGCTCCATCTGGCCGGGTGGATTGGATGCTTTGGAGGACATCTTTAGGATTTGGTGGAGTTTCAAGGTGCGGAGGTTGACCAAGAAGAAGCTGTGGGTTCTAGATAATGAATGGTGTGGAGGGTGAAGGGTGAATGTGACTTCGGGGAAGAGTTTGGCAAAGATAGCAAAGAGGTCGAAGCCTCTGAGCAGTCTACTTTTCTGTCGTCCCTTTTCGACTTTCGAAGGAGTCGGAGGAAGTTGCGGAGGAAGGTTCGGGTTCGGAGGGGAGGGTAGGAATACTTATTCTCCACAGGACCGAGCTGGCAATTCACTGCAAACCCAAACTCGAAATATGGCAGGTGCGGCGTGAGCGACCTTCAGAGCTTTTTGTGGTCACGCGGGCGTGTGGTGAATTCAAAGTTCGAGGCCAGCTCGTTTCTGAGTGGGCCGAGAGAGTGCTCAGCGGCGTAGATGGAAGGTACGATTCCGAAGTGCGGTGGACCGTCTCATCCCAAGGCCAGACAGGCGGTCAGCTTTTGGAAGCTCCAGTGTTTCCAGCCGATATGTATTTTCTTCTCTGTGTTCCTGCTGTATCCAGGGCCGACTTGAGGGGCATCCGGACTATCGGCGCTGATATCCTCGCAGGAAGCGGCTGGAGCCAGTTTCACGCGTGATGCCAGGAAGGGATGCAGGAACACACGTCCACTCTGACGAACGAGCCCCACAGCAAACCATTGCACCCACGAACCTTCTCGTGGTTCATGATGTCGGTATGGGGACCTAGCGACTCGGACGATAACTCGGCAGAGATGGCCCGGTGTTTGTATTGGAGGAAACCACGCCCGTGCCGTTGAAGGAGATACGCAGGTTGAGGTCAGTGGCTTGATCATAAGCCTTCCCTTCCCTTGTGCCTGCTCAGAGAGCAGGAGCCCGAACTCAGATTACATGTGTAACTCCCGTGTGAATCTCGCGTTCGGCAAGCTCCATCTTCTGTGGGCTATTTCGTCTTTCCGCCAAACTTGACGAAACAAGGTAACAAACAATACTCAAGCTGTCAACAAAAGGTGCCTGTAGGACGGCGTCGGTTTGGGTGCCCCTGCATAACGTACCTTGCCTAGTTGAGCAAATCCAATCCCACAGTGCCCGTCCCACGGCCTCTGCAAAGAACCAGTCCGATTGCCGACCGTAGGCACATAGAGAGAGGTCCAAGTGGGCCTGCATTGCATTGGGGCACGCCGGCTTCCTCCGGGCACATTGTTCACCAGAGATCGGATGACTAGTCAAGTCAAATCTTCAAGTCCAAGGGGTGGCTAGCAGCAATACCATCGTCTGCTTAGGTTGCCTTGGGTTATTCAGGACCACTTTGATGGGGATTGATATCCATTCAGGCATGAAACCTACCGCCAGTGTCCGACGTCTCTCGGCTGGGGCTCAAGTGCCATGATGCAACGGAGAGGGGGGCAAGGAACCCGTTGCCGCACCCATTCCCGGATCGTGTACCTTGCTCCATACCGCCCTTGTTTCTTAACAGTTGATGCGGGATTACACTCTCCGCAAGCGCCTGTGGAAGTCGCCTAGCGCTTTAAAGCCACTGATAGGCAGGCGAGGTGAGTTGATACACGGATGCTGTTTAACCAAATGTTCAAGCGAGTCTGCAATGTTACAACATTGGATTTGTGGCTTCACCACTCGGAGCCCGTCGGCTGTTGACGTGCATGGGAGTTTCTGGTGTGAGTGGGCCACTTCCAAGCTTCCCTGATTGAAGCACAACTGTTCCGAGTCTCTCAGGGTTCCTAGCGGTTATACCTAGTGGGGGCGCTGTCCACTTTCTGCTGCTGTCCTGTTCACGAGAGTTCGGCTCTCCCAACACTTTTTGAGTGGTGAACCTGTGCAGCTCGGTACTCTCGCCTTCTCGACTCGCACGATCTGCCAGCCTCGTCATATGTCACCGATTGCCTCGCAACGTGCTTCGTTTCAGATACGATGCCGGACACGACAATGACGGCGATGCCGGCGAAGTTCTGGTGGAAGGATGCCGTCGTCTATCAGATCTACCCAGCTTCCTTCAAGGACTCAAACGGTGATGGTCTGGGTGACATCCCCGGCATATTGGGCAAGCTGGACTACCTCAAGGGGTTGGGCATCGACATAATCTGGGTCTCGCCAATGTATGAACCTGACATTGTCGTACATTACATTTCCCGTGACTAGTACGCTAACCTCGGTCATGCAGGTTTGACAGCCCCCAAGTAAGCGATTGACTCTGCCTCAGTTTAGACTTTCACTACTTCACAAGGACCCAACCAGAACAGCGGGTGGCCCTGTGACGGCGAAGACATGGCGTCACGGCAATTTATTCCGCCGGCTACTACAGTCACGACCGAGAGAACGTCGGGGTGCTGACATGAGTCGTAGGTTGACATGGGATATGACATCTCCAACTACGAGGAGGTCTATGCACCATACGGCACGGTGGAGGACATGCAGGTACTGATCGAAGGGTCTCACAAGAGGTGCTTGGCCCCATCTCCCAGTGGTGGGCCTGTCCCGGCCACGGTCTAACGAGCCGCAGGGGCATGAAGCTTATTCTGGATCTCGTGATTAATCACACGTCGGACCAGCACGCGTGGTTCAAAGAGTCACGGGAATCGAAGGATAGCCCAAAGAGGGATTGGTGGGTCAAGTTCTGTTTGCCGATGGTGCCATCGTGGAGATCAGAAGCTGACCAGAACGGATACGGCAGGTATGTCTGGAAGCCGCCCCGCTACGACGTCAATGGCAAACGATTGCCACCGACCAACTGGCGAAGCTGTAAGTACTCAATTAGGGCCGATTTCTTCGCGTTTTGTCCATTCCCCCTTGTCTCGGGAGCCCCAAGACATAGGCTCCTCCTCGGACATCAAAATATCACAAAATGGAGAATATTGGCTGATAACCATTGCAGACTTCTCAGGGTCAGCGTGGGAGTTCGACCAGCCTTCGGGCGAGTACTACCTCCATCTCTTTGCCAAGGAGCAACCGGACCTCAACTGGGAAAATGAAGAGGTTCGGGATGCAATTTACAACAGCGCGATGCGCTTCTGGCTTGACATGGGCGTCGATGGATTTCGCGTTGATACCGTGAACATGTGAGCGCCCTCGCCCCCCCCCCTTCTCTCGCCGTTTTCTGACTCGCAGCAACAACCAAAGGTACTCGAAGGGGGTCGAATTTCTCGATGCCCCTATTGTTGATCCAAATTCATACGAACAGCCAGCTTGGATTTACTACGCGAATGGACCAAGAATGCATGAGTTCTTGAGGGAAATGAACCAGAAGGTGCTCAGCAACTACGATGCTGTCACCGTAGGTGAGCTCCCTCACACCCCGGACCCGAAAAAGGTCTTGGAGTATGTCAGCGCTGGAGACAAGCAACTCAGCAGTAAGTCCCATCATGCCCCATCGATGTTGTTAGGGCACCGGGAGTTGAGAACGGAGTGCCTGCTCGAGACACAAAGAATACTCCAAAGATGAAATACCGGCTAATGTTACCGCAGTGGTCTTTCAGTTTGATATCGTGGATATTGGGCAGGGTGTCACATCAAAATACAACTTCCAGCCTTGGAAACTCCCTCTTTTGAAAGGAATCGTGGCCAAATGGCAGACGTTTATTGAGGGGACCGATGGATGGACAACGGCGTTTTGCGAGAATCACGGTACGTACCTCTGTAGCTGTGGAAAATTTGGCGAGTTTGATGTTGACTCGGAAGGTTCCAGATCAGGGCCGCTCGATATCGCGATATGCGTCAGACGCACCCGAGTACCGCGTGCTTTCTGCCAAGATGCTAGCGATCATGATGTGTGCCCTGACGGGTACCCTCTTCATCTATCAGGGGCAGGAGATCGGCATGATCAATATTCCAAAGGACTGGTCTATCGATGAGTTGCGCGACATCGAGTCGGTGAACTTTTATAAGGCCACGGCAGCTTCGACCAATAACGACAAGGAGGCATTGGACTACGTCATGAGAAGCCTTCAGATTTTGGGCCGCGACAATGCTCGTCTTCCGATGCGTGGGTTTCCTTCTTTTTCTCTCTTTTTCTGCTGTCCCGGAGGCTGCGAATACCGAACACCCCCGAGACAGGAAAGGTTGCGCAATGTACAGTTGTGTGGATATCAGCTAATATTTGCCACAGAATGGGACTCATCGGCGTTCGCGGGATTTACTGATAACAAGGACGGGGCATGGATGCGAGTACATGATCTCTACCCTGAGATCAATGTCGCGAGCCAGATTGAGGATCCGGAATCGACATACAGTTTCTGGAAGAGTATGATCTGGTTCCGCAAAGAGTTCAAGGAAGTGCTGGTGCATGGCGCATTTGAGTTATTCGAACCAGACAACGAGCAGACTTTTGTTTTTGCGAAAAAACATGGGAACCAGATGGCCGTTGTCTGTCTCAACTTCACGAGCGAAGTGCAGCAAGTCGAGTTACCCGTTGATAGCCTGGTTTTCCGCGTCGGCAATTATCCCGATTCCCAGGGAGCGGAGAAAGATAAAACGGGCAGAACCGCGGGGCTGAGGCCGTGGGAAGGACGTCTGTACATGCTCAGAGAGGAGGGGGAGAAGGTCTCTCGCGAATGAGTGACTAGGCGTGGGTTGGAGGCGTCTTTCTCTGGCGCTGATATAGGTACGCCGTCTGAGCTCGTACTTTTGGGGTCGCAGACCACGGAAAACGTCCTGATCTGATATACGGCGAGCTAAAAATTGGATAGTAGGTTTCCTCTCAAAGAATGACGAACTGATGTAAATCGTGGTGGCACGGACGATAGTTTTTAGCTTGGTTGTTTCCGTGCCAAGGCAATTCAAGGAGGTTTATTTACACGATATCCTCTGTTTATTTGTACAGTACCCCTCATCCCCGCACACCACAGGAGGCGGCCTTATTCCAGAAGGCCTAGGTTATTACGGTACAGCCCTTACTCTTATTCTAAAGGACTAAATGCGATTGAAACAAGCTGTACGGCCTCATAGCAAAATTTACCGCCTGCCTTGTACTGAATAGGTATGCTACAGATTACTGCATGAATAACAGGGGTCTATGCAAATAGATTCTAGTTTAAAAGGGCGTGTATGGCAGTTGAGATGGCGATCTCGCTTGCGGGAGGAGCCGATGGCACTGACCAATCCTCTGCTCTTCCAAGCCAGCAGCGAACCCCTAATGGACCCACCACCTACAACTGCCGGCCGCTAAACGCTTAGCACCACCAGGGAAGTGAGGTCTGGACCTTCAGCTTCCCCTGTCACCGTTCCCCGGTACCTCGAGATCTCCAATTTGGTGGACAAAGCTCCCCACGTGCGGAACCTTTTCTTGCCCCTCCCCTCCCCGTCTGTGAGCTGCCGCGCCGGACGACGAGCTTGTCTGAAGGAGCGGCGCCGAGATTTCCGAGGCCAACGGCGACAACAAGATGTCGAAGCCCGAGAGTGCCAATGGCAGCGAATACGGATTCGAGTTCATCGAGACTCCCAAAGCTCAGGCACCCACTTTCGAGAAGGCCGAGGACTGTGGTGTTCCCACAACTTTGGTGAGAATACTGATCTCTCCCTCAGCCCTCTACCCCAGTCTCAGTTCAGCCGAGGGCAGACAATTCCGTACCAATTCAAGAAACTCGCTAACCATCACCCACCGGCTACAGTACCCCACTATCAAGAACGCCCCTCTACCTGCTGATGGTTCTGGCACCGAGAGCTTCTCCAACCTCATTCTCTTCTTGGCCCTTGCAGGGGTTCCGTTCTATCTCTCGTGGAAGGTCGGCGGCGGTCTGAAGACCACACTTTTCTTTGCGCTATTCACTTCGGTCCCGCTACTGGCATCTTTCTGGCTCGTCGCTTCGATCATCTCGCCTCGCAAGAATGACAAGGCCAGGTTTCCCGGTCGGCCGGTCGAGTACTACCTCACTTTCAAGAACCCTGCAGACCAGGCCAAGTACCATGGCAGGAGCAAGATCCCCATGTGGACCTTTTTTGAGATGTACTTTGACGGCGAGGTTGAGTTCAACGGAGACTGCTTGGAGGTCTTAGAATACCGCCATGATTGGGCGAGCTTTCGCTTTACGTACGGCCTCATCAAGTTCTTCTTGACTGGCATGATTCCCGAGGTCATTATGCACACCCGTTCCCAGGGTAAGTTCCTTGCCTCAATATCTGCCGGCAACCCCGGGTGCACAGAGTCTGACATACTTTTCGCTAGATGAGGAGCAGGTGCGGGACCACTATGATCGTGGAGATGACTTCTACGGCTGGTTCTTGGGCCCGCGGATGATTTACACTTCTGGCATCATCTCGGATATCAACCAGGAGGAGACTTTGGAGGAGCTCCAGGACAACAAGCTTGCTGTAGTTTGCGAGAAGATTGACCTCCAGAAGGGTGAAACCCTGCTTGATATCGGCTGCGGCTGGGGTACTCTTGCTCGTTTCGCAAGCGTCAACTTTGAAGCTAAGGTCACTGGTATCACCCTCGGTCGCAACCAAACCGCCTGGGGCAATGGAGCCATGCGCAAGGCCGGTATCCCCGAGGAGCAGAGCAACATCCTTTGCATGGATTACCGTGACATCCCGATTCCCGAGGGCGGCTACAAGAAGATCACTTGCCTCGAGATGGCTGAGCACGTTGGCGTGCGCCACTTCCACAGCTTCCTAAAGCAAGTATATGGCATGATGGATGACAATGGTGTCTTCTTCCTACAGATCGCTGGTCTCCGCAAGGCATGGCAATACGAGGATTTGACCTGGGGTCTCTTCATGAACAAATATGTTTTCCCCGGCGCGGATGCTTCTACCCCGCTTGGCTTCTTCGTCGATCGTCTGGAGGGCGCTGGGTTTGAGATCAAATCAATTGATACCATTGGAGTCCACTACTCGGCCACCCTGTGGAGGTGGTACAGGAACTGGATGGGCAACCGCGACAAGGTCGAGGCTAAGTATGGCAAAAGATGGTTCCGCGTAAGTTACCTGCTGCATACTTGTATGTATCTTTCAGAGACACTGAGCAATGATTACAGATCTGGGAGTATTTCCTTGCCTACTCGACCATCATCTCCCGCCAGGGAAGTGCCACGTGCTACCAGCTGACTCTCGTCAAGAACCTGAATTCCGTCCACAGAGTTGAGGGTATCACCACACAGCATGGTCTAGCCGGCGCACTGGCTAGCACTCGGGCCGCTCTGAAAGCTTGGGCTGAGGCCAACACAACGCGGTTTCCCCAGGTTGTCGCCGAATAACCTTATACTGCCGAGGAAGAGGCAGCCACCAGGGGTGTCTTGCACAGGGCACGACATTCAGGCGAACGCTACGGTATCCGAGCGAGATGGGAAGCCTTGAACATATGAGCTAGCTTACAAGGGAGGATGATACAGCAGACATCAACGTTAATAGAAAGTCGGGCGTATATACGGTCTTCCCATTAGGTCGTTACAAAGGGTTCACGGTAAACACGGTGGAAACCGTGATGGCGCTGGTGGCAAAAGAAAACGGGGGAGGCGTTTTGTTAGGAGAAGCTCTAGCTATGATCACGACTATGCGTACACGTAAAACATAATTTGTTACGGATCGGTTCTTTGCGTATGTCGTTGAAAGGGGGACTCTTTTCTGGAAGTGATTGACCGTGTGTCCTGTATAATGGCGAATTTGGGAAGGATATCAGAAACACAATGACACTTGAACGGATGAGCGTCTTTCAGTAGGTATTCATGTAACTAACCTCCATGTCACCAACAGGAGCATTCAGGAGGGTATGGCGGGGGAGGAATTACGGTGTAAACTTCAAATCCGGGAGTAATCACATCTCTGAATGACATTGACACACAAAATGGAACGACAGGGTCCTGCGTCAGGTTTATATAAACAGAGCTGTATACCGTACAGGCGCCTTGCCAGCTCATAAGTAATAATCAGACTCCATAAAAGCGCCCGCCTGGACGCTTTATGAGTAAAGTCCGTCCTTGCCCCTTGCTCCGATAATGCATTAATAAACACCAAGCTACTAAACGTCACAACACCCCATCCACATTACTGTTCGGTTGCCAACCGCTACTGCCAGTCGAAGCCGTTACATGCAATATTGAACAAGAATCGAAGCCCATCCTCTGTCTCCCTTTCTTAATCCGAAAGCGCTTGCAGCGCCTGCCCCAGCGGCACGATCCTTAGACTTCTCCCCCGTTTTAGGGGTGACGGTGTGGCCACCCTCACCTCGGGGGGTGGCGCATTCATTAATGTCGGGCTCGCCGAATCATGCCACTTGCGGAACACGCTCTTCAGGTCACGCGGGATGCCCTCCAACACCACTGTTGAAATGGGAACGAAGGGTCGGTCTTCCATGCCGGCAGCTAGGATGGCGTATTCCTGCGCAAAGTCGAGGGCGTTGTGAAATGCGGCGTACTGGTGCTGCGACCGCGATCCAACAATAATGTAGAGTTCGAAGAAGGCGTCAAGCACGTAGATGTTTGTCGGCAGAAGGTCAGTCTGCTTGAACGGTGAGAGCTCTCTGATCTGTCGCAGTGTTAGCTTTTGGACTGTCTTGGTGGTAGGTTCAAAGATGGGCTTACCTGCTGGTTATCGGCTGTATCGGAACAAAACAGCCGTCCGCAGTACCGATCATAGTTCGGCTTCAGCCGCCAGTGATCGGCCGAAGGCGCTCTCGAACCACCGTCAAACACGTCCCAGAAACTTGCCGGTTCCTTTCCCTCTTCGAACTCGAGAAGCTCGCCCATCAGAGCAAGGTCCATACCTAAGAGGCGTGCGCAGCCTAACTCCTCAACATCACTCCCCTTGCCCTTCCAAAGGTAGCACTTGCCCTGCTGCGTAATGAGATACGGAAATCCCGAACACAGGCTTGACGGCGAGAAATCAACCTCATCGAAGGCAATCTGCCCTAGATATCGCCTCCCACAGAGCATGTTGGACGCTAGCGAATCGTACTTGTTACTCGATCCACGGCGGACAATTACGATACCGCCGAGCGCCTGCAGAAACTCGGATGTCTCTTTGCCTTGCACTAGCTTCACCAGCTTCCCGCCAAAGGCCCTGGCTTCCCGCTGGGCAAAGAGCTGTGCATCCTCAGCGACAGACTGCGGCACGTCGTCACCGACCCAGAAGTAGACTTCATTAATCTTCTTGCCAGAGCTGTTGATAAAGGAGTGGGGGCACAAATACATCTCGCGCTCGAAGAGGACCCGCTCATTGTGCGTCGGCACAGGTACTTTCTTACCGTCACCTGAGAATTGGAAGAGCTGGGCTCTCTGGGTTTGTACCTTGGCGAATTTTGGAGGCCGGCGCGAGAGAATATCGGCTGTATCTGCTGTGTAGTTCCTCCTCGGCCGCTCCGTCCCGAAAAAGTCGCTCAGCATGGACGTCACCTCCTGGCCATACTTGGTTGGTGACCGTACCGGTGAGGGGACTGGGGTTCTTGAAGGGCTAGGTGGCGCTGGCAGAGGTCTCGCTCCTTTGGGCGGCAACTGTGGCCTCTGCTCCAGCTGAGGTGATTGAGTATCCGCCGCTGGTTTCGAACCGAAACCGAAACTACCAAACACCGCAGAACCGCTCTTCGTCGGAACAATGGGCTTCGATTCGACCTTGTCATCCCCCATTGGCCTCACAAACGGGTCTGCAAGACCGGGAAATGACCGTTCCTTGGCTGGCGAAATGGGACGATCCTTTGTTGGGGAGGAAGGTCGGGACTTCACCGGGTCTGGCTTTGGGGATGTTTGGTCTTGCTCATCTAGGAATTTTGATATTCTCTTCATGTTGAGTTTTCTGGGAGATGACGGCTGAGAAGATATGTCGTTGCTTGCTTCGACAGCCTTCGACGATTGCTGCTGGCTGAGTGCCGCGAGAGCGGCTACCTGCTCGTGGACCTTGGTTGGCGAACGTGGGCGGGCCTTCACGGTGGGTAGGTCGACTATGGTAATAGGCCGGCCGGGCGTCATTGGGACTTCTTCTGGTATTCGCTTAGACGAGTCAACCAGAGGAATGACACTACCCACAGGCTTTTCCTGCACTAAGGACCTTCTGGAATCCACCAGGGTAATCACTTCCGGCCTTGGAGCCCCGAATGGCTTTGCAGGCTTGGGTGGACTGGCTGGTTTGAATGATGCCGAAGAAGCCACGGGATCTGCTGGCGTTTCCGGCTGTTTTGCCGATATGCTGGCAGAGGTGGGTGCTTTCCTCCTGGGCCCGCGGGCTCGATTCTTAGTCATGTGCGTCAGCTGAGGTCCAGGGCCAGTTGTTTCCTCTGCTTCAGCCGTCCCAGGCTCCGAGGTGCCAGATGGCCCTGAACCCTGGGGCGGACCCGAGGTGGTGGGAGGACCCCTCGCCAAGACCCCTGCCAGTGCAGGATTGAACCTATCTGCCAGGCCACCTCCACCAACTTTACTCTGAAGTCGTACCGGAGCGATGACTTCCCTTTGTGTCGGAAACTTGACCTCTGGTTTCGGTGTAGGCTCTTGCTCCAGATTCGAGGTGGCCCGCGAGAGTGTGTACGGGGTTGTGTCAGCCACATCCCGCCTTGACGTAGATGAGAGGTAGCTGGACCGTGTAGACTCTGTGAATGTGCTTGGGGTTTGTAGGGGAGATTCTACGACCGCTGAGTCGTGCTTAGAGCCAGTCCGGGCCAACTCCAATTTCTTTGCTAGCCCTTCGGGTATGGTCTTCTCGCTGCCTGAAGAGCTTGTGGTTCTAGTAACGGAACGGCCCTCCAGCTGAGCCTTCTTAAACTCCTCCTTCTTCTTGAGGATTGCCTCTTTGAACTCGTCAACTTTCTCGGAATTTTTGGGCCCGCCAGTGACACTGAGGCCAGCCTTTCCCCGAAGAATGTTGCTCTTTAGCTCGTCAGGCGCGACGTAATTCTGCGTCTTTGTTCGCCGCAGGTTTCCAAACACGTTCTTCAACTCGTCAGGCTGCCCCGACGTACCGGTACCGGGAGGAGGCGCGCGTGGCTTCAAATTTGCGCGGAAGTCTTTGTTTAGCGGTGTCTCAGATTTGCCCTTGGCCGCAGCATCGTCAGATGCCACCTGGCTCTCATTACCGGGATCCTCGCTTCCTCTTCTCGAGGGTGCTTTATTGAGGGTGCTCCGGAAACCGCCCGGGGTTGGTTTATCGTTGGCTGCCGTGACCGGTACACCGGGGAATACACCTAGACCGATAGGCTTGACAGTTGCGCCCATGGGCGTAGACCTCATAAGCCCACTAGGCTTGACCTCGGGCTTCCTAGGAACGGAGGGGTTTCGGTCCATGGGGCCTGTCTTTTGAGCCTTCACCTTGTTCAGTTCAACCATCCAAGCTGGTTGGCTGACAGGTGGTGGAGTTGGCTTCGGCTTGGGTGAGTCCGGCTTGTTCAAGGCAGCATCGAGCCAGCTGGACTTGGTAGGGCTCCATCTCCGAGGATCCATCGTCTTGGATGGGCTCGTTGGTGGGGTGGTCTTTTCTGCCCTCTCTTGCGGCTCCAAGGGCTTTTCCTGTGCAGGCTCAACCGGCTTCTCTTCCTTTTTCTCGTGGCTCGATGTTGGTCTCGATGTCGGCGTAGGAGACCCATCTCCAAGCATACTCGCCGGGCGGGAATTGGGCTTGGTCGTGTTGCTTCGCTCGACGCTATTCCTGTTGGACACAACGGAATCCGCGCGATGAAGCCCACCAGGCGAAGTGACGCTCCATCGCTTGACGCTGTCCGACCGCTTCATCATTGCGCTCTGGACGAAACCTCCCATACCTTTTGTCGGAGAGGGTGGCCGCGTGGGCGAAGTGCGCCCGGTAGGGACATCGGTTGGCTGGCGACCCGCAGAGGGTGTTTCGACCTCCGAAACGGAAAGTCTGGATGGCGGCTCTAACCGCTGTGCGCCAGTGAGAGACAGTGAGGTACTGAATCTGCTCTGTGAGGCAGGAGCGGGTGATTCTGGCATAGCGTCTAGAGTATCTTTTGAAGGCTCTGACGTAGTTTCCCTCGACATGCCGGGAAGTTGGGCACGCAGTGTAGACATATCCAACGTGTCGGAATCTTCTACCTGATTTCGTCGATACGCAGCAGAGCTCTGGCCACGATCAGTTGTTTGTCTGAACCAAGCCGGGTCTTTCCCCGACAACGATTGTGCGATCTGATCGCGCGTCAGAGGCTGATCACTTGCTGGGGTCTGGTCGGAAAGATTGGGAGAAGAGCGGGCCGCCGCGTTCTCCACTGCCACTGTAGAGAGCGGGCGGCTCTTAGGTCGATCCGAGCCCCGGGAGGGCGGTCGCCTTTGCCAAGATAGAGGAGAGCGAGCGGGCGGGCCTCCGGCCGTGGGTGATGTCAGAGCTAAGCTTGATCGTTTGAGATCAGAGTCGAATGGAGAATCGTTCTCCTTGGTAGCAGAGTCCGGGTACTCTGCTGCGATATCCATTGCTTCCGATGACGGGCCGGGACGTGGGCGGGGGCTGCCGGAGATTTCGGAGCTGGGAGAAAACAGACCTGCGCCGTCGGAAGCCGAGGCGAGGCCAATTCGGTGAGAGGTCGGCGAGGGTGTATTTGCGGGTGATGATTTTTGAGGAGATATTGATCTGGCGCGCTCTGTAGAACCCGGAAGGAAAGCCAGTCAGCCAGCCGTCGAGTCATTCCACGCACACACGACAATTGTGTGACCAGCGCGGAATTGGCGTCAACACGGGCATGAGCATATGTAGGCCCGGATGGGGTTGAGGACGCTGGAGGTCACCACGCAGCGAATGACGGATGAGCAAGGCAGATGAAGGAGGGGATTGGCGTACCTGCACGGCGTGCCTGGCGCTCTCGTTTTTCTTGCAGTATCTTCTCCTCGAGTTCACGGGATCGCGCTTCGTCCTCTTCTTCGCGTCGTCCCTTCAACAGCTCCACAGACCGCAAAAAGTCAGATACCTCGTCAGACATTGTTTATTTTGCGGGCGAACGTCGGGGTATTAGCATGACATAAAAGAGCACGCGACTGGCAGGATTATCCCGGAGCAGACCGATGTCAACATCCAACCCTGAACGTTGAAACTGGAGGCAAACTAGAGGCAATTGGAGCACTTGAAGACACTGGAGGGGTACTTTTTTGACAGTGCTTCAAACCGGACCGGGGCGAGTGTGGGCCCTGGCCGAGCGGGAGCAGGCAAACAGGCCAGTCGGAACCTCGTTGGGCTTGGCGCTATGACCACCGCGGCCCTTCACAGCGTGACACCGTCTACATCGGGCCCGATGCAACCACAAATCGTCCTTGATCGCTGGGCAGATCATCAGCCTGTGAGCCTGGCACGTTTCAATCATCTCCCACTCTTCGGGTTGGCGATGTGTCTTGTTAGGGCACAATTTGATTTCACGAGTAGCCCGCTTGGCTGGGCTTAAATTCCCCACAAACTCGAGGTTTGTCGCCACAAATCGTTTTCGTCCCCTCTCCATCGCCGAGTCAACGCTATCCCCCAAGCAGCTCCCCCTCCCTTACCCACGTCGAGGGGAGCCCGCTCGCCGTACCTGCACAATCGAGATACTTCTCGGCTCGGATTAGATGCTACACCAATGAGTCCCCATCAAAACACTTGTCCCGTCGTCAGTACAGGAAGAGTCGGGCCTTGGCATCCTCGACGACCCAGGCCAGGCCTTTTTTGAGGTTCTCCCCAGTCATTGCGCTGCAACGAAGGATGTTCCACCGATGGGTCCTGATTAAATTGAGCTGGAGTATCTGGTGGACTTATCAACATCGGTTTGTTCCCCGAGAAATTCGAAGCCGTCAACTAACCTGCAACAGCTCTTCCCCATTCATGCACCCCTGGACGTCTGTCTTGTTGGCGAAGACTAGCAGACTGGCCCCTGAAAGTCGCTGCGGTAGGACACATTAGTGAGATGTCACGGTATGCCGTGAACGACTTGTGGTTTTGAGCGCGGCCAATGCCTACCTCTTCTTGGAGCAGCCCATGGAGTTCCTCTCTGCAGTCATCCATGCGTAGGCGGTCCGTCGCATCAACCACCCAAATCAAGGCATCTGTCTTTTCGAAGTAGTTCCTCCAGTAGGAGCGTAATGTCTTCTGGCCGCCAACATCCCCTGTTTGATGAGCCCCAACCCAAGGCGTGGAGAGACCCCCGAACTTACAGATGTTGAGCTTGTAGCTAGAGCAAAAGACATGTCAGGACTGCTCTCGCTCCAATTTCAGGTAGGCAGGACCGGCAGGACTTACCCTTCATAGTCTATCGTCTTGATGATAAAGCCAAGGGTGGGGCTGACAGTACTGACATCCTCGCCCATGATCTTTTTGACGATGGTGGTCTTGCCCGCATTGTCAAGGCCGCTGTATCTTGGGTCAGAGAGAGCAAAAATCCAGGTGGGGGCCCGTTCGCCTACAGCATCAAGATTCTAAGCTCCTTATCCTTGAGTCTGGCCTTTCGCAGGATGGATAGCATCTTGGAGATTGAACTTCACTTTTGGGGAATATGAGCGTGTTCTGAGGGCTTGTTCTTGTTCTATACATTCCCATAATAATAGGCTGCAGTGATTGAGCGAGCCTGGATTCCGATGTTAGTCACGGCACGGCTCGCATCGTTGGGTTCGGATTGTTAAAAGTGGTGCCTAGCAAATTGAAGTCCGTGTGTGCATCCGGCATTGCCCTTACACACCACGTGACCACCCTCTGAACGACAACACTCCAAACCGCAACTTCACAACAGTCCAGTACTCTTGAATTTTAGCAACTCTCGTTCATTTCTACCTCCCATTTCTTTTTAATCTCTCTCAGACTGCCAGATATATGTTGATAAAGCCATGTCTCTTCTCATAAGGCTGCCATTTCCTCCGCTTGCTGTCTCCCAGTTGCTGCTCTTTCCGCTTTTGGGACATATCAACCGCTCTGCTGTGGTTCAACGGGCCGGGTGAGCTTCGGGTTGTGTTTGTTATTCCTAGTGACGTGAATATGGAGATCTTCGTCAAGTGGGAGCTGGTCAAATTAATGTCACTCTCCCCCTCAAACACAGTGCGCAATCTCCCTGGCTTGTTTGCCCATTCAATATACTGGTGAGCAGTCGCTCCTCCCTAGGACTGCCAAACTTCGCTCCCCACCCTCTCTTTCCCACTTCACTTTCCTCATCCTCCGCAACAACGCTTCGCCTCGTGTAGCATCGTTGCTCTCTAGATACCTGCAACATTCCCCGTCAAGGTTTTCTTTCCTTTCTTCTCACTTCTCGGTCACTTACACGTTGTTCGACTGCGCACTCAATACCGCCATCTCCCCGCTCAGCTGGAGAACGAGTGCCAAGCCTTTCTACTCACATCAAGAGGAGACTTCCTTTCACACTGGCTACTTTGCTCACGGTCCTTGCACGTTGCGTTTACCGTTTCATGATCGCTGAAGCGTCGTCCAATTACCTGTGAGTAGCACTATCCTACAGCTTGGATCCTAATACGAACCGCGAACCTGATCCGAAGGTAGCTTCAAGGATGGTTGGCATATCCCAGCACAATACGAGCCGCGCGACCAATTTAAGCAACAATATCGACAGTCAGGAATCCACTAATGGCTTCCTCGCCGCTGCTGGGATGGCAGACAAGCGACTGAAGCAACCCTGGGGCCGCCAAAATGCCCCAAATGCCCAATCGCCAGGAGCCGCTCGACGACAGCATGCTCAACCTGTCGAAAATAGTTCCAAGGCAGTCACACAAGCCAACGTGTCCGCCTCGCCCCCCCTCAAACTGCTCAAGAGAGCACCTGGGCATTTCGACTCGCTGAGAGTGCCGGTGCCGCACTCTCCCCTTCCTCGACAGTCGTCTTCTGTACAAATGCCCGTCCATCAAATGCCTCGCTCGGTCCAGCAGATACCTCGCTCGGTACAACAGCACTCAAGCACACATTCCCGCAGCAAGCCACCGGCCACTCCCAAAGACGTCGAGCAGTTGTCTAACAGGGCTGACATATTGTCTCTCGGCTCTGTCCCGTTGCACTCGCCCAACTTGGTAGCATTTCGTACACCGAGGCAGAACAAGAACCCGGAAGGTTCTTCTACTGCGAGTCTCCCCTCAGTTTCCAGCATTGTCACCACCGCGGAGAATGTGGAGCACGTTACTGCTGAAAACAAACTGCCAGCCGATATCCGACAAAAGATTGGACTGCACCGTTCGCTTGATGTTGATGGAGATACGTGGAGGGCACACAAGTTCTTGGACTATAAATTCGGTGAAGACTCGTTCCTGAATCCCTTTATCGCAGCGTGGCGGAAGGATATTCCTTTCAACGTGCGAGCGAACTTCACCACAGAGAAGGGCAGTCCCGACCACGCTAAATGCGACATCGATACAGTTACTGGACGCCTCCTCCCTCCGGTTGATTACCCTGACGCTATACCTATCATTGTAGACGCCAAAGGTGGCCTGGATTGGCGCAGGCAAACTTGGTCTAGCTCACTCCTCGCGCAACGTCGCAAGCTCATCAAAATACAGAAGGGCATCTCTGAATATCAGGAAGATCTCCTTAACCCCGAGGAAGTAGCAGAAGCCGCAGAAGCCCAGCGCAAAGCCAATGAGAAGTTCATGGCTGGTAGACCACCATACTGCGTTTTTTCACCGCGGATCCCTTGCTATCTACGTCCGGCAGGGCCAGATGACATGGAACAAGTCATGGCCATTTACAACTGGGAGGTCCAGAACGGATTGCAGGCTTTAGACTCGGAGCCCCTGGATATTATCGACTTCGAGAAGATACTGAGCCGCACTCGGGGGCTTAGGATGCCGTTCCTTGTTGCGGTATACGGCGCGGCCAAACAACTCAACACGAACAAGGGTAACATCTTCTACACATCGGTCACCCGTCATCCAGATGCAACCCTCCCACCGAACCCGAAGCTGGTAGGAAATATTGTAGGGTTTGCCTATCTATCAGTTTGGGAGCCAGGTCTCACAGGGAGTGGTATCGGGAGTAGCAGGGCGACCGCCAGGGTAAACCTGTTTACCCACTCGGAATACAAACGAAAGAGAATCGGTTATTCGCTTCTGGACAAGCTGCTCTCTACGGTGTCGGATCGGTACAGCACGACCGAGGGGTACGACTTTGTTGACGTTTCCGACAGCCCGGTCTACAAAGGTCCCAAAGAACACGCCCGTAAATACTACCGGGTTTTCTCGAACTACCTGGTCAGACACAAGTATTGGGATCAAGACAAGCCAGAATTAAAAGCCCGCCAGGCCACATACGAGGATGAATTGAAGTACATCCAGAAGATGCTCATGGAGGACTTCAACTTTGATTTGCACGGACGCTTCAACATGGTCCATCGCACGCCTAAGTCGCGTTCTGGCCGGGTGGGCTGGCTGGACTCGGTGGTATTTGATCACGTCTGCTGGATGGGTCTCGATGATAAGTTCGACATTGTCCGTGATGACAAGTACTAGAAATGTCGAAATCGGTGGGGTGGGATGTCGTGAGCGCAGGGCAGGACTTATGACGAGACAAGTCAAAGGGGCAACGATTTCCAAGCGAAGGAGCTTGTTGTTCTGCTAGCCAGCCAATTTGATATTAAACCCTCCCGATGGTTATGGCAGCCGTATGCCATCATTTTCTCTCGTGGGAGAAGGTGGGCCTTCTACTGCGGGTCTCATCTGCCTGACATCTTCTCGACAGCCAGCAGCTTGGGGACTTAATGAGGGTATCTGCCGCACTGTTGTGATTGGCTTTCAGCGTAGCAGGAAGTCTTCGGGCTTCCTACCAGATATCGATGTAGGGAATTGAACACAAAAGAAAGGATGTATTTTCTTGTAAATCATGAACTTGAAGGGCGTGGTGTTGAGCTAATGTCTGACAGCTCTTGGCAGGCGGCCAGGCGTACTATGTGCCGTCGATCCTCCGCAGCTGAGTGAGAGCTCAGCACCAATTAGGTTGAAGCAGGTAAGTAGCCCTGTTCCAACCCTGTCGACTTCCGCTTTGCTTCACCGGCCGCCGGCGTCGGAAAGCGCGCTAAACCCGTTTGGTGACCGGATTGAACTCAGCCTCTGGGAGGAGGGAGGAGTCAAGCACGATGATGAAGTGCAGCGGACACGTTTTCGAGGCATCACTCATATCTTCAAGCCGCATCTCATTCATTCCCCATCAATCTGTAATGCTGCATAATTGAAGAATGCGACGGGTTTGAACTGTGCAAGACGTTTGGCTCGTCTCGTCTCGCTGGACACGATGGAGGACTTTTTGACGCTCAGATCACGGCGGCCTGGCAGCAGTGCCGACTCAACGGTATGTTACTTGTAACATCTTAACCGCGCCGTGGTAAAGAGCCCTCGATTTTTAACCCCCAATCCTCACAGTATGGCTCTGCCAGCGAGACGTCGCCGTTGGCCACTCACGACATCAGTCGTGTCAGCTACCATGTAAAGCATCTCGAGAGCTTCGCCGAGGCGCTCCAAGACGTGCGTCCCCCCCCCTTCGCGCTCTCGCCCCCATATGCCCCATATGAGCTGACCGTGCGTAGTCGGCCAGCCGGGCATTTCCGAACCGGGGTCGCTCGTCCCAGAGATACTCAAAGGTGCAAGCTTTGATGCTTCATTGGCGATGCGATGATTTGTTTGTCTTGCCTGAGTTGGAGGACCTGGAGAAGTGTCTGCGTGAGGACTACAACTTCGAGACGGAGACGTTCGCCATCCCGTCTGAGAACGCCCACCTAGAGTTGATGTTGAAGCTCGGCGACATGGTCAAGAAGCACGAATCCGAAGACACGCTGTTTGTCGTCTACTATGGCGGCCATGCCAGGATAGACGAGTCCAGACAGAGCACCTGGTGCGCAACACGGCACCCTGGATCGCCTTGGCTGCAGTGGTCGGCCATCCAGACGCTCTTGGAGAGATCCATGTCGGACGTTCTCATTCTTCTGGATTGTTGTGCCGGAGCAGCGAGCGCCACCTTTCCTACTGGCAAGAGCATCACAGAGACCATCTCGGCCTCGAGCTGGGACGCCATCGCCCCCGACCCGGGCCGATACTCGTTCACGAACGCACTGATCGAAGTGCTGCAGGAGTGGAGGGTAAGGACCTTCTCGGCTGCCATGCTTCACGCCGAGGTGCTCGCCCGTCTCAAGCACCCGCGCCCCATCATGATCAACGGGAAGAATTTCGAGGCCAGGTCAACTCCTGTCCACTTCATGATGACGTCCAACCACCGAGCACCGAGTATCGAAGTTGGTCGCGTAGTCCCCGAGACCCGATTACCTCCTTCCCCGCCCAAAGAGCTGCCATATCGCCAACTCACCGCCGCCTCGCAGTCGCCACTGGACCCTAACGAGGCGCTTTCGCAGGACCTGCTGGTCCCGAGCTCAATGGAACCGAACGAGGACCAGCCACACGTTATGATCTCGTTGGCCCTGGATGAGGATCAAAAGCTAGACATCAACGCTTGGGAACAATGGTTGGGAAGCTTTCCCGCCTTGGCAAAATATGTCAAGGTTCAGGGAGTTTTCAAGAGTCATTCGACACTGCTCTTGTTGTCTCTGCCAGTCATGGTCTGGGATCTCTTGCCAAACGACCCCGCCTGCTCATTTATTGCCTTCATCCGGTCAAACAATCTCATCAAGGGGCCAGAGGCCAGCCCACCCCCCACAACATCCGGTGCTGCCACTCATGCTACGACAGCCACTGCTGCAACTACCACAGCCGAAGCCCCAGAACAGACGCGCGCAGACACAGAATCTTGGATGTCGGGGACGACATATAGTCCCGCTGACGACTCCAGCACCATCAGTCACGGATACGCGCCGACCCGGCCACGTCTGAATAGAAACCAATCCTTAACAAACGAGACAGACTCGTGGGGACCTCACCGCCCAAGCGTGCCTGGTAGCACGCGTACCGAATATGGCCATTCAGGGTCGTTTATGCCAACGAAACACACCGGACCCATGGCTCATGGCTCATCTACCAGCCTGGCCTCGGCTCATGGGAATACCGCTTCGAGTGCTTCCCTGACAACAGCTCAAAGGCCACAAAACACCCACCGGACAATTCCAGGTGGTATCGGCAGTATTTCACCGTTCAGCGAAGCCATCTCAAGAGCTACAATTTTGAATCAATCTAAGAGCTCGATTAGAACGACCTTTGCACCTGAGCATGATGTCCCAGAGGGACCACGGCTATCACAACATGTCGTCAGACGACTCGAACAATACTTCCAGAAGGAGCCTGAGCCGAGTATCGCTGTAACGGAAGTCGTTGCCTCTAATCTTGGGGTTGAAGTTTCAGACATCAATGTAAGTTTTGATATGGTCCAAACTGAACGTCCACTGACATGAATACAGCTTTGGTTCCATCATCGCCGCGAGCAGGAACGCTTGACGCACAACTTGCAGAGTCTCCGACTCGGAAATAGCCCAACACCCGAATCGCACAGCTCCGACAGCGTGCAGATGATTCTACCTGGACATCTCAACGCGCTGCTTGACATTTACCCCTCCAAGAGTGTGCTCATCGTCGACTTGAGGTCCACCACCGACTTTGAGAAGTCGCACATTCACGACGCTGTCAATCTCCGTGCGCCATTGATGTATGTCGAGAACACTTCCCTCGAAATGATTGAAGATACCTTTATGGACGACCAGAGTCGCCGAAACTTCAGCAAGTGGAGACACTGCCGCTGCATAGTGTTCTACGATAGGGTTGTTGAGTTCGACTGGGAGTGTCCCTCGGCTGGAGCGCTGTACAGCAAGTTCAAACGGAAGGGTTGGTCCGGACAGGGCTTCATTCTCAAGGGGCATTACAGAGAGTTCTCGGCCTCGTTCGATAGGCACATCAGCGGGAGCAAAATGAGCAAGGATGCAAAGGAGTATCTTGATGGCCTCAGGGGGCAACCAAGCCTGACACCGGTTAGTTTTTTCTCCTTGCCATTCGTCGAACGATATGATGCTGATATGTTATAATAGGAGGAAGCGGATGAACGCCATCGCCGCTACGATACCTGGCTCCGGACTGTAATGACGGAGGATCGCGTCCCTCAACGCGTGGAACTCATTCCTGCTCGCAAGCTTGAGCGTCGCCGTGCCGTGGAAAATTACCAAAAGGAGCTTGAGACTGAATTTGAGAACCGCTTCCCGGCACTTTACAAGAAGGCGCTCGCTATGGGGAAGCGTCGTCCAGACTCGCCACCACCCCCGTCGACGAGAGAGTCCTCCCCGCCACCACCATTTGAGCGAGGCTGGAAGGATCGCCCATTCAGGGAGGTCGAATGGGGTGCTCGGGAGGACGACGGTAGTAGCGGTGGCCGCTATGCGAATCCCACGGATGCCGCCAGCTTCTCGGACCGGAAAGTAGCGTTCGTTGAACCTCTGGTCAGCGGCCTGGAGAAGATTAGGGGAGCCGCCGCCGCCACGGGATACGCTGATGGCAGTCATGGGTATCGGGATGTAAGCGTAGCTAAAGAAAGCGGATATACCCCTGGTGGAGGGTATATGGCGCCGCCAGCGGACAAGCTCGACCACTTCTCAGAGGACTTTGATGAGATTGACCCGAAGAGTGAAGGGTTGAGAAACGATCCATTGTTCCAGAGGGCGGGCGCCGCAAAGCATCAGGACAGCAATACCGGAGGCGAAGACGGCGGAAAGAAGGGGGGAAGGATGGCTAACCTGAAGAGACCGCCGATCTGGGAGAGGTTAAGGAGCGGGAAATGATGATGATACAGCATATCTACAGCGGATGAACTTGCTTGGATGGGGGGCCATGTTGCTTTGGTATACAGCGGCGTCTAAAGGTTACGAAAACGGGGTTCTCGCCGGTGTTGGTATATATCATGGTGTGTATGTGTGGTTTGTATTGGATCGCGATGGATATCAAGAGCTTGGAATAGGGTCGGCATGTCACTCGGAGTTGAGGTCAAGGGGTCAAAACACTCAGCAGTTTATTAAATGCATCTTGTAACGTCTATCTAAGTTCTCTCTGAGACTGCGGACCTTGCTTCTGATCCCTAGTATCTATCTCCCGATGTGTATGCCGGAGGCATCGTAGCATACATAGGTCACATAACAGTTTCTACGAAGAAGGCTGGACGTTGCGTGTGTGATCGAGATCCTGATATATGTTTGTACCTAAGCACTTTTATGATGCTTCTGCTTCCTCTTCGACCAAACCGCTTCCTGAGACTGGATAGCCAGCTGGCTTTGAACAGAGCCGCCGATGTCTCTGTTGACAGTAGGACACTGTTTGACAAGGTCTATATACATAAAGTATGTCCAAGTGTTTTCCCATTATGCAGAAGAATGGACGCCATGCCTAATATTTGTGTATCTAGACCACATTGTCCAACGGCCAACTACCAATAACCAGCTGGGTTTCTACTGTTGGTTCGCGTTCACTCGGGGATCACGCCAGACCCTGAGAGCGCCGAGAGCAACAAGCTCCTCGAGCGAAAAGCTCACTAAGTGGCCCGGTACCATGCCCACCTCACCCATCACCACTAGAATCTCACCATTCGAGCACGACACCATCAGATGAACAAGATTCGTCTCTTCGTTACAGATCAGATGCGTGCCGTGCCTGCAACCCAGCTAGTCCCGTTCAGAGCAACGAGCTCGCCGCGTGGCCTGGGAGGTGTGTACCACGGCATGTCCAGCACTAACAGCAGCGCCATTGCTGTCTGTCAGACGGTGATGAGCCACTTGCCCTTTCAAGCACAACGTAACAGGCCCAGTTGAAGAATTGCCTCACTGTTTCGTCACAGGTTGTGCGGCCGGCCATACTCAGGCAGACCCAGCTAGCTCCCCTCAGCACCCAGCAAACCAAGCTCGCCTCCTATTTTGATGCTGTGATGTGGTGTTTCAAGACATATACTCTAAATTCCAAAATAACCAACCTTAAAAGCATTCCAAATTCCAAATCGTCGCATCGGCCAGCTTCACCAGCCTCGCCGCGTCAGCTCGAACAAAGTTCCCACCCGTTCCACGAGTATCAACGCTCGGATAAACGGTGGACCGACGCAGCAGCCGCCGTGCGTTGCGTGTGTGCGTGTGTTTTGTGGCGTGTGCACGAGTACCTTACCTCTTCTATCATGCCCCGTGGACGAAGATAGATATACGAAACAGAAACATCGAAACACTCGCTCGACACAGAGTCGTTCGTATCCATCCATCATCCATGATCCCCCATCACTCTGAGAGATCTTCGCTCTTATCTCTGCTCCCCCGTCTGTGCGGTCTCCCCTGGCCGCCACTCTGCGGCAGAACCGCTCGCAAGAACACCCTCCAAACAGGGTGAAGGGTCGACTCTTGGCCGGACTGACTGGGGGGGGCCAGGGTGGTATTCCGTCTCGTCCACCTCCACAACTGTATCACGTACATACACATGCCATATACATGACATGCACAGATCGTTGACAGATCCGTGGATCACTCAAGTTCCGCCCACCGACTGCCGCTCGGGTGTTGTTAGGGACATGTGGGTTCATGGAGGGGGGTGTGGACGAATTTCGGTGTGAGAGGGAAAGGGTCAAGTATGATCACCACTGACAGCGGGCTGCCATTGGATACAGGATGCTCTGGTTGGAGCGGGAGCGCCAAGAGATGATGCACGAGGGGGGTTCGCGCGGCACTTTGACGTTTGCGGTGGTGGTGGCAGTGCTTCGGTTGTTTCTCTTCCCGTGGAATCGTGGAATCGTGGAAGAAGGAAACTACCGCAGGGAACGATGTAGGCCGGAGTGGTTCGAGCGAAATTGACTCTGGCGAATCTCGTGATTTGACTTGGGGGGGTGTGGGAGGGATTGCGTTTGGTGACATGCGGTGGACAAAGAACAGACTTCAGTCGCCCCTGTCTGAACCGTGAGTTTCTGGAAGGCCAAATGCGACCCCACGGCCGCCACGACTACCACCTCCCCTTCCGCCATGGGCGCGACCGAACCCTCGTCTGGAAAGCGGGGTGTTGATCGCGAGCGGTGGTGATTGCATCGTCCGTGTTTCGTGGCGCGTGTCCGAACTCTTGTCATTTCACACCACATATCATATCCCATATCCGCCACTGAAGTGATATCCCCCATACAGGTAGGTTCATGAAGTGGAATGAGTGAAGATTAAGGCTGATGAGGTGGTGTGAAGCGCACCACCCCTAGCGCGTTTCGCTTCCAGGGTAAGGTACTGCGTTGAGTAGGGATGTCAGAGCGAAGAGGGAATGTGGTCCGGCCCTACAGAATTCAGGCAATATGTTGTGCGTTAGTAGATTAAAACGCGATGAGGGACCAAACTAACGCGTCCTTTGTTCTCGACGAACGGCTGGCCGTAATAGGTGCGCTAGAGCCCGAACCTGGTTTTGTATCCGGGTGGTTGAAACGGCGCGGTGACGCAGCCGGCAATACAAAATCGTCGTCGGGGCCCTGTATGTATAGCATAGATTGCGGCTTCGTTAAGCTCCTCCAGCGCTTCGTAGCGAAGCATCGGGGAACACTATACATTGGGGTTGGGGGCAGCTGGCAGCGCTTGGCATATGCACCACATCCCCCTCTCCGTGATCCATTGCTGTGGCGTCTGCATCACTTCCGCCGTCGCGTCTCAAGCAGAAAACCCGGTTCGACGAGCGCGAGCGGAGCGTGTCAGACGCACGGTAATGACGGCTCTGTGCTCTTCCTGCACAAAAAGTATATCGACCGCGGGCGGGATATGGGACCGCGTCCTGGGAGATCTAATGCCGAATCTACCTGTCGTTGACGGCGGGCCACTGTCATGTCATGCAGACTGCTTATCAACCGCTGTCTTGCTGCTTGACCCCCACCTGCTCACCCCTATTATTTTCTTCTCTTTGGTATCTGTGGCTGATCTGACAGTAAGTACATAGCATGGGCTCGATCTGGTCGGGAGTGCGGCACGATGCGCATCGGTGGCAGCCCGAGCGACTGGTCACTGCGGTAGCAGCGCGTGTGCACTGCGTGTTGTGCAAAGTGTGAAGCGCGAGTAGCTGGGGAGTGTGTGTGATGGTGGTGATGTCGCGACAGATCCGGACCCTCCCCCGTCTTGGCAAGCACGAGAGGAGGGTCAAGTGGAGGCAGGAAGAAGAAAGTCGCAAAAACGCCCGAATGGAACGGTTCCGATCGAGATGGCCAGCAACCAGACAGTGCGATCTGGCCAGCGGTCAGGCAGCGAATCCGGCACGGTCGTTGGCTGTGGGATTTCGATGCCGGCTCAGGGGTCCTGGTCGACCTACAGAAGGAAAAAAAGAAATGCGAAAAACGTATCCAGGATGTGACAGCTCGCTCCACCCCAGACCGACTCCACTAGTGGGAACGTGGGAACGCCCTTGTGAAATGGCAGCCGCTCCCACTTCTGCCTTCACTGGGCCTAGCTAGCTTCCAGAGTCCACACAAGACACATGTCCGAGGATGCGGCGAACAGATCTTGGTCGAGGGAAAGCATCAATTATGCGCCCTGGCCAGGACAGTGCAGCAGAAGGAAGGCCCCTCCCATCTGCTTGGCGGGGAGAGATGAGCTTGTCCTGCGCGCCGGTGTGGGCTAAGGTAGGAACGTTGTTCCATTGTTCTCAAAGGCCTCGCTTATGAGCCTCCGCGTGAAGCCATCGTGCTCGGCGCCCCGTTTTTGGCAGGTGACGAGGGGAGGGCCCTCCAGCATGTGCAAGCCAATCTCGGACTTCGGCAGCACGTCCCAGTGAGGGATGGGCGAGCTGGATGTGGATGATGGACAGCGCCAGGACAAACACCCGGCGGATGCCCCGGCGACGCTCTCAGCAACAACTGTCGATCGAGCGAGTCAGTCGGCTATTACGAAGCACGAGCAACAAACAACCCGCCCTCGCCGTGGAGTAGGAGGAACACCTGCCGTGAAGACTGGCGAGTGCCGGGTTCTCCTCTCTGGGGTATCCCCTTCCCTGCCGGCCTGGCTCCGGCATCGTGGTCATCCTCAACCGTCACCACCAAGACGCTAACTAGTTAGCGACAAGCGGGGAGCGACGCCCACACCCCCCTCTGGCCACTAAGCGACGATAGGAGCGCCTGTAAGTTGTCAAACTGTTGACAGGTCTCCATCAACTCAGGCACAACCACGCACGCTTTATGCTTCATTTCCCGGTCTCCCCGACTTCAAAGACACGTTGTCCGCACCAGCCAGATGGAGCATGAGGGAAACCGTGCAATCATTAATTACGACCCATTTCGCAAGGCCCCTATTCACAGCTGGGTTCGGGACGGGGCCACGTTTAGTCGGCGGAAGGGGCGCCCAAAACCACCGCCACGCGATTGCTGGCTCCGCGGCCTCGCTAATCATCCCCGGGGAGCGGGCCACGAGGTCGAGAGCGAGGGCCAGGGACCCCGTTATTGGCGATCGCCGCACAGTAGGACGTTACATCTACGATCTGTTTTCTGAAAACGGTTTCCTGAAAACGGTTCGCTTACAATCGCCCGCTGACAGTGTATCATCGCTCGGAGCCACCATGACAGGTAGTAATTCTGCGTATTCCATACTTGCAGCTGCTATCGGTGATGGATGCCGCGCGCAGGGCAACACGAGGCTCTCGCTCTTCCTCTTTTCCTCGGTGAGGAAGGGGAAGCGAAAACGAAGCACGGAAAATTTCAAGTTCCATGATAATTGATGGTAACGGCGAGCCAAGAGTGATATGCAGTCCGTGAGTAAGAGACAGGCATCACTTATGACACCACACGGACGGCCCTCCACATCTCCCGTTTCTCCCGAGGGGCCGCACCGGTCTGATCTGCTGAAGCCAAGCGCTCCAGTGAACACACACTTGCCCATCCACACCGGTCACAGCTCTCTCTCCTAAAGCATCATCTGCTAAAAGACTGACTGCTGCTTCGCAGCTCTGAGTAGGCTGTCACTTGTCAATTTGGGTGCCCTGCAGACAGAGCCGCCAGGGCCATCCCTAGGGCTCGGCATGCTCCGGAAGGCGCCCGGAAGGCGTCCAAAACGGCTGCGCCATGTTTTACCCTCTTTCCCTCTTGTTCTCACCGAGATGAAACACAAACAAAGGCCTTCCTGTTGGCCCGCTGGCGATCGATGATGGTGTAGAGAGAAGTTGGTGATAGGATAGCAGATCTGCCATGTGGTCTTTGCTCTCATCCTTGTCGTCTCAGGCTGGCCTCATGGGTGCGAGGCGAGCCAGGCACAGACCTGGAGAACGACGGAAACAGCCACCAATATCCACTCTTCAAAGCCGTTGCAGCAACAGCCATCGTAGGGCAGCTGAACAGGTTGCAACGGAACCCACCGGCCGGTAGGACGAGAAGCCACTGTTCTCGTCATCATGCCACCTCATCGGCTTCATCCCCTTGCCCCATCGGCAGACTGCACGAGAGCCAAAGAACATACACGTCTCACTCCTTTCTGGAAGACCATCGTGTCGCAGCATATCCTGTCGTCAGATGTGTCCGGTATGTCGTTCCCAAAACGGGCAAGGCAACAAGCGTCATGTCTCCCCGTTGACACTGGGACACAACCCTTCACCGACTTGAGACCCATCCAAAGACCAAACCTCGAGAACGAAGCGAATTGTGTGGACGTTATACGACCCAGCTCAGCCCTCTTTTGCCCTCACCCGTCGAGTAACCAAACATAAAGTAAGGCAAGGACTGCATCTCTGTGGCAGGACGGGCATGCTTTCCCCCACTCTCTTAGTACGACGGAGCGCAAGCAACACGGCGTAAGCTCCCTTCTTCAGGATCTCTCCCTACTACGCAATTTACGGAAGAGGCGAGGCTAGAGTGGGCCAGCCGACGACGACGGCGACAACGCGGGTACCCGTCTGTACACCGAGCAACCTATTCTTGACCTCGTTGCTGTTTCCGTCGCTGTATATCAGAGTGAAATGTACCTTTTTTGCACATCTCGTTGATGGGCCGGCACGGCTTCCCGCAAAACCGACCGCCAGAAGGGGTCCGGAAGGGAATTAGAAAAAAGGGGGCAGCAACTACGCGTTTTCTCACTCTACCCCGTTCCGCTATCATCAGACTCTCTCCGGCCGATGTCCTCCAAGCACTGGCTGGGGGCGAAACACTGCTTCCGATTTAGCCTTACACCTGCGGCGATAGGTACTTGGTCCCCGGGAACGCGGTCTGCAAGATTGGCGACACTGTGCTCCTTGCTCTAACCGGGGCGGGGTTTTCTTGCATGGACAAGAAGCATCTTGGATCCCCGCCACGAGAGCTTGACCACTGGTCGTTCGCAACGGTGGAATGTTGTGCCAGGTCTCCTGTGTAGCTGTCGTGCCTCAATTTCCCCGAGTCGTTGTGCCAATGGGGTGCCGGCATGGTGAGACTCCAGGGCTTCATTGACAAGCCCAGGTTGTAATTGTCAGATCTTTGTGAAAGTCGGTTGCCTGAGCTCGCTTGGCGCGTTGTCGCACAGTTTGTGTCCGTGGTGTAGCTCGGAGGTGATATCTGGATTCGACTAGGCACGTGCCGGCGTCCCTACGGATCCGTAGCTTGGCTGGCTTTTCTCCCAAGAGGGAAACTGCTGAGTTGGTGCTGATATCGAAGGCATACCCATGTGGTATACTACCTCTCTGATATACCTCTTGGCGTGAACCACTGATATCGGCGTGGTCTGTCCTCTCCATTAAGAATGTGAACCTTTTTGACCGACAGTCACGTTTTCGTCTCGGGGATCTCGGCAACAGAGGTTGGCATTTGCAGCAAATCCCGAGTGGACGGGCTCTGCCGGCTGCTGGGTGTTGTTTGGACGCGTTCCGTCTGCGGTGTCAACCATCCTGGCAGGGCATCCCGCAATCCAGGGGGGGATCCTTGACAGCAAAAGCCGGCCAGGCCCTCCCGGTTGACTGACCAGCGTCCAGATTGCTCTTGGCAGGCGGTCCCACAGGCGGTCCCTTTGGGCCAACCTCGGTCAGGTCCGTCCATTGCCCGTTCCAGGGAATTGTCGCGAATACTACCCCTGTCTGTCCCCTGGCCTGGCTCCCATTCGGGATGTGGAGCTTTGACAGAAAGGCTGATGCGGGGGCGAAACGTGATCTCAGGGACAACCAGCGCTTTGCACGTGTTCGGCGGCCCAACTTCCATCGAGTCTTCGTTTCGGAATAGCCTCAACCACCGCCGGGCCAGCGGGAGCCGCGTCTTCCGACATGCGTGTTGACCGTGACCGGGTTGGTGGCGTTTTCGACTGCCACGCGACTAAACAAACAAGGCTGTTGGGGGTGCATCGCGGCCGTCGCCCCCTGGCGTGCCCTGTGTGCCCGATGCATCTCGGGACTGACTGATTGATACGTCGCGGGGAGCAGCCGAAGACGAAAGCACATTGTGGGTAGCGGCAGCCCTGGGGCGCTTCCGACAGCAAATAGGCTTTCTATTGCGCACGCCCACGAGTATGTCTGTCACCGAACGAGGAAATGTGCAGTCGCGCGTTGTGACACTTGACATGGCTGCAACCAGGCTCAAGCCAACCGTTCTTTCAACCGCAAGCAGCAGATTTGGAGAGAGAGTGGGGGGGGGACCGACTTCTCGTGTTCAGGATCCCAGTCTGCGCTTCCCATGCGTGCACAGCATGGGACTTAATCTGGAGGGTACGCTTCACTGGCCATAGGATTAACGCCATCGTCAGAAAAGCATCAGCCAAAGGAGATCAAATACGAATCGCAGCGCTGCTAGGATCCAGCTTGGCATCCGCGTTGCTGCAGCTCTCCAGATTTGTGTAGCATCAGCTGCATGTGGTGCAGGAGCCGAGCACGTCAACGAGTGAGGAATGCAAACAGTTGGAGAAGGCGCGCGGACCAAACAGGCTCCTCGATATGAACGACAGGAGCTTGGACCTCCAACAGCATCACAGTCGTCTCGAGGGGTGTGCAGCAACTGACGGACGGACCAGCCTATTCATTATCAAGCCGACGAGACGCTGCTGGAGGAGGTGAGTCGGAGACATTGCTCAGTCTTCTTGCGTTTGGCAAATCATCGCAGACCGCAGGGCGGCCCACGAGAGAGCACCCGCGCTCCCCCTTCGTCCGCGAGCTTACAGATTCAGTCCTGCTACTATCTTGGAAAATACGAATTGAGCCTTTGGGGGCGTGAGATTGAGTCTGCAAGCCCCTTTTCGGACTGTTCCGCAGCAAATGCATATGTTGGCCATGTGCGGCGATGCCGATAATCTTGCAGCATGTATGTGTCGGTGCTGTCGATGGTTGTGGATATTGATGCTGGTGCTAGATCTCTGGGCATTCAGGCATTGGCTCCAGTTACCAGCCCCGGGTGCACCTGTTATTGCTTCGGGGTATTGGAGCCTTGATTGGCTGACTTGGCTGTGTTACTAACTTAGACACCCTCCGCATTTCCTTGCGGTCGTGACATGTGGCTCTTCATAGTTATTAAGCCTCTAGTTGGACTGCCGGTACTGAGTCGGCTTGGCTCTTCTCGACTGGGCGCTCCCCATCGTTTGAGTTGAGTCGTTCGTTGACCACACTTCAGTAGGTCTGAGAGCTCTGAGAGTCTGTCTTCGAGGCTTGTGGACATCGTTTCATCTGTTTGTGCTACCTCTCTAACGTCACGGCGTTGTGTGGTGACCCAATGGACAAAGGCTCGACGTGGAAGACCGAGCTATTGGCACGGGGACTGATTGGCTTAGGTGGAATGAGTTGAATCTCGTGTTCCAGATTCTCTCACCGCCTGACAGCAAGACATCATGAGAGCAGCATCTCGATCAGCTGCTGCGCGGGCCGGTTGCACAAAGGCTAGCGACAACAAGTGGTGGCCCCGAAATGTGTCCAGGCGAGCGGTCTGACAACGGGTTGGTGTGCCCGTGGTACCCGCCCAGGCCCAACACAGATCTCCGAGTTACTCTTTGCGGAAGTCTTCCAGGGACACCCAGAAGGTGGGCTGGGCCGGGGGTGGGGGAGGGAGCAAACGACGATATGTCCAAGGCGACCAAGCTAATGTTTCAGCTTCTTATTGACCTCCTGCACCCCTTGCGAGCCCACTCGTGTTGAACCTAATCCACCATATCGAAGCTCGCTGGAGCATGTGCACTGGAGAGTGCTCGACGGCATCCAATATGAAGCAGCTGCAACAAGCGATGCTGGATGAGTGCTGCAGTGGTGGGTGATGGGTGATGGACGCCAACTGATGAGCGTTGGCTGCTGATGAGGCTGAGACCTGGGAAACGTCATGGTGGCTGCGGCAGTGCGGCGCACTAGGCCCTCAGTCCCGAGAACTAGGGTCGAGGGACCAGGGCTTGCGGAATCCGATATCACCGGGACTCGCTAGGACGTTGGGATTTTTCTTTGGGTGAATGTGCCGAGGTACCGGTGAGAGGGCATTGGGGCGACCGAGAAACTTTAGCTATGGAAAGCCTACAACAACAGCGTTTGCCAAGCCGCCGGGAGATAGTTAGAGCTCCGGGCGCACAAGGCGCGCATCGTCATTGGCCGCAGCACCCGCGATGGCGGTGGCTCGTGGGGAGGCTAGCGTCCTGTAATGGTACACCTCCGCCGGGGGAATAAAGACTAGCGCGTCAAGGGGCCCACTGTTATGATTCTCGATCATTCTCTACCAGGGAGTAACAGTGAGTCCCCTGACGAACTAGTCTTTATTACCCTGGCGGAAGTGTAGGTAGCGAAGAGACCCCAAACAACGATTATTAATTGATAAGGTTTGCTCTTCCGGGGCAGGCTAGGAGACACGGAGCCATTGAGCCATCACGTCCGGTGGTCTCCAGCTATCCAGCTCTCCAGGGGCGCGGGAGGGCAGCCGCGCCGATCTCTCACATCCGCGGACCGTGGACCTGGCAGCGTTGAACAGGGCAGAAGCAAGAGTCCGGACTTGCCTCCGGTGCCTGGGCGGCTGGCTAAACGGGCCCTTGACCGCTTTGAGATATTAGATCTGCGGGGCCAATCGCGATATAAAACGCCATCAACGCGATTTCTCGAATTCCGTTTGGAATCATCAGGTAGGGTGATGTCTGTCTTTGCTGTCGCGGACTTCGCGTGTTCTGTCATGGCTCTATCAGCCGGTTGGTTTGGCCAGTGCAAAACAACGGCGATGCACAGGAATAAACCCTTCCCGACCGATTGGGTTCGCGGCGGGCACTTGACTTGCACCACTGGGGGAGGCTGATCGGCACGGTTGGCCCGCTTGGTGCCTGGGAGCTGGCATTGTGAACCACAGAAGATCTGGACTGGGATGCCACCTACCTTAGCGTAGTCTGTCAACGGAGAGGTATCTAGCACGGTGGAAAATGCAAACAACGGCTAGGTACACCGTATCCGTATTTTGTCCAGCCACATCTTCAAGCCGGGCGTCTGCCATGTTGTGACTGTGTGTCTGGCGTGCCGCCATGCCACAAATGCCGTCATACCACCAGACGGGATGGATGCCCTGGGATTACCAGTATCACCAAGTTTGTGTTCGCAGAGCTCGCACAATGAGAACGTCACAAGACTCTTTATGAACGACCGGGAGATGACCATCGGCCCCGAGATTCGGCGGAGGGTGGGCACGGCCAACCCGGGCGGGGCGACGGCGCACCTCGTCGTCCCAGCGACTTCCATGGACGGCACGGCACTGTCCGTTGAGTGCACGACAGTCCTAGCTGAGGCTGACGTGATCGAATCCGTACAAATCCGAACGAGTAGATGGGTGCGAATTGCCAGATACACACGGACTGTCGGTGAGGGCTTTTGGGCGTTTAAATTCCCATGTCGTTTTGCAACGACAAATAGCATGGAATTGCGAGAGACGGGTGCAGAAATGCATCGGAAAATTGGCACCCAGCAACAGCCGTGAGGTCACCGTGACGGGGCCGGGCAGCATGGGGCGTGCAGATTGCTGCCCTAGTGTGCTGTGGGCTGGCCGTGGCGCCTTCCGGGGCCTTGGAAGCAGGCAACCAGGCGACCCAACTGGAAGGGAAGGACCCCCGATGGTTTTCGGGCCCCACTCCGACCTAAGCCACATGGACCGTGGCTTCCAAGAAGCAATGAAAGGAGCAAACTCCTTGGCAGCAGTTGTGATGTGCGGTCTGCGAATCTGCTTTAGTTCCATCCTGGATATGTTGTCTGTTCCATATGGGGAAGAAACGTGGACGGGAATCATCCCCCGATGTCAGCGATGGCAGTCAACGATTCATACGGGTTGCCCCCCATCCCCTGCCACACACACACGCACACATACACACACATACACAGATCCAACTGCGTGCGACACACTGCACTGCTAGCCCGGATTACTCAGTTCGCCAACCCAACATACGCCGGCAAATCGCCGTCTTCGAAGGCATGATGTGGACTTGTTGCAAAATTAGCACTGCTCGTGGGCCGCAAACACCCACCTGCTGGTCTATTCTCGTTTTCCCGCGCATCTCTGAGCGCACCAACATGGGCATAGCTATCTTCGAGCGCGCAGCACGCTCAGGCGCGGATTCCAGCCCTTTTGGAGCACTGGAGTTGGAGGCGCAACGGGAACTAGGTTTTCCGAACTGAATTAACTAGAGATGGTCTAACCTTCGGCGAACGCCAAACGCTCGCTCGTCCACGCCACGTTCATAGCCAGGCACCGCACAGGCTGACTGCCCAACTGCTCAGACTCCCGCCCTTCCCTTTGCAAAGGCCCAGATCCAACTTCAGGAACCTGGGAACGACGGCGGCGCGAACGGGCTCGCGCACGCAGAAGTCTCGAGCCACTACAGTATGTGCATGACTGCTGAGAGAGCAGCTCTTGCAGTCTTGGCATGTCCATGTCCCATCCGACGAGTCGTCCGCGACCGCTCGTCGACTGGTGCCGTGTCCTGTTGCTGATCTGAATGACCCGCACCACGTCGGTCGCGGTCGGCCATGTGCATTTTTTGCGCTTCGAGGATCCCAGCTCGGGGCACCCCCGGCATCCCGGCATCCTAGCAGCAGGATCCCGGCACCCTGGGCGCTGGCGCTGGGGAGGGGCAGAGGGGCCGCGGGAACGAGGCTGTTCGCCGCTGGCTCCCCGCCTCTGCCCCCACCCGCCGCCTGATGGACAGCGGCAGTCTGGAGTCTGGACAGCAGCGAGCAGCGAGAGGGTGAGAGCAGCCCGGCGCGGAAAAGGCGTGTCTTGGGATGCCGCCGTGCTGCCTCCAGTTCCGCATGTTGCCGTCGGTCACGGGCCTGTGTCCCAAGAAGGACGAAAGGCGCCAGCTGCTGATGCCGCAGTGCGCGGTGGGATTGCATGGTCGCCAGCCGCCTTGAAAGATGGGCAGCGCAGCGTTCCCTTCGGGTATGCTCGCTAGGCTCGCCAGCGTGGTGCTGGGCCAGGGCAGCAGGACGTGTCCTCCCGCGCTCGCGATGGGGACGACGCAGGCCTGCACGGCCTGCTGGGCTTTGCGACCTTGGGCGAGCAGGCCCTTGTAGCAGTGCGATGCACGGTGCGTGCACGAATGGAGATGGGCGTGTCTGCAGCGGCCGGTCTGCAGATGCATGGAAGGGATCTCCCTGTCACGAATCTTCGCGCCCATCGGGCAATTTTATCTAGCTTCGCAACCGTCGAGAGCCAGGGCCCCTGTCCATAGACCGTCCTGCGCACACGGGGCCGCTTTTCCACAACTGCTGTGGTCGCTGGCTAACACCACCACTGCCCAGTGCTGGCTCCGTCACTCACAACCCTCGGCATAACCCCCGTCATGCTGTGCATGCCTCTTCCTGACAACGCTATCCTGGCCCCGGGCACCACAGCAGAGAGCCCGCCCGCCTGCCCCATCCGCCGCCCTCACTCCCCCCTCCCCAAAGGCAACGCCACCGAGGTCAACGCAGTACCGTGAGTCCCCTGCGGACGGGAGGGAGGGGGGCCTACATACCACACTCCGCTGCTGTCTACTTGCAGTACCTCCTCCGAGCACGCCTGCTGCAGTGCGTTGGCCGTACTCTTCCCATGCCCGGTTGTCGTCCATCCGGTACCTCGACCCTAGGCAATGACGAGTCTGCAGCCCAGGTACTCTACACACTACCCTGTCCTGGTTCCTCCATAACTACTTGCAGTGGAGGACCACCACCACTCGTCGACGTCTTCGATGATCCTCTCACCCCCTGTCTCCCCGTGTCTGGACTCCTCCTTCTGGCTTAGCCGTCCCCAGTCTTTCTCCATACTCCTAAAGCCAAATCTCTAATATAATTCCTTTGAGCCTCCTTAGCTGCGTCTCTCCTCTTCTCGAACCGCGCCTATGGGTCAGCGTGTGGGTTTGACCTCTTTGCGTGTCGGAATAGCTTGGTTTGTTCCATTTTTGGGGAGCCGGCTCGAACTTTGACTTGCCGCCGTTACGAGTCCCTTCGACACTTGTCTAGCACTCCTTTTGGGTACGACATCTGTGCGTCAACCCATTAGATCCATTACCGACATCATCGAGAAGCCATCGTACCTGTGCCATTCTACAAAAAGACCTGCCAGCGGCCTCGTCACCCCATCATATCTTGGATTACACGACCACCATACTGTCTCTTCATCCGGCCTCGACATCTCTCCTGCTCCATCAACTAAGTCCGGGACGCTTACTTCACACCGAACCACAACAGCCCATCGTTTTGAGTTTCAGTTCTTCCCACACATTCGACGTCTTTGGCTGTGTTTGGTAAAAACCAAAGCTGCCCTCTCGCAGCGCAGCACGCAGGACCTTGATCTTTGCTCATCATCATATTCATCCTCCCGACTGCCGATACGCTTGGTGTTCAAAGGTACTGCCTGGCCTCACCCGGGTTAGAGAGTTGTGGAATGAACCAGCATATTAACCATGGGATTAGGAGTTGCCGCTGTGCGGAAACCGAGACATTTACTTTTCTTCCAGCCTATGGAATATACTCCATCGTGGACTACAGATCGTGTACACGGGCAACCGAGACAAGAATCCACAATGTCTATGATCGCCATGGCCCAACCTACTCCCCACTCGGCCTTCAAAAGGGAGTTTGCTTGGGATGAGAGCAGGCATTCTGACTACGCCTCGTCGAGGAGACCAAGCGATCACGAGAGGATCGCGCTCCCCTCGATCCGACAGGTAGATTATCCGACATATGCGTTAGACAACCAGTAACTAACCCACTGCCAGGCGATCCCAGAGCTTCAGCTCCGGATACTTCCCCAGGAAAGCGGCCCCAAGACTCACTCGTCCACAGCCTCTCCCGTCGGATACGGAAGCAGTGCGTTGCCGACGCCAGATTACATCCACTCGCCAAACCAGAGCAAGCGCAGGCGATTGTCCACCGGGGAGGACAGGGAGGAACGCGCCAGCCAAGTCCCGAGGCTGTATAATACAAGCCCTCGCCGGGATAGGGAGTTCCCGTTGCCATCAAGTCGGGGAATGTCGCCCACGCTTTCGCTCAGATCCGTGACGGAAAGTTGGACGAGCCCATCACGCACCAGCCCTTTCCTGCCGCAGACCGGGAGTTTTACCTCACTGCGAGAACCCGCCCCCGTCGAAACCACCGAGCGAATGGCACCAAGGCCCATGCTTCCGAGACTCCCTAACATGGACTTTGATCGTGGTACGGCGACCATCCCGCGGATACGCGGGCGCTCGAACGACGAAGGCTACGGCGAAAGCTTGAAGTACAGTATGAACCGTCCGCTAGAACCGGGGCCTTCTCACTACCGGTCTGGTTCATGCTATGGATACCATCACCCGTCGCGGGTCCAATCTCTATCTCTCGGTTCTGTTCAGCTATACGATCGCACACCGTTTTCGCCAGTCAGCTACAGCCCTTCGTACCCTGATCACATGCGACATAACGAGCTGGGGGGGATGGGTCACGGAGGAGACAACAAGCAGCGGAAGAGGAGGGGGAATCTACCAAAAGAAACCACTGACAAGCTCCGCGCTTGGTTTATGGCGCATCTCAATCATCCTTACCCGACCGAAGATGAGAAGCAGAAGTTGATGCAGCAAACTGGCCTGCAAATGAGTGAGTACAGCCCAAAACACCACACAACCCGGGCCACAAACTACAAACACTAACATGATTACTCTTTAGATCAAATCTCGAACTGGTTCATTAATGCCAGGCGCCGCCAGCTTCCTGCCATTATCAACAACGCTCGTGCCGAGTCGGACGCCATGTCCTCAGCCCGCGGCGTCGACGGAAAGGTCCTCTCATCCACCGAGCGAAGCGACTACGATATGAGCGGTAAACGGGACAGTGCCCCGCCTAGCGACGGCGAGGGAAGCGTGTTTGACGACGACCTCGAGGGCCTGAAGCGTCGCCACGCTACCAACATGAGTCGCGGAAGCGTCTGACTTTCAGGGGAAAGGGGATTTGGCCGTCTACACCGGCCCTGACACTAGTCAACCCGTCAAGCCGCAAAACCTGTCTGACACCTTTCTCCACGGCGCTTATTATCACGTTTTGCTCGCATTTTATGGTTCATCCAACTGCTCTTACTTCACCTTCGACGCCTTGTATAATTAACCAACAATTTTTGTCCGACGCCCTTGCTACGCTATTCACGACTTTTGGGGGTACGCTTTCATCTATATCAAATCTTTTTGTGCTACGTTTGGGGCCTTGCTTTGGCTTCAGACGGCGGAGTTTATCGCCTGGGAATATGTTTACTACTACTATCTGGGGGCGGAGTGGGACGGAAAGAGAGGATCGAGTTCGTAATAGTCACGTTGAGACGATGTTTTTTTGGGTCGGCCGTCTAGGGGGGAAAAGATCACTTGGAGGGTGACACGCGTGGTAGGCGTTATGGTCTGAATGGTGGTTATGTCCAGGCATGAGGGAGGTCATTGACACTATCAAAGTTGTTTAACTGTATTCTAGATATTGTGGTATTAGATAGCGCGCTGCGGCGCTGAAAGACGCCATCCCGAGAGAAGAGAAAGGCATGATAGAATAGCATCATTTTGGGTTACCTGCATAATTCGCTCGCTTCCAGCATTTTTTGGCTCGTGTTTACCTACCTACTGGGAATGACCGCTCAGGGCTACTTCGTACAATAGGCAGGCGAGGCGGTGACATGGGAATCTCGCGCTGCTCGCACTATGGACGGCGTAATCGGGGCCAGCAGAGATTCTGTCTCGTAAGATCTAAGACCACAGGAGGTACCCACTAGGCCCTTAGGTGGCCTTGTGTTATCTTTCTTGACGCTGTCTTACACGGGCAAACAGCACCACCACCTACCATTTCCCTGTGGTGTGGTGTGGTTTCTCGAGTGAGAGAGACCCATTCGATAGCATACTATAGCTAGGGTGAGGGAATAAAGCTAGAACAGGCAGGTGTGAGAGGGAAAAAGAGGTCATGGGTGACAGGGGGGCGACGGCGGGAGAAGAGGGGGGCGGCACGACAGCGGGAAGGAAAGGTAGCTAGTAGAGACAGACTAGCGATAGAGCTCCTAGGGATAGATGGGGAGTCGGATCTCGAAACATGTATTTGCATTCATATATGTATGTATGAATGTATGTATGTGTGTGTGTGTGTGTGTGTATGTGCCGTGACGGGGGTGAAATGCAGTGTCGTACTGCTACTGCTGCTGCTGCTACGGCAATATACCAGCGAGGTCGGATCATCGAGGCCCGTGGACGGGGTTGTTCGCCGGTGTGTGGTGTGTCGTGTGGGACGGGGCTTGCTGGTGGGTGAGGTGAGCTGTTTGGCTGCTTTTTCCATGGCTGGGCGTTGATGGAGGGAGGGAAACGGGTGGCGTTCGAGCTGCCATCTGGGGATACCCTAGGAGGACGGTGATACTCGACATCGTACAGCCGGGAGTCGCGCCGGCCATTCAGCTGCGGACTGGACATAACCGATGACGCCGCTGCTGGACCTGTCAGCAGTAGCCAGCAATATGGACTGGCAGACAGAAGGCTTGCCCCTGTCCTCCGAGTGGATTGCCGCCGCTGTGCGGAAAGGGGGTTGGTTTAGGGGGAGGAGGAGGTGAGCGAGGGGGCGGAATCCAAGTCATGTCGTACATGCTCATCCTCCACGGCCCATTGAGCCCTTTACTGCTCCTGCTCGTTGGGCGGAAAGGCGGCGCTTTCAATGCACGACGAAAACACGCCGCGACACGGGATAGATTGACAGTAATTGCCATCGTATGGTACAAGAGAAGCGGTCAAGAAAATTGGAGAATACCGCCGGTGTAGCCAGCCCAGCAACCTGTCTTTGTCACATCATCTCCGGGAGCTTTAGGTGAAACGAATCGGAGCGCTGCGGGCGCCATCCGACTGGGAAAAGGAACAAGAAGGCCGTTCTTTTTTGTTTCTGTGCTAAAAGGCCGCCGCTGGATGTCTCGGGATACCGCTGAGACGATCTTGTCAGGTTAGGGGAGTCGTGGCACAGAAATACTCAGAGTTTACACTCGGACTGGCTCTCTCCATCTGTCAAGCCTTCGTACCAGAAGAGAGATGGAAATAGCCAGGTAGACGCCACCTCTCTTGCCACCCAGGTTCGAGGAGAGGCGTCGGAGCCAACCAACAGGGTGCCGTTTATCCAGTCACGGTGAGCCAAAGTTGGGACGGGATGGGGGAGATTTGTGAAACCAGATCGATGGGTGACAGCAGCAGAAGAGAGGCATATCGTGGTCTCCATTGCGAGACATGCAGATAGTCTGCCCGTGCCGTGGGCAGAATATCGGTATGTAGGCGCCTCGGGACAGGGATGCGAGATCGTATGCGGGACGAGGAAGATGAGACAACACCATCCGTATACAGTACAGCATCAGGTGGTGCGTACCGGCGCAGCGGGGAGGGTGCCAACGATCTGAGACATCGGAGGTGACGACTCAGCTCCGTCGAGGGGAAGCACGCCGACTCGCCGACGAGAGACCTCAACAGCGAAGGAGAAAGCCGGGCTCCAATGATGAACCTTGGAAGTTCAGCCATGTGTTCAGCCTTGTGACACCGAGTTTCTGCGGCATTGAAGACCTGACTTTGCTAACACAGCCAAAATCAGTGATTTTGCTGTCATCGAGGAGTGTTGCGGGAGCCACGCGGCCGTGTGTCAAGTGGACACTAAACTTCGCGGCTCCAGCCTGATCCATACCCGCCCGGCACCGTTTGAGCGTGTTGTCGATGGTTTGCGAGGTGTTTAGAGAGGAGAGGCCAGTCGCGGCTCGGGCACAAGTGAGAGTCAGAACTCTCTCAGAGATGGATATAGCTGACAGACACTTGACAGACCATGCACCGCCTTTCTAGAGCTGTCAAACTCCCTGACGATGATCATGGCGACGTCGATAACTGCGAATATTGCGTCATGGTCGGAGCAAGAGCACTAAGCTACTCTCCACTCCACCAACACGTCACAGCTAGCATGCCGTTCCCAACGGATGTTTGTGGCGTATCTGGCAAGTCACCGGCGCGGTTTTGGCAGGGGCGACTTCTAATATCTAGGTTGTTGCTGGCGATGCGCCCACTCCCCTTGCTTCAGGAAGCCCAGTTGTCGGACGCTAGGCTTGGCGTTTGACTTGACAGCACCATTTTGCCTCCTGTCAAGTATCGTGGTCGCACTGTGAGGTGGGTATTGCCTTTCGGCAAGAACCTGTGTTGAGGTCATTTGAAGGAGACTCCATACTCTATCACATGTTGCGGTCTGGCTTCAGGCCTGAGCAACAACGAACAAATAGCAGTTGATGCAGAATTCGGGGAATGAGTCTGAGTCTCGGGAAACCTTAAAAGAGACGGTCAGCGATGCCGTTTACTGTCAAGACAAGCCATGGGGTTTAAAGTTATAAGCCGTATCACGTTCAGTCTTGGTATCTCGTGACAGCATTCCCTGGATGCCCGCGCAAGAGTGGTGTACGAGAACCGCAAGAGCCCCGGCTTTCCGCGTCGAGACGCATCGTACCGTACGACACACTGGGTGCTGTTTAGCTCTTACTCAGTGGTCTTGACACTCCAATACGCCCGTGGAATATCTTATCGCTTTTGTTCGCAGGGCCTCGCCGTTGGGGTGCACTCACTGTGGAGGTTGCCAATACCTCGCCGCGCGCATCAAATCGGCCTCCCCTTTCTTTGCAGCCCTCTGGATTGAAAATTTAAGCTCCTTGAGCATGGAGCTCCAAAAAAAAAAAAAAAAGGGACACCGGGAAATACCGAAATTAAGTCGTTGAAACAGTCTGCTCTTTTGGTTCTAATGGTGGAAAGGGGCAAAAAAAGGCGTTCCATGACCGGGAATCGAACCCGGAGCTTCGCGGTGAAAGCGCGATATGTTGACCGTTACACTATCACGGATGGGAAGTCGAACTCCTTGCATTGTTGGAAGCCGCTGCGGAGAAGTCTCTGATGAACGTAGTGGCGAAGACAGTGATGTGGGTGTTTCTGACTAAGCGGAGTAGCTCTGTGGGTTGAGAGATGGCGCCGCTTTGGGTTCGGCAAAGCTATTGGGTAGACTTCGAATGCGGGGCCGAGTCTTCATGGCGGTCGAGGATGGAGCCACAGAGCAAGACTTTGGACTGGAAAGATGAAAGTGGGTGATATGGATTGGCGGGAGTAGATTGCCGAGTGGATGTCGAAGAAGTACTTCGGATATGGAATGGAAGTTGTTCAAAATCAGGTGTGGAAAGGGACAAGAAATAAGGAAGCAAGCGTACGTGGGTTGAAATGGATCCGAAATTTTGTTGACTGACGGCAGGTGCTTCCTTTCCTGCCAGAATCCTTTTATCGGAAGGCACGATAGAACAGGCTGGGTTCAATATTTCTTCATATCTAGGTAACAAACAACAGTTACGTGCCGGCGTCCTCGTGCTGGCCTATCTATCCGCAGTATCCATGTTGCCTCTAATAGCCAACATAATAATGCCTTTTCCCCAAAGCTCTCAAAATTCCAGGACGGCTCGGTATCTCACCTTGCCGCTGTCCAGCTTGCTGAAGATACCCTCAATCGTTTCCGAGCCTTCAAATTTGAAAACCTCAGTGGTCGGCTCAATGTTGTGCCTCGCAGCAAACTCTAGCATGTCGTCATGCTGCGCCTTGGAGGCGACCAGAGACGAGTGAACGTGATAGCCGTCCCAGAACAACTTTCCGGCTCTGCATCTGGAAGTTAGCTTCTCGTTGCCGAAGGAAAGGCAGGAAAATGAACTCACGGCAGACTCAGAGGGCCATGCGTCGGCGCGCACAGGGGGACAAGGGTTCCATTTCTTGCGAGAACCTTGGTATCCAGGAATTTCTCCCAGTCAGGATACCTTGACCCCGCTAGGATTAGGACATCGACGGGTGCCTTGATTGTCTCTGGCTCGCTCAGGAGAACAAACTCAGAAGCGCCAAATCCCCGAGCCTCCTGCTCTTTATCCTTGCTGGTGCTGAATACCACCACTTCGACACCCATCTTTGCGGCGAAGCTGATCGCGAGATGGCCAAGGCCTATAAGTTTTGTGTAAGCAGCAGGCAACAAAATGCCTTGAGAAAAGGGCTCCCCCCAAAGGACACTAGATCAGTAACGCACCTCCAATTCCAATGATCCCGACCCTGTCTCGTGGTTTAACGGTGTTGACCAGGGCACCGTACACGGTGGCGCCAGCACATTGAAGAGGAGCAGCCGCCTGAGAAGACATGCTCTCCGGAATCTTGTGAACATACCCCTCCTTTCCAATGAAGTAGCTGCCAAATGTTCCATTGTTATAGCCGCCAAAGCCAAAGATGGTGCGCTCCGAGCAGTAGATGTCCTGGCCTGTGAGGCAGAGATGGCAGGCACCACAACTGTTGTTGTGGAACCCGCCGCCAACTCGATCGCCTAGCTTCAGCTTTGTAACAGCCGAACCGATAGCCTCAACGATACCAACGCCCTCATGACCGAGAGCGAGAGGTGCCCCGTTCTTGAAGAATTCGTAGTCGGTGTAGCAGACGCCAGAGTGAGTGATGCGGATGATAACATCATGAGGTCCAGGCCCGGGGATCGCGACAGTGTCGGCCGTGACCTTACCCTGAAGACCCCGGTAGATTGTATATTCCTTACCAACAAGAGCGGACGCCATTTTTGATAGTCTCGGTCTCGGTCTGTGAGGTTTGATGAGGATGTTGCCTTGAGGATGTTGTTGAGAATGGCTGAGATGCTTCTGACTGTGATGTCTTTGATGAACGACAAGAGATGGGCATATAATCAGGGAATCGAAGCCATCTTTATAGCTCTATCCCTTTCCTCACCACTCTGCTGTGAAGCCCTCGCCTTTGCCAGGCATCTAACCATGACCGCGTTCTAAACACTTCATCGACGCGGCATCTTGCAGCCGCGGGATTTGCTTTGCAGATACAACCTGGAAGATTATTAAGCTGTTTGTTACTCAGCAGCCGGGGCTAGAGGCCATCGTCATGCACTTGAATGGCTTGGACGGCTTTTTTTTTTTTGGAAACGAGAGCTCAGGGCCAAGGCTGGGCTTGGAACATTGCCAGGGGGTACTATCTCTCGGTATCTCGTGACAGCTGAGACCAGCTGGCCATCCTTCAAGGCCCCAAATTTTGGATTACTGATCTTTGCCAGTAAACAGACCGATTACTGATATGGCTGAGTACAACACCGTCTGGTCTGAAGGGTTACGTGGGCAAGTTGAGATGTTGAGAAATCATGAGATTGTGAAAAGAACAACATGAAGAAAGTGGGAGGAGTCTGCATGGCCGCTGGTTGTTGCCGAAGAGCGGTGGAAAGTAGGAATGTGACTAAAGACCCTTAGTGGCCTGAAGCAAGGATCGCGCGGAAAATGGCATCGGTCTCGGCGATATCACAAAGAGAGAAAAAAAAATTAAAGTAGACCAGTAAAACCGCGTTCATCCATCACTGAGTATGTCGCTGGTGATGACATCGGTATGAAATGCTGGGGCTTTTGAGTTTCCCATCCTCACCAGCTGAGACTAGCTGCCGTAGTGGGGCTAGCGGGGGATTTTTTTTCGACGATAACCTCGATAAGGAATTTGGAAGGACAATAATTTGCGACAGGCTCGTAACGTCACCACCACGATCATTCAGACAATAAACCACCCGTCGCCGTACCCAACCCATAGCCAAGATGCGTCCTCTTACAGAACCCGAGACGAAAGTCGTATTCGACAAGCTCGCCAACTACATGACCGATCTCAAGACCCTGATTGCCCCCCTTGACGATGGCGACCGCTATGTCTTCCGCCTCAACCACTCGCGCGTTCGTCTCTCTCCGTGGCCAATTGCCTGCGCCCTTGGAACTAACAGCTGTGCAGGTCTACTATGTCCGTCTTACCATTGCCAACATGGCTACCAGCATCACCCGCGACAACCTCCTCAGCCTGGGGACCTGCCTCGGCAAGCTGACGAAGACGGGCAAGTTCCGACTGCACATCACTGCTCGTATGTCCCCCCCCCTGCCCCTTGTTCCCATGTCCGGGGCAACACCGGGGCAACACTCTAATCAGAAACTATGTACTGCAGTGCCTATTCTCGCAGAACACGCCCGCTACAAGATCTGGGTCAAAGAGAACGGCGCGCAGCCATTCCTCTACGGCTCTAATGGTACGTCCTCCTCTCTCCTCTCTGAAAGTACACCGGTTGACAAATTTTATGCAGTCGCCAAAGCGCACGTTGGCCGCTGGTCCGATGATTGCCCCGAGCACTCCGGGTGCGTGGTCCTCAGCATGGCTGATATCCCCCTCGGCTTCGGCGTCACTGCGCGAAGCACAGCTGAGGCGCGGCGACTTGACCCGACCGGCATCGTATGCTTCCGACAGTCGGATTGCGGAGAGTATCTCCGTGATGAGGACACTCTCTTTGCCGGTTAGGTTAGACAAAAAGAGAGGGAAGCTTTCAACGACAAAACATAGGACATAGGACGGGGCGTCTTGGCGTCTGGGGGACGGAGAGGGTTCTGAAAACCCCATTTGCATTTTCGGGTTTTTGTCATTGTAATTGCTTTGCTTTTGGATCTTTCCGCCTTTACGTACTGAAGATACCGTTTCGGGGAACCCCAAGAAGTCGCAATGACACCAGGTCAATTACATCAACGTCCATTTGCCTACAAACCGAAACGCTCGCCTGCCCTTGAGATGAACCGGTTCCGGTAAATCCTCCCTCGTATTTTCTAGACCAGAGAACTCTCACAATATTCACAGTGCCGCACCCGCAGCCTCACCCTCGTCAGCGCTCGTTTCCGCTGCCTCAGGCATCGCCTCTCTGCTTGGGGTGGCGGGTCTGCTCTCCCTACTAAAGAGGCTGATGGACTCCCGTTGAGCAATGTACTCGCTGTCAGCATACCCAATGAGAGACTTGATCTCGGTGCTTTGGTGGCCTTTGATCAGCTTGATCTCGAAAGAGGCGTAGTTGACAAGCGCACGTCCAACCTCGACAGCAGAACCCTCCCACATTTTGCCGTCGTCGCCAGGGGTCGCCCGCTTCCTTTCTACCACACACAGTCGTACCGCTTCCTGCTGCGCAAATGTACCCTCGATGTCCACCACACCTACCGGCAGTAGCCCGGCTCGGCCTGTCAGCGCCTTGTGAGCGCCCACGTCCACGTAGATCGTCCCGTGGGGGCGGAGGCCGTGGAGGATCCAGAAGTAGCGGTCACGGACTGGATGTGGAGAGGGGAGGAACCGCGTGTGGAGTGGGATCTTGATGGTTAAGTCGGCGAGCGACGCTACCGAGGCGCTCATATGGTCTTCCGTGGCGGCACCACCATGGTCTTCGGCATTGGCATGAGTGGCGAGGGAGGCGGGGGAGCGGCTGGCTTGGATGTGCTTGACGATGTTGACGATGTTGCCTGGGATGGAGGACCGCGTGATCACGGTTGTTACGCCGGCCGAGGTTGCGAGGCGGGCGGCGACGATCTTGGTGGACATGCCACCAGTTCCCAGAGATGACCCGGCTTGTGAGACTGGGATCAGTGTCAGTGGGCAGGTCTGGTGCTGTGTTTCAACAGGGGTTACGACGAACCATCGGCCACGAGCTGTCCAATGTCTTCTACCACCTCGATAGGCTGTGCATCGGGGTACGTCCTCGGGTTCTTGTCATACAAGCAGTCGACATCGGTCATGAGGAAGAGGACGTCGGCGTGCACCATGGCGGCCGTGATGGCCGACAGTGTGTCATTGTCGCCAAACTTGATTTCAGATACGGCCAGCGTATCGTTTTCATTGACGATGGGGATGACACCCATGTCAAGGAGCTCATGGATAGTGTTCTGAGCATTGAGGTACCTTGATCGCTAGTCGGTGGCATGGTGTTAATTGCACACAGTCTGTGTAAAGCAGCTGCGAGAGTTTTCCACTTACATCGGCGATATCATTCCTTGTAATCAGAATCTGAGCGATGGGCTGGCGGAGATGGGTGAAGAGACTGTCCCAGAGGCTCATCAACCGACACTGGCCAATGGCCGCCAAGGCCTGCCATGACGCTTGTGAGAATTTCATTCACGAGCAGTTGCAAAATTTCATCTAGGCCCCCTACCTGTAGTTTCGCGAGATGCTTTGGTCTCTTCTCCACGTCCATACGCCTCAACCCAACGCCAATGGCTCCCGAGGAGACAATGATGACCTTGTGCCCATCTTTTCTCAGTCTCACGGCCGTCTCCACTATCGACGTCAAGATGGAAAGCAGAGGCTCATGTGTCTTTTCGTCAACGATGGAGCTGGTTCCTAAGTGCGGTGATGCCTGTCAGTTTCTGTGCTGAACATGATCCATGTCACCCCAACATGATGTTTGCTTCTTTTGATGCGTGCTAAGTTGAATTGCCCCCCACTCACCCAGTTTGATGACCACCCCCAATGATCGAGGACCCCTCATGGCTGATATGGAATTAAGAATTGGTCAGTTTTTGGTGTGACAGCAACAAACCATTGTATATTTATTCTCATTTACTCAAAAATGAGGGAAAACAGGGGAGAATGGCAAGTGTTCTCTTACACAGTTCACCATGTCCCTCCATCATCTAGGAAACAGAAGAGAGAAAGAGAAAGAAAGAAAAACAGAAAATAAAATTCAGGGTCGTATCCGCCGTTGGGGCGGTAGGGCGTGTGTAGTCGGCGGGTCGAGGTCAGGTTTGGGACAGATCCGATGCAGCTGCAGGGGATTCAGTGGGGCACGCTCTTGGGTAAAATGTGACAATCCAGTTCAGTGGCCAACGAGCAAGCAGGAAGGCGGAAGCTGCGCCCTTATGATCTCGGCGAGCCGACATCGGTCCGCCGGCCGTCATTCCAGGTTGCTGTTTCTGCCCCGTCCCGCCCACTGATCGCTCAGCTTCACCGCCCGTTCCGCTTCCAGGGCTCAAAGTGGGTCTCCCGCCCCATGTCACCTCGCGCAGCGGCATCCACCAGCGATCTGAGCCTCGGGAACGTATCGCGCGTTCATCACTTTTTCTTGTTTCCAGACCACCTGCTTACCTCACACCGAACGCCTCCTCACCACGTGCAGTTATCTCGCCTCAAGTAACGTTAATCCCCCCAATTGGGACCAGCCAACCCAACAATGGCCTCCGCATCCTCACAACCGCCGGCGCCGACACAACCACAAGGCTCCGAGCCGTCTGCCTCCGCCTCCACCAGCGCCCCCACAGAGCCCACACTCCCGCGATTCCTTGTCAACGACCCAGCTCGTACAGGCTACGACCCCTCCGCAAAATGGTGGCTTAACTACTTCAACATGCTCACCGGCAAAGTCACGCGCGAAGGAATGGAGCACTACCGCGAGGACCGATACCGCGCCAACGAAGCGCGCGACTGCGCTCGCTGCGAGAAGTACCGCGACTATCTATTCGCATATTCGCCATCGGTACGATACCTCCGCGGGAAGATATCCGCCCTGAATGGAAACCTCGACGAAACCAACGTAATATGTCGGCGGTGTCCCGGGCGAGTGGCGGAGGACGGGTCGGTAGTGCGGCAGGCTGGTGGGTTCAGTCCAGCGCATGGGATCTTGCTGTGTGCCAATGAGGTGCGGAACAAGGGGCATTTAGAGGATACGCTGGCGCATGAGATGGTACATGCCTGGGACCATTTGAGGTGGAAGGTTGATTGGGCGGGGCAGAAGGACTTGAGGCATTCGGCGTGTACAGAGGTAAGTTACTAACTTCTGAGATGGGTCTTTGGTTCTTTGACCTGATGGCTGACTGACTGATTGCGCTTGAACAGATCCGGGCGTCGATGCTGAGCGGCGAATGCAGGTGGACGAGGGAGTCGTTCACACGAGGCAACTGGACATTGACGCAGCAGTTCCAAGATTGTGTACGGAAGAGAGCTGTACAGTCAGTCATGGCCCGGCCAGCATGTAAAGATGATGTACATGCGGTGAAGGTGGTGAACGAGGTCTGGGACTCGTGCTTCTCAGATAAACGGCCATTTGATGAGGTCTACCGTTAAAAATATCTTGTCTCACTGTACGAATGATTTCGCGGGTACTGGTATCCACCTTGTTGTACTACTATCATGAATAGACTTTCCACTCGGATGAGGAGCATTGTCGGCGATTACCCAGCAAGGTGTGCTGATTCCTCCTGAGGTTTGCGGAAAACGGACTCCAGTATATGCAAATCTCAACATATGTAATGTACTCCAAGACCCACCTGCCATCCAGTAACTCCAATTCCGTGAATGCCGGCCAAATTATTCTTCCAAAAACGCATGTGCAGTGTGACGCCTCATTACTCATATCATCGTTGCACTTATTTTCCCGCCTTCCCTGCCCTATCTCCCTTCACACAGTGCTTGAGAATCCAGGGGTGGGTTTGCACCTCCTCGAGAGGAAGACGGTCCTCGGGATCAAGGACAAGGAGCTAGGAATATGTCAGCACAAGCCCAGACGTTGAAGGTGCAGGGGGGGAATAACAAACCTTTCTGATCAGGTCCTTGGCCTCCTTACTCACCCACTCCGGAATCGTCATGTCCGCCCGAGCAATTCTTCTTTGTGTCAGGGGAGCATGTTCCTCATAAAACGGGGCCTCGCCCACCAGGAACTCATATGTCAACACGCCCAAGCTCCACAGGTCAACCTTTTCGTTGTAGTAGTTGTCTTTGGAGCCCGACCTGATCATCTCTGGGGGCAGGTAGTCGAGAGTGCCGCACAGCGTAGCGCGACGGTTCTTGGGGGCGTGGACGCTCCAGCCAAAGTCGGAGATCTTGATCTCACCATGGATACCCATGAGAATGTTCTCAGGCTTGATATCACGATGGATAACATGCTTGCGGTGGAGATAACGCAAGGCCGACGCCATTTGGGCAATGTACTGTGCCGCCTTCCACTCAGGGAAGCGGTTTTCCTTGCGTAGATGCTTGTACAGCTCACCCTTGCCTGCGAACTCCAGGATGAGGAAGATACGCTTGCTGTCGTGAAAGTGACCATAGAGCTTGAGAATGTTGGGATGCCTGAGATTGCTTTGAATCTCGATTTCGCGGCGCACCTGCTTCTCGACGCCCGATCCGTGCTGCAACTCCGATTTGTATAGTACCTTCAGAGCGCAGATGAAGTTGCTATTCCGCTCGCGAGCAAGGTATACGCGCCCAAACTTGCCCTTGCCCAGAGGCCGTCCAATCTCAAACATGCCAAGATGGAAGAGTTTTGGTGTTAAGGGTACGTCGACATAGGAGTCTGATTTGCGCTCTACGAGAGCCAGCTCATCGGAACTCCGCGAGGAGGAAGCCGTGGCTTTCTCCTTCCTGCCCGGGGAAGCGGGGGCTGTTTGGCTGCTAGGAAGGGCTTTTCGTTGCGCGGCTTGGGAGGGGAGGGTGACAGTTGCGGAGACTGTGTTGGCATTTTGCGACTGAAGGGCGACCTTGAAGAGATTTGGGCGCGAGCTGCTGTGCGATAGCTGGGTGGTGGTGGCAGTAACCTATGCGTTGTGTTAGAAGAGTGCAACAAAATATCACGGGCCCAGCTCTGAGATAATCGCACCTTTGACTTTTGGTACAACCGACTCTCTCCATTTTCGTCGTTGACAGACATTCGCTCGAAGCGAGCTTCCAGCGTCCGCGTCGCCATGATTGCTAAACGGATGTGGGAGGGGAGGGGACGCGAGGAGGAAAGGAATGGTGTGTGTTGAGTGGCAGTCGTGAACGAAGCCTCGCCTTGCTTGGTTGTCGCAAATTGGAGACAGTGGTGAAGGTGCGGATGCAATGGGGGTTATTTACCCGTCGAAGGGTGTCTCAAGGGTGCGTGTTGCCCTAGCAACCATTGAGTGGGGCGTTCGCTACCCAAGGGTTGCGGCTTACAACCCTGAAGCTGGAAACCTCCGGCAATTGGCGTTCCTCAATTGGTCAAGCGATCATGGTTTGCTCGTAACCTTCCACATCTCTCACTGATAAAATGCTTGGATTCATATCGTAAGTTTTAAAAAGTGAGCTCAATACTTGCATATCGAGTCTTCAATTGTCAAATCCTACAAGATAGGGAGTGCCTTTGCCAAAGTCACATCGGCCCAGGCGCTTATACCTCCCCGCGGTTCTTGATTACCCCACGTAGACGGTACCCCGCCAAATGTACCCAAAGCTTCAGGACTAACAGCAAATTCCTCCTCGAACGGTTGAAGTACGCTACTCTATCAAACGAAATTAGATTGTACTCTAAGCAATTGGTACAATCTCTAAATCGCGGAGCCCTCACGTCGAGCCATCAGCAGCCATGAACCATATCTCCTCCCCAAACGAACCGTACCCCTCGCCCTCGGCGATGGACAAGGCGACAACCTCCCACACGCAGGGCGACTTCTGCATATCGACGCGCAAGCTGCCAATACTTAAGAGCGGGCCCATCGATGCCATGAGTGCACGCCTCGGCATCCCTGTACCGGAGATGATCTTCGGCGACAACCTAGTCTCCATCACGCACAAGCCGTCCGGGTGGCAGGTGGCCTTCTCGGCCGAGGCGGCGCTGGACCGAGTCGACAAGACGGGCGAGCGCATGTTGCGCGTGGCGTACGCGGGGGAATGGAGCAGCAGCCGTGAGAAGACGAGCGCCGGCATCACCGAGGTGGTAAAGCCATTCGACTGGAGCTACACCACTGACTACCGGGGCACTGAGACGGCAGGCCGCGGAGGAGAGACACTGCAGGCCGGCGAAGACACGCCGCCTATTCCGATCCATCTGCTCCGACAGCGCGACCCGATTCTATTCAGCAATGAGGTCGTGCTGTATGAGAGCGAGCTGGATGACAACGGGATCAGCATCGTCAGCATTAAGCTCCGCGTCATGCCAGCCCGCATGCTGTTGCTATGCCGGATGTTCATGCGTCTCGATAAGGTCATCGTCCGGGTACGCGACACGCGGGTATACGTCGATTTTGAGAAAAACCAGGTCATTAGGGAGTACACAGCCAAGGAGGATACGTTCGAAAATGTGAAGAAGGTCAGTCCCCCCTCCACCTGACATACCCCTTAAAGTGACACCCACTGACAGCAGTCAAATCTTACAGAAGCTATCCCTCAGCCTGCAACCTGGCGAAACTATCGCAACTGTCACGAAAAATGCAGACCAGATGGCAGGGATGCTCCCAACGGTCGAACGCATCCTCGAGAGCGTCTCTTTACCGTCTAACTAGCAGAGCGGCGCACTGCATCTTACCAGGAGCAAATGGAGTTAACATACCTAGGCACAGTGGAGTTTACACATCTTTATCAACCAACAAGGGAGAATGGCGTTGGGGTATTTGCTGGGTGACAAAGAACCCAGCAGTGTGTAGCGAGAATTCCATACGAATTTAGTATTTAGCAAAAGCAAGCACCCAAAACTCCAGCCCAACCATCATCCCCTGTCGTCCAAAAGCATGAGTGCCCCATTCGACTTCGTACTAGAACTAGGTGCGCTCTCAAAACGAAAACTCAAACCAAGGGAACCAACCCTATGGCGCGCATCCGGTAGCACCAACCACATGTCAAATCTGTTTTCAGATCCGTTCCCCCATACACACATAACAAACAGACATACCTTGCCCCATCATTCGCTAAAGTCACCTTGCTTCAGGTATAGGTGACGAACTCTTCTCCACCTCCTCAAATGATAGTTCCCAACGATCGACCTCCTGAAACTTCCTTGCCGCATTCTTCAGCTCCTCGCCCATCCGTGCCTCCATCATCTGGCTGGTCTCTGCATCCCACATGCTAGCATCCGCGCTATCCTCGTCCTCGGCCTCACTCCCCAGCTCAACAGCAGCTTCCTCTTCTAAGGCCTCCTCTCCCTCTTCGTTTTCTTTGTCTGAGTTCCGTGAGCCATACGTCCGAGCCCCCCTCTTAGTGGTGCCTGCCGCCGTCGCCGCGTCTTTGGCGCTCTTAGAGTTGCGATTTGTCGTCGTCTGCGCCAGGGCAGCAGCGCGTTTTCGCCTTGCAGCTCTAGAGTCAACGTACGACAGCTCGTCATCCTCCTCATTGGGGCGGCCGTTCTCGTCGGAGCTGTCCAGGTCGTATGGGTCCTCACCATCGCTGCCATCGCCATCGCCTCTTGCCTTATGCCTTCGGCGGGGAAGAAGTGATGTCAGGTCTGCGGTCGTGACCTTGGGCAGCGGTGCCGCTGCTGCTGGCTTAGGCTTAGGCTTCGTCTTTTCGATTGGGGCATAGTTGGGCGAGTGGGTCAGCGACGGTGGTGAAGACATGTCGGATGCCGCATCGTTACCACCATGTTCCGGGGTCTTCACCGCGGCTCGGTGGCGCGCGTGATATGTGCGGTGGGCCAGGGAATCAAGAGGGGGCCAGACAACGGGACTGCTGCCTGATGAGGAGCCGCTGCTAGCGGGTGGCGCCATGTTAGGGTCGTCGCTCTGGATAGGCGTGGAGGGGTGATCATGGACAGAGGCAGCGCGGATCGAAGGAGACTCCGGTGGTGTGCTATCAACTTCGATTGATTGATGGACTACATCCTCTTCGTCGGGGTCATCCAGGGCGAGACGCTTTTCGCGCCCGGTCTGTTCCTCGAGGGATTTTCGCTTCCGCGTGGGCAGAGTAGGGGGGGAGGTTTCCCGAGAGATATCTGCTGGTGGCGCTGGTCCAGAGTGTCGTTTTGTCTTATCCAGCGGTGTAGATTCATCTTCAGGGCCAGATTCTTCAGGGCCGGAGTCACCTTCGCCCATTACACTCCCGTAATTCGAAGCCTGTGACTGAGGGCGTGGCGCCCGGTCTTTTTGTGCGGTGCCGAGAATGCTCGGCTCTCGCTGTCGCCGCTTAAAGCGGCCTAGGTTCAGATGCGAGCTGATACTGGGCGTGTTTGGTCCCCTACTACTCGGTCGAATGGGTGCGTCATCTTTCCCAATAATGCTAGATTGCCGTGGCTTTCGGCGGAACATGGTGATATTGAATGAGGAGGTGTCTGTGGAACGCGTCTGGTGCGCGCTTTTCGTGTCATCTGCGTGGCTGTCCTCCAAGCTGTCGTCTAGATTTCCAAAGATATCATCGTCCAAGTCCAGGCCTGATGCATCAGTGAGGCGCGCTGGGCGCGAGGCTCCCGCCATCGATACCGACTCCCTGCGACTGTACTCGATATCGGGGCTCCCCGCATTGTCCTCGGCTGAAGCGCTGTCGACAGGCCTGGAAGTTGAAGTGATATTGTCCAGCCTATCCATCGCCTTGTCCCGCCTGCGTTTCGAATCCTCCAGCGCCCGAGCCTGTTCCGAGTCTGCTTCGAAGCCCCGTCGCGTGGCTGCCAAGTTGCCAGAAGCGCGTGTTCTCGGGCGCTGCTTCTCACGATCGCTGACATCGTATATATCGCTACTCGGAGCCTTAGGGTAGGAAGTAGAGGTTGTTGGTTGCGTCACAGCTGGGGGTGTTGCTGATGATGGTGCTGCTGCCGCAGGTCGCGACGGCGCGACCCGCGATCGCTTCGGCCGAGGCATTTTGAGTTGTGAAGTCTACCGATGTTTGTCGCCTCGTGCCGTATTTATGAAGCTTAACAAATGTCTGCGAGTATGTGCTTCGTAAATGCAGATCGAGGCGGAGGATGGGGATCTCAATTGGGTTGATGGGTACGAAGGACCGGAGGAAAAGACGCGTCCGGTGCCACAACATGGAATTGTGAGCTCCAAGAAATCGCTTGGACGCGTCGAGGATGCAGGGGGGTCCGAATCGCGGGGCTCCAGGTGGTCAATGCTCCCGAGTCCCTGCCTCCGACTTTTCGGGCCTGCACTTCAGGTTCAGCACAGACCATCGATCGCTGATCAGGGACGGTTACGTCACTTGTACTTGGTGAGCCCTTCCAATGTTTGAAATTAGCTAGCTACCTGCCTCCACGCCAGATTAATTCCAGGTTTCTAATTCTGCATCCACGAACTTCAAAATCAGGTACGGGTTTCTACCCAATACAACAAAGATTACAATGGCCTCCCGCACGCTATGCCGTGCCGCCCTCGGCCGAAGCGCATTTCCTCTCGGGCTGGGCCTCACGTCTGGGCTTATCCTCTTACACGGGCAACCGCCGATGCGATTCGACGCTGTTGTTAGCCCGCCAATTTCTCGACGGCAGTTCTCAGAAGGGCCAGGATCAAATCACAGGAAGGACAGGCTTAACCCCGAAATTATCAAGCAACTTTCTGGAGGAAGTCTGTCTGGTATGCTTTCCCTTTTCCATACTGAACGCAGTCAGTTCTGAAGCTCATTTCCTGGACTAGGCTTTCTCACGGGGCTTTTGGTCAGCATCTTCTCCAAGACTTTAGTCCTGCTCATTGGTATCGGCATAGTATTCATCCAGGTAACGTGTTCCAGTTCAATTATGGGTAATGCTCGCTACGAACGAACACTGACACCCGACAGGTTGCTGCACGTTACGGTGTCGATGTGATGGGACACTTCGAGCTGAAGAAGCGCCTTGAGTCCTCCCGAATCCTGTCTGCATTGCGGTACAACCCTGCTTTCAAGATCGCCTTTGGCGTGACCTTCGCCCTCTCAGCCTTCATGTCCTTCTAGGCGCGGCTAGATATCAAAGCCTTCAATAGAGTCAAGGATATCGATCGCCTAGAAAGGCTGTGTCTCTCGGATTAACCAGCTGCGGGTCAGCTCGTCGTCTTTGAAGAAACTCTCCGTGTTGGCGAGTATCTCCTTGCTAGAGTCGTTCAGCCACTTCTTCTCCTCTGCCGTCAGGAGGCTCTCGTCGATCAGCTTTCGGCAGTAGGGGACCATCGTGACGTGTTCAAATCCAAGATACGGCTTGTCACCGAACGAGTACTCGGTCTTGACTTCGCGAACAATGGCAAGGTTTTCGATGCGAATTCCATAGGCGCCATCCTCATAGTACCCTGGCTCAATCGACAGAACATTTCCTGCGGCAAGGGGCACATCGATATACTGCTTCCTAGTTCCAATTCCAATAGGTCCCTCGTGGACACAGAGAAATGATCCGACACCGTGACCCGTTCCGTGGCGGTAGTCAAGACCCGATTTCTGCGAATGTGAGGAAATGAACGTGGTTCACGAGTGGATAGGAGTACTCACCCAGAGAAATTGGCGGGCCAGGCAATCAATAGCGAAGCCAGTAGTTCCCTTGGGGAACACTGCTGTATCCAACGCAATATTACCCTTCAACACGAGAGTGTACGCTGTCTTTTCGGCCTGGGTTGGTGTACCGAAGTGCAGAGTCCTTGTCGTATCTGTTGTGCCATCAAAGAACTGCGCCCCTGAATCGCAGAGGTAGATGGCGTTGGGATCAATCACGCCGCAGCTCCCACGCTCAGGCTTGTAATGAATCACGGCAGCACTAGGGAGTTAGCAAGAGCAAGTTTTACGGTGAAGTAGAGACTTACTTCGGTCCGGTAGAGGAAATGGTGTCGAAGGAGAGACCGACGAAATCATGGTGTTTCGACCGGATCTCTTCTAACTTATCAGCACCGTCAACTTCATCTAAGACTGCCTTCTTGTTGACCAGCTGATATTCAAGCCAGGCAAAGAACTCGGTGAGGGCTGCGCCGTCCCGGATGTGGCATTGTCTCATGCCATTGAGCTCGGTCTCATTCTTGACGGCCTTGGCATCCCCAACCGGACTCCTAACCTCTTCGACAAACTTGTCACCTCCCAGAGCAAGCTTGAGCGCCCATGACGCCTTGGTAGAAATGAAATACTTCTTTGCTGGCGATGCCTCGTAATTCGCTTCCGCGACGCTGGCCAGTGCCTTGGTATCAACGAAGAGCTCGTCGTACGGCTTGACAACGGTCTTGTTCTCGTCCAGGTAGCTTTGTGCCTCTGGGCTAAGCTTGGAGGGGTCGGTGTACAGAGTTGCCGAATCCTGAGTCACGATCGCGTACGAGAAGAAGACAGGGTTGTAAGCAATGTCACTGCCTCGGAGGTTAAACAGCCAAGCCACCTCGTCCAGCAACGAAACAACAAAGCCGGCCGACTTCTTCTTCTCCAACTCTTTCCGGAGGTCGGCAAGCTTAGAGGCGGAATCCTTGCCTGAATACTTCTCAGGCAGAAGCATAATCGGCCCGTGAGGGCGGGCGGGCCGCTCGGAACTCCAGACCAGGTCGACCAAATTCTCCGTCACCGCCTCCAGGCCAGCGCCCCCGTTCTTCTTGATGCTCTCGTTCAGCTTCTCTGCAACAGAGCTGGGGACAAGAGTTGGGTCGAGGCCGACAGTTTTGCCCCCGGCAGACTCATCGGCTGTCCACTCCTGCCAGGTGGGAACATCTTGAAGGCCCTGCTTCAGCAGCGACCAGTTACCATCCAGCTGCTTGGAAGCCTGGTTGAAATACCGGCCATCGGTTGCCAGAGCGGCCTTGTCCTGTGTGATGACGGCAGTGCCCGCCGAACCGCTAAAGCCCGAAATAAAGCCACGTCGACTATCGCAGTCGGCGACATACTCGGATGCGTGGCTGTCTTCAGACGGTACAACTGCGCATGGTCACTGCAAGGTCAGCGATCTGCGCCAGGGGCATGCGGGGTTGAATGCCGGTGGCATCCGTACCATAGATGTCCACCTTGCGCTCCTTCATCAACGACCGCAGGGCGGCCAGCCGACTGGTGGTGTTGACAGTCACCATTTCTTCTTGGCAGTGCGGTGTTACGGCAGATCTCGGAACGGCACTGGTTTGGAGAGCTCGTCTGATGACAGGAAATCGCGGGGCAATGGCGGGGATAACTCGAGAAGCTCGAGAACAACAAACTTCCAGAGTTCGAAAGGGAGAAGTGAAGGCACCTAGGTAGGGTCGTGCTAATTTATAACGCATAGAGAAGACCCTCAACTGAATGGAGAAGGCGAATGGAAAAGACAAGCTGCTCAACCTAACAAGGGCGTGGCAGTTGGCAGTTAAGCGGCGCGGGTGTTCATCAAGGCGGAGATGGGATAGGGCAGGTGGTGCAGGTGGACGCAAACAGATGCAGCCAGACCAAGGCGGTTGCCCGTTTGTCTCCTGCGGGAACCCCGCGCACAACGTTCGCTACAAGGCCCCTGTCCACAGCAGTGTGCCAAATCAGGCAAGTACAAAGACTCGGGCCACAAGAAAGTGTTCCCTTTAACCAGTGCGAAACATGCCTTCTTACTGTAAAGACCTCCAATACCCTTCGTTCTTCCAGGCTTTCGTGTATTCTGAAAAGGCCTCCTTACATTTCCAAAAACGCCTTTCGGCATTCCGAAAGACCTTTCTGCATGCTAAAAAGGCCTGTGATGTGATAAGCTCGGGCCTTACCGTTCCGGAATAAGACTACGTGAGGATTATCAGAATACATTTTCACACGGAGATAAGATAGACTTGTCTTTTGGCCCAAGCCTTCGTCCCTCAGGCTCGGTTGACATTCTTTCAGCAGGCTCCTTCATCCAATGTGATGTGTTAATGAGCAATCATCGAATTGAATGGTACTTTAATATTAAATATCACCATAAAAATACTCCCATCCTATTGCTGTGCGAGTTGAGGTGGAACATGTGCACTGATGTCCCAAGGGCACAGTGAATGTCCTTGTCAAGACTGTGCTTTAGTGGATGAGGTCATGTTTGCTGCATATCAAGCGCCCGATAGAAGGATAACTAGCCGATAAGGTAGATATAGGCTAACAGCTGCAGCGGTCAGGCCCGGGTGGCCCAGTTGTTAGGGGTCGAATGGTGATACGCTGTACCCCAACCTCTGGGCCAGACCCAAGCTGCCTAATAAAACTTACCAAATCAGCCCACCTGAATTGCAACCAAACAACGGGATACCAAACTCAGATATATTCAAACGCTCAATTTTATGCGTTTGTCTCATCCGGTCATCATACAATCTCCCAACTGGATCCTGCACAGCCGATTTTGAGGGGTTTCGAATCCAACCCACCAACTCTTCATTTGAGTCCATTTCGGCCGGCCTCTGGAGCCCCGCCCCATCAACCTGAGTGCCAAAAGAAGAGGGCACCTGTATATCGCAACCTGATACATACTACCAATGGAGCCTCTCCCCCTACCAACAAGCCTAGAAGAGGTCCAAAGGGTAAGCTTCTTGCCCAGCAGATTCATGCGGCGAACCGCGATTAATATCCCAGTAGCTCATTCAAGCCCTTTACTCGCCGAATCCCCCTGAGACCATCACGGCCATCCAAGAGGTCCTCCAGAGGCTGCAAAAGTCTGATCAAGGATGGCAGCTCGCCCAAAGTCTAATATCCAACCCAGATAATAACATCAAATTCTTTGCGGCTCTGACACTCATTGTCAAGCTCAACAGGGAAAGGTATGTTCTCAATCTGAACCTCAATTTAACATGTAGGATGTGCTGACATGAAAAGCGCAAACTTGTCTGAAGATGATGCAAAAGAGCTCCTCCAGAACATTGTGGGGTGGGTCCTTGGTTCCATGAACGACGGGACAGCAAACTTCGTCATCAAGAAGCTCTGCTCAGCTCTAGTCACGCATTTCATCTACTTTTCACAGCTTTGGCCCAAGTGCCTCCGCCAGCTCATTTACTGTTTGGACGTTGGCCGCAGTGTCCCCATCGAGGCCTTGGATGAAGCTCTCCAGACTAGCGCTGTCGTCGGGAATCTGGACGCAAGGAAGATGTGGGTGGCCATCCAGTTCGCCACTGCGTTGGTCGAAGAGGTCGGAAAGACCGATATGAACTCCGCCAAATAGTAAGCTGAGGTCGGTGATGAAGACAGGATCGAAACCTCTGACAATCTCTAGCCTGCAAGCCCACAACCGTCTGGTAGCAAATGCGCCTGACGTAATCTCACTCCTTGACCGAGGCCTAGCCCGAACAGAAGAGGGATGCAGTCAGATATCACTGAACTGTTATCAGGTGAATTTTCCCCCACAATGCATTCCTGTTGTTACAGGGACTGATCTTGCATAGGCGTGGATTTTGTATGCGCAACGTGCAAATACAGAGCCCCTGACCACACCGCTCAGGAACTTGGTTGAACCCGCCATGAAATGCTTTCCAAATGAGGAACTGTTCCAGGAAACTGCTAGCCTGTTCACCGATGTTCTTCAAAATTACTCGTCATTCTTCACTGATTCGCATTATAACGCCATGTTCTCCCTGTTTGATAGCCCATGGGCAGCTCAGCTCTACGACCAACTCAGAGAGGACACAGACAACCAAGATGGTATGTCGTTTGGCCTGTTGTTATTGGCCTATGGGGATGCCAAGGTGCAGGATCTCATGACTAGCACCCACGAAAGTTCCCAAAGATTACTCGATCGCCTTGTCGGGCTGCTTGGGGCAAACGGCTACCTCGTGGGCGAGGACCATATTTTCGTCCCTACGCTTGAGTTCTGGTCTACCTTTGTGGAGACCATGGTTGATAGCGCATACTCCGACGAGGGAGAGGCACAGTCGTGGAGGCCCTATGCGGACCAACATGTTAAAAATGTGGTCATCAATTGCTGGCGGAAGGTCCAGTGGCCGCCCGCTGAGAAATTCGCAGAATGGGATTCATCGGAGCGGGCTGGCTTTAGCGATGCTAGGAAGGACGTTGCAGACATGCTGCAGTCTATTTTCACTCTGAATGGAGTCAGTCTCATCTCCTTTTTTGTCGACCTCTTTCTTCAGTCTCTCCAGACTCAGTCCTGGGCTGAGGTCGAATCATCGGAGTTTTGCCTAGGCGCTCTCTCGGATTGCGTCACGGACGACCCCAAGCATGATAGCGAGCTGAGTAGGATATTCTCCTCGCCATTTTTTGAGCTTCTCAGCGAAGCCGGGGGCCCAATACCTCTACGTCTTCGCCAAACGGGCCTATCGCTCATTGAGAGGTACTGCGAGTACTTTGAGAGGCACTCCGAATATCTCCCTCATGCTCTCAATCTACTCTTCGCGGCCGTTGGTGATCCTGTCTTGGGAGGCCCTTCGGCGAGGTCAATATCTACCTTGTGCTCTTCGTGTCGATCAATTCTCACAGGGGAGACGGAGGCCTTTATCAGACACTACCAAACAGTTCGCAGTGGGCAGGTACTTGACTCCATTGCCGAGGAAAAGATTGTCCACGCGATCGGTTCGATCATACAGGCTATCCCCCAGGAAGGTCCGAGGCTGTCAATGTTTGAGGAGTTATACCGATTCATCAAGCAAGACGTCGAGCGCGCTGCGCAGCTGAAAGTGCAACCTGGAATACTCAACCTTTCCGACCCGAACTTTTCTAGGGGATTAGAGAATTGGAGCCGCCCGCAACCAGTTCCTGGGTCGGACGAGATTGCTCTACAGATTGCCCTCAGGGCGCTAAGGTGTCTCTCCAGCATGGCAAAGGGCCTGCAGGATACCAAAGACCATATCGTTGAACTAGAGGCAGAGAACCAACAAGCTCCCACTGATGGGAGACTTGCGGCCATACAGTCGGACATCGCCACACTAATGGCTGATGTGCAAGGAGCCTTCGGTAGCAGCGGGGAGGTTGTGGAAACCATCTGCAACATCTTCCGCGCTGGATTCTCTGAGACGGAGCTCGGGCCGTTCGTGTTTCCAGCAGAAGTGGTAACGGAATTCTTCGTACAGCAGCCCTATGGGACACCTCGACTTGGAACTATTCTCAGTACTGCATGCTCGTTCGTCGGTTCGCTTTACAGGGGGCCCAGAGTGCATGTTCCCAATCATTTAGCTCGACTTCTACCTTGGGTTATCAATACGCTTCAAACCCTTCCAGGTCTGTTTTGAGTGCCCCAACAATCCCAAATACTCCTTCTAACACGGTGGCAGAACCCGAAAGTGATACCGAAATCTCCCAAAACGGCATTCAGCTGGTTGATAGAATCATGGGGCGGTATCCAGATGTGGTGTTCCAGCTACAGCCATCACAGCTACTAGAATTCTTCTTCATGTTTACTCTCAAGGTCCTGGACGGGAAGGAGCCTCTCCCCAAGGGCGCCGCAGCAGACTTCTGGGTAAGCTACCAATCCCATATTGTATGGATTTCTTGCTGAGCATGTGACAGAGCGGATTCATCTCACTCAAAACGGATGACCCAACCCTCCAGACAACAATCACAAACGCCACGGAACATCTCGGACCGCTGTTCACGCAGACGCTAGTTCAAAATATTGGGGGCAACGCGGCCCGCAGTGAGTTGGATAAGTTGAGTGATCCGCTTAAAAAGCTCGTCACGAACCAGCCGCGCGCACAGACATGGCTGGAGCAGGCACTATTCCATGAGTCGTTTCCCAGTACGCAGGTCACACCGGAGGAGAAAATGATGTTCTTGAAGAAAATCATAGGGTGAGTGGGCTCAATTGGTATCTGATATGCAGAGCGCTTGACATACTGACATAACGGTACGCTTAGACTTCGGGGTGCCTGGAAGACGAACCAAGTGGTGCGTGAGTTTTGGCTCTCGTGCAGGGGGTCAAACTTCACTTATGCCTCATGAGAGGGAGAGGGCCTTATAAAAGGGGAAGACATGGCGAAATAGATAGGGGGCATTTGGGAGGACCCAGGTTAGACCAACCAGTATGATGCCGGATTTGCATAGAATCAGCCGGGGTATGACTGATTGGATTGTCTATATGAGAGGGTGTTGGCAAAGAATTATCCGGGAAGCACGGAACAGTGTCGTTATCAAAAGAAAGTCACGAAGATGGCAATCCTGTACAGTGTTATGATCTCCGGTCAACCTGTAAGTTTCTGGCGAAATAAATAGTTACCCGAGTCGGTCTCGTGCCCAACAAAAAAAAGGCACTCATAAAACTCCCCAAGTTTAACCAGCGACGCAAACTACGAGGTATTGGTTTTAAAATCGATAATAAATCTTGAGTACTCTCTTTAACCTGGCAATTCCACAGGTGTATTTGTTTTTATGATTAGCAGAGCTTTGGGAGGGATTCCGGTGCATGAAGCTGCTGTTAGTTTGTAGTTAAGTATTGAATGTATGCTGATTTGCGATTTGTGGGTGCCTTTTTTTTTGTTGGGCACGAGCTAAGGTACATAGGTTATGTAGCTCGGATCTCTCTGTTTTTCAGTATCAATTGTTTGGATTTTCTAGCGACAAAGTCTCAACCTACTTTGCGCCGTTTCCACTTCAAAGGATCTAACCCGAGAAGTCTTATTGTTACCAACATGAAGTTAGGTGCAGTATAGATAGTCGGAGGTTATCGCATCCTGGTTGAAATCCACATGCCAATGTAACATCAATTCTTCACTACCCCAGCATCGCGTAAATGAGAAGAACTGAACAATAAATACCTGCATCAGTCGCATTCTTCGCGTCCATCATGTTACTGATCCCCTTCCCCTTTCTCTGCAGCGCCCCTACTTGCTCTCCTGGCCTTCGGCTCGAGCGAAAAGACGGATGTTTCCGCCGTGACGTCTTCATATATCCGGTCCCAGCGCCTTCGCGCAGCCTGCGTCTTCAACATATTCTCAGGGTCGCGGAGCTAGAGTCGTACGAGATGACGTCTTCTCAGATTACTCACTAGATATTGTCTTGATGCCGAGGGCGACTTACTGCTTGCCTTGGGAATTGCGGAAGCCCTCCCGGGCATGGAGAATGCCGAGATTATTGACGTATTGGATATCCCCCGCACGTATGTCCAGAGAGACGGCATGTTTCTGGGCGGTGAAGTGCACAGCGTCCAGCGCCTCGGCTTGTGCCTCGGTAATAGGGGGGATATTGGCAGATCGCGGTAGACCCCCGTGTCCGTACCCAGTAAAGCTGCGACGTGCAAACTGGACAATGACTCGCTCGGGGGTATCTAGGGGAGTGCCGGGCTCGTGGTACAGAAGCGGCGCGAGCCTGTATGGGTGGTCAGGCTTGCCGAAGCTGTTTCTTTGAGGTTTAGCAAATGTTGGGCGACATGGGATGGTGTCTCATGACTGGAATGGTGTCTCATGTCTTGGAATAATCCTAGGAAACCCAAACGAGTCAACCACAGCACAAGCCAGCCAAAGGCAGCACAGAGGACCAACCCATTGCTACAGTATTACAGGAGCACCACTTTGGCACACCACTTCTTACGAAGGCCAGGCTCTGTAGTATTCCAGTGGTTAGGTGGAGTGAGGATTTCCTCCAGAGTGTGCAGAAGGCTGCACAGAAGGATAACGCCTATCAGAAGCTGTATCAGACTTCTACCCCTATGTACGAGAAGGACAAGGAGGCCAAACTGCTCTACAGGAGAGGCTGCTTGGTTATTCCTAACGATCCAAATCTTCGCAAGGAAATTCTAGCTTCAGAGCACGATTCGCAAGTAGCTAGTCATTAGGGAATGGATCGCACTGCTGATCTAATACGGCGGAATTTCTAGTGGTCAGGCATGGAAACCTACATCCGAGAATACGTTTCTGGATGTAAGGACTGTCAGTCAAACAAGAACCCCCGACACGGAGTTCACGACCTATTACAGCCGCTGGAGGTCAAATGGAAGCCGCGGAGGTACATTTCTATAGACTTTATCACTGACCTACCACTTTCCAATGGATGTGATTGTATCTGGGTAATTGTAGATCACTTTACTAAGATAGCTCACTTCATTCCTCTTAAAAAAGGAGAGAAGAAGACAGATGACTTGATCCGCATCTTTGCCAAAGAATATTAGCGCCTACATGGCATTCCTTCAGACATTATGTCCGACAGAGACTCACGATTCACTAGCCATCTCTGGAAAGATTACCTGAAGTTGGTAGGAGTGAAGTCGAGAATAGTTACCGCATTCCATCCTCAGACTGACAGTCAGACTGAGATAATCAATCAGCTGTTAGAAACCTATCTTCGAGCCTTTGTCAACTACAAGATGATAAACTGGGCCGACCTGCTTCCTATAACCGAGTTTGCTTACACTAGTGCAAAGTGTTCTGTCACAAAGGTATCTCCATTCTTTGCAAATTACAGATACCACCAACGGTAACGCTTCCACAGTTTGAGAGGAGCACAAGCTTAATTGAAGTGTAGATTGCTAAGCATACAGGACATTAGAGAAATTTAACAGCAGGCCACAGCAGATAAATCAAAATCACAGTAAAAGCGGCTAGTTGCTTGCTTAGGCGTCGACTTGCAGCTAAGATCCGGTGCCGGTGAGGGGGTTCGTGTAGGCGCCCGGCCTGGGGACCGGCCGCGGGCCCAGCTTTCCTCCGAGAGTGCTTGGAGGAGGTTGTCAAAGTCATCAAGCGCGTCCAGGTCGGGGCTCGAGCATTTCGACGTTATCGCCGTCGCCCTTCCCGGCTAGGCCCCTGCCGCCTCTCGCTAATGGGCCGCCGGTGGGACTCGACGGGCCAGTCATAATGGTATCCATCGCGGCGTGGCGATCGGCACCAGCTCGAGGGAGCTCTAGTGTGTGGACTCGGGGCCAGGGGCAGGGGCAGGTGCGACGGGGCCAGGGATCATAGGGCCAAAGGATACCGGGCCAGGGGTCTTAAACTGTCACTTGCCTCCCCGTTCGGCCTTAACGAAACGTAACCTCTTAGCTTTTTTCAAGGTGTTCGGTAAAGATGGCCGTAAGTATAACGTAAGGGTAGGGCTTTTAGCGTAAGCTGCCCTACCTGTTAGAAGCACTGCACTCTGGATTCTGTGAAATGAAGGGGTTGCAACTGCGTGATTCTATTGCTTGTTTACTGTGGCTCTGGCTGAAAGCCAGAGGCTTCTTTATAGGCTATTCTGCAGGATTCAGGCTTTGTCACTCCAGTGGCTGAGGCTCACTGGCGTTCTGGCAGTGCCAGGCATCCAGTCAGCTCCGCTAACTAGATGCCCAGGGACTCTAAACCCCCTTCTTTCTGACACTTCGTCCGGCTCACCCCAACTTGAAGCTCCAAAACACCACAAGGTTACAACGTCTAAAAAAACAAACAATCTAATTCAATACATCCTCTCCAATTGTCCATCTCCTTCCTTCCTCCAGCACTAAAAGCAACACATGGTTAGATGGCATCGGCATCAGCATCTATTTCGTGGTCATGCAGGTAAGCGTCAGGCGCGCCCTCTCCTCCTATTAGACCAGGACACCATACCTTAGTTGTTTGCCATAGAGGCGGTTTTAATAGGAATATTCAGCGCCTTGGAAAGTTTATTGCAGTTTCTATCAATCTGGAGGAGGATCTTCTTGAAGTACTCCAGTTCGCCTTTCATGCCCTGCTTAACATCCTCAATCTGGTGTTTAAGATCGTTAAACTGACCGCTAATACGATTCTCGAGCTCGTTAAGATTTTGGGTGATGTCATTCTGGATCCCAGTGATGTTATATTTCTGGGCTATTTCTTTCTTCATTCCAGTAATGTCTTTCTGCACCCTGATAATGTCTTTCTTTATCCCGGTAATGTCTTTCTTTATCCCCGTAATGTCTTTCTTAACGTTAGCGATCTGGTGCTTCATCTCGTTAGTGGTGCCGATAAGCTTGGTGTAAAGAAGCAGGTTGCATAAGGCGATGGAAAGATGCAGAAGATGTAGATATTGCTCCATTGTGTTGGAAAAAAGACAATCGGTGATAAAGAGTTGGGAAACACATTGCGTCGCTCTTGTATATATTTTGCTAAGGAGGCAGCTCGACACAACACGACTAAATTTGTTTTCCAAAGACGATGTTCAACGCTGTAATTCTTATACCTAGGGCCCCGTCACAAGCTCTTTATTTTCGGATACGAGGTTTCTCAGCCGCAACACTCAATTCCGGTCCTGCTGATATCACATCTCAAAAACTCCAAAACCTTTATTTCTGACAATGATTCTGGCCAGAGGGCAGCGTTGCGAACAAAAATGTTGATTGCTCTGAGTTAACCCTAGCAGTGTTTTTCTTTTCAGTTCCTCCCTTGGGTTAGGCAGGCAGGTCAGGAGCATGGACCGTTAGGGTTGCCAGAGGTGCCGGCAAAGGGGCTGAAAAAACCAGAACAGTGGATTGGTAATAGTGGCATCGTTTGAGAAATAATTGAATGGTCCGAGGTTTTTGTCTCGGTTCGAGTGCCTTGTTTACGCCCCCTCCTCAAGATCTTTGTTACACAGAAGGTGGTCTCTTTCAAACAGAAATAACGTTCACGGCTCAAAAATGGTGATGTTCATTCTTTTGGATGCTGACTGCTTCGATGACAAGGGAATTGTTATCAGCTGGAAGCCAGAACCACGGACAAGCAATACAATCACGCGTTTATAACCCCTTCAAATCCACAAGATCTAGTGTGCAGTGCTTCTGACATCACTTATAGTTGGCATTGGTACTTAGGGAGCCCTCCGGGTGCCCAGACTATCAGGTGCATCTGTTTTACTCTGTGGCGCAACACTTACCGTACGAAAGGCACAGGATCTGCTAGATTAGAAGGCTATGGGTACACAGTTAGCCCAGGAAATATAATAAAGTGGTGGTGTACATCTGAATGAAGTCTACTCACCATGCAACCGTTGCGGCGCCTGTGTGTGCGTGAAGTACGCTATCTACTACGAGTGCGGCCACTTCCATATGTTCTAGTATGTGTGGTGCCAAAGGGTTCGGCCGCCCGCGTTCTGCTTTCTGTCTTCGAAGGAGGTGGTTGTCACTATGGCAGATTTTGTTGTCACGGATACGAGTCGGAATTGTGGCAGTCAGCCTGAGTGAGGTGAGTTGATTGTCTGGTCCTGACTTGGGGGTGCCTGGGGAGTCGCTGTCATGGTGGGAGGGCAATAGTCTTTGAGCTTGGACGGAGGGGAAACTGGGATTGGTGGCGCCGCGGAGGGGGGGGGCTTTTGGTGCTGAGGTTTCGGCAAGGGGTGGAGGGAGTGAAGGCTCGGGCCGGTTCGGGACTTGACAGGGAAGATGAAGTTGTTTGGTGCCAAAAGTACTTGTAATTCTCCAAGTTTGGACATGTGATATACGGAGCTGCCTTGTTCTTACTCAGGGGCTGCGTCCATCACAGTGCGGGACCAACATCGAATACAATAACATATCAAAACGGGACAGAATGCGTCTCTTGCAACTCCCCTCCTCTAGACACCGCAACTACAACCAACTCCCCCCACCAACCACCGCTCATCAC